>JAABUJ010002422.1_pt1 | contig 23147 bp, 21 predicted proteins | sample 5559131 | NCBI WGS metagenome assembly JAABUJ01 (sample SAMN10711875, study PRJNA513366) | rock metagenome | isolation source: Antarctica rocks | place: Antarctica: Victoria Land, Mt New Zealand nord | collected 2016-01-07
TGTCCGAACTCGCCGCGGGAACCAACGCGTCGCTGTCACGCCTCTCCCACGTGGTCTCCCGCCTCGAGAAACGGGGGTGGGTCACCCGCCAGGTCTGCCGCAACGACGGCCGGGCGACTCAAGCGGTACTGACGGAGTCCGGCCTGGCGAAGGTCGTCGACGCCGCTCCGAGCCACGTCCGCGCCGTTCGCGCGTTAGTCGTCGACGCAATCACTCCAACCCAACTGCGCCAGTTGGGCACTGCGGCAGCGAAGATCGGGCAGCGAATCCAAGAGTGGAACACCACGCGTGCCGCGACTGCAAACCGCCGCTGACGCGACCCACCGGCGTCAGTCATTCCTACCGTGGGTCGCGGTGGGTACCGAAGGCAAGGGAGTTCTTGTAGGGAAGACGACAACTCAGACAGGACGGAAGCCAACGTTCTGAGCCGGCCGGACCACGTGGTTCTCGAGACCCTCCACCTCGGCTTTCGGTGGACCACCGTCGACCCGTTCATCGTCACGGTCCACCATCTCGATCACTTTCCTGCTGGCAACGCGGATAGGGGGGTTTCTGCATATCCTGTCGTGGGCAGCAACAGGTTGCACAACTGCCCTACCGTCTGCTCGCCAGTCAACGGGCCTAGCGAACGCGTGCGAGGCGCTGAAACGTGACGGGTGCGGGACAGCACGCGCGCCGGTTTGTGTGCAACACCTCTTGCCCAAGACAGCTTATGCACCCCCCCCGCTTTGTCGTAGTAACGGAACAAAAAACAACGTTTAGGGTTAGGGGGCGTCATCGCTATGGGTGCGACGCTGCTTTGCACGCTCTCGCAGCAGTTCCCGTAGCTGCGTGTACTCTTGGAGCGGGAAGGCCTGCATTTTCCATCTTTCCTGGTAGCCGTCGACGCCGACTGTCTCTTGGACCTGCCATAACTCGTCGAGGACCTCGCCCGCCCGGGTTCCTCGTGCCAGGTCAGTGTCGCCTGCTCCGCCCCGCGCAGCAGGGCGATGACCGCACGCGTTAGATCGCCGAGTGCGTCGGATAGGTAGGAGGCGGTGAGCACGACCGAGCGCTCGCCATCGGAGACGGTGGCCGTGCTCCAGCCCGCCGTTTCGAGTTGGTACGAGAACGAGAACATCGGCGTCACACTGGCCTCTCGACCGGGTGGTGGCTCGGGGTCCGCAAGGGGCGCAAGCCCGCCCGCTCCCGAGCCTCGCGCAGATTGAATCGGTACTTGCCGTAGCGGTTGATCGACCCAGAGCGCGCCGGCGAGACATGCGCCAGATCGTCCTCCGGGACCGCATAGCCTTCTTGTCGGAGCGTCGCGATCGCTTCGGCCATGTAGGGGGCCGACTATCATCGGAACCGTATCGTACGCTAAGGCTTAGGCACCTCGGTGTCCCCCTACGACCAACAGGGGGTTCGACAATCAATGGAACAGATTTGTACGGTAGCTCCAATTGAGGCGCGACGATCAACGGTCGTAGACAAGTCGTAGACACGGTTTAGCTAGCGCGCCAGGCCTGCTGAAGCGGTTTGTAGCTGAGCAGCGTGATGCCTTCCTGTTGGATCAACTCACGCGCTTCCGCCGAGATCAGGAAGTCGAAATCCGTCTGGCGCACCTCCGGGCCGAGAGATCCGATGGCGCGTAACTCAGCGTCGTCGAACCCCGGATGCACCGCCCACTCGCTCAACCCTACGGGGAGGTCGTGCAGCAATTGCGCGTAGCGGGCTGCCTTATCGACGGTATCCAGGCCGAAGCTATCGAGAAAGTCGTAGTCGTTAGTGGGCAGCCCCTGCCGCTGCACCGTGTCGATCCATGGGCGTTCAGCGACGCGCATCGCGAGTCCGTAGTCGTGCGCCAGCCGCAGCATCAGATCGACGATCGCGGCCCCCCCGCCGCCACGCAGGGCATGCCAATCCAGATGGGTCGGCGTGAGGTTGGCGGCCCGCACCGTTTCAATCTGCGCCCTGAATTCCATTTCCAGTTCCTCCACCTTGACCCGCGCCAGGAAGTCGGGGATGCGGTCGAAGCTGTAGAAATAGCCCGTCTCATCAATCAAGGACGGCACCTTCTCGCGGCAGGTGAGCGGCCCCCAGCGGTACTGGGCGGGATCGCAGATGACCGTCAGATGTATGCCGAAGTGGATAGCGGGATTCTCTTTCAGGCCATTTTTGCCCAACGCACCGAAAAGGTAAAAGTGCGCATAGGATAGAGGTGCCCGCTCCTGGGGGGGCCGCTCCGGTGTAGCACGCTAGCGCGGAGCGGGATGCTCACAGCCTTGGCTTGAGCCAGATTCGCAAGACGGTATCGGGTTGCTGTTCACGGAAGACGCCGTCCCGTGCCGCTCGCGTGAGCATGTGCGACAGCTCTTGCTGGAACTGGGGCAACCGATCGCCGAAGAGATGCGGGGCCGCATCAGAACGAGACAAGACCCACGCGATGACATCCTCAACAGGACGGACCACAGACTCACCGCCCGGTAGTCGCAGGGTTCGTTCCTTGCCGAAGCCGACCGACTCGATGACCGTTGCTTCGTTGTCAGGGGTGCCTTGCGGGAGCAGCCCCTGGCCAGCGCGACGGACATCGCCAAGGTAGCTCCGGACCAGACGCGTGATGTGGTCATAGGGTGGCGGTGGGCCATCAGCAGTAGGCACCGCGCGGCAGGGGTCCTGGTTGACATGGAGGAAGGCACCCCCGGGCTCGAGCATACGGAAGACGGCTGCAGCTACCTGCCCTCGCTGCAGCCAGTGAAAAGATTGCCCGAACGAGACAACGCGAAACGTGCCGAGGTCAGCGGGCAGTTCCTCTGCACGCAAACAGACCCATGTGGCATTCGATACGCCGACGGCAGCCGCCTGGGTCGCCGCTTCTTCCAGCATCGCGTGATCAGGATCAAGGCCGATGACGGCTTCAAACAGTGGCGCCAAGGCCAGGGCCACTGGGCCCGGCCCACAGCCCACATCCAGCAGCCGTCCGCGGCCGTCGAGCGTTAACGCATCTCGGACCGCTGCAGCCATAGCGGGTGCATAGGGCAGGCGCCCCCGGCTATAGTACGTCGCCGTTCCCGCAAAGAGCGTCGGATCCCATTCCCACATCGAGCCAGACCTCCTTGCTACGATTCACTGTCTTTCGGGGCATGCATCGCACGCACAGTCTGGGTAGCGAGTAGCAGCGGAACAGCGAACCGGGTTAAGCTTTCGGCCAGCTTGAATTCCTTCGCGTTTTTCGATGCCCTTGGCGACAGCGCATGTGGGGCCGAATAGGCGCGAAACTGCTCTAACGCCGCAAGGATATCAAAATAGAAAGGGCATTCCCTCGCGTTTTCCAAGCGGGTAGGGTCGGGAAGTATCTTGTCGCGTCTGCCCTCGTTCGGTGTACCGGCATATCACGCGCCCGGGCACTTCCCGAGAGGGCACGGCTAGGAGGTCGGCGGCTCGCAGTGACGGTAGCTCCCGCCTCCCCACCCCTTAGTCGCGACGTGCGACGAAGATCATGACGCGACTGGTACTGAGTAGTGGCCCCTTCTTCCAGTCCCCATACACGTGCTCAACGGTGAACCCGGCGTGGGTCACGGTATCGGTCAGCTCTTCGACGCTACGAAAGCGCAGCTCATCCTTGACGACCATGACCTCCCCGGTGGAGAGGAAGACGTTATGGCCCTCGAGGCTGACGCGCCCATCGCCCGCGCGCATCACCTCGAGCCAGCTCTCCATCGGGCCGTTGGGGGAGTCGAATCGCTCATAGGTGGCCGCCCGGCCCCACCGCTTCCAGGCCCGATCTTCGGGGTTGCGACTCTCGAACGCGAGATGGCCCCCGGGGCGCAGGGCGGCGTGGATAGCCGCGAGCGTGGCGCGCCACTCGGCGTCGTCCAGGAACACCTGGGCCACGTTGCCCGTCATGACCAGCAGGTCGGCCTCGGGTGTCCCCAGGGCGCGCGCATCGCCCTCGACCCACCGCACGCGCCCGGCGTCTGGGTGCCGGCGGGCGACCGCCAGCATCGCCGGGGCGGGGTCGACGCCGACGACCTCGCGGCCGGGGGTTGCCATCTCGCGCGTCAGTAGCCCGGTCCCGCAGCCCAGATCGAGGATGCGGCGGGCGTCGAGCTCCGCCGCCAAGCCCAGGTAAAAGTCGATGTCGGCCCCCCGGGGGTTCTCGATGTCGTACAACGCCACCAGGCGCGGATCAACGTAGTGTTCAGCGAGCTTTACCACGGCGACTCCTGTCTATCCCGTGTCATCGAGGAGGTAGCCCGGCCGGTCGCGGGCTTGCCCCTTGGTTTATGGGATGGCGATAGGCACGTCGCCCCACTGTCCTATCCTTCGTCATCATTGCACCCGCAGCGTAACACAGTCATGGGTGATTCACGTCCGTCATATGTCGACCCGCGCTGCCCCTTGTAACGCTGCTCAAGCAATCGGCGCATCTCACATACGAGGGGGGGCGCCGACAGATCAATTCTGTGGCTGATGAGGGCTCGACCCGCAGGGCACAGCCCTTAACCCGGTTCGCTGTTCCGCTGCTACTCGACACCCAGTCTTGACTCCTACTCCATACACGTATCTCGGTGCAACCCCTCCTGCACCATCTGGTGCCCAGCGTCGGCGGCCTTCCGGTGTACGGAGAGATAGGAGAAGAATGTTCTCCGCCCCACGCCGACGATCGCACACACGTCCGCCGCAGTCTTCGTGGAGTTCTCATACAAAATGCGGGCATTCTCCAATCTGGCAGCATCCGTACGTGGTCGCCCACCGGTCCGACCGCGCGCCTTGGCCGACGCCCGACCGGCGGCTGCCCGCTCGGCTCGCAGTTCCCTTTCCATCTGATGAATCGCCCCCATCATGGCGAGAAAGCACCGCCCGGTCGCCGTGGTTGTGTCGATGTTCTCTCGTAGCGAGACCAAGTTGATGTGGCGTTGCTCCAGCAGCGTGCCAGTCTCCAGTAGATCGAGGAGCGAGCGGGTCATGCGGCTCAACTCAGTGACCACTACCGTGTCGCCGGGACGCACGTACTCCAGCAGCCGGTCCCAGCCTGGCCGGCCCATCCGCGAGCCCGTCATGATGTCCGTGAAGACTTTGGCGCAGCCGGCCTGCTGCAAGGCATCCAGTTGCGCGTCGAGATGCTGCCCCGCGCTGCTCACGCGGGCGTAGCCGATGCGTTGGTGCGAGAGGTCCACGTGCGGTCGTCCCAATCGTGTAAAAAGCCGACGCGTTCGCAAGGTAAATGCACTATGATTCTAGCAGCAGTTTTCGCGCGACGCCATGCAAGGAGCCGGGCCGTGCTGGACCGGGCAGGCGTGGTGCGCAGAAAGTGTACTTCTTGCACTCGCCGCACTCGCCCAGACGCTCCGCACGTGCGACGCGCACCTCCGGGCGCCTGACGATCCTCACCACCCAGGAGATCGAGGCGCTCTACGGCCGGCCGCGCTTCACCGAGGAGGAGCGTCAACTCTACTTCGACCTGAGTCCCCGGGAACGGGCCGCGGTCGAGGCCGTGCAGACCGCCGCGGCCGCCGTCCATCTGACGCTGCAGCTCGGCTACTTCAAGGCCACCTGCCGGTTCTTCATCTATACGCGCGAGGCCGCCCTCTCCGACCTGGACCACATCCGGCGGCGCTACTTCCCCCGGCTGGATCTTGCGGCCGTCACGGTGCTCTCCAAACCCACGCGCTTGGCCCAGCAGCAAGTGATCCTCGACCTGTTCGACTACCGCCTCTGCGATGCGGCGGCCAAAGCGGCCCTGGAACAGAAGGTACAGCGTGCCGCGTTGCTCTCCACGCAGCCCATCGTCCTGTTGCGCGAAGCGTTGCAGTACCTCACCAACGAGCGTCTAGTCGCTCCCGGCTACACCTACCTGCAGGAGATGGTCGGGCGGGTGGTCGCCCGCGAGCGCCGACGCATCACGCACTTGCTCGCCGGCGCGCTGCCCCCGGCCATCGCGGAGCGCCTGGATGCGTTGCTCCAGGCCGAGGAGGGGATGTATGCCATCAGTGTCCTCAAGCACGAGCCGAAGGATTTCAGCTACGGCGAACTGCGGCAGGAGGTCGCGCGGCGCGCCCTCTTTGCGCCCCTCCACGCCTTCGGCCAGCCCTTCCTGGCGACGGCCGGTCTGTCCAATGAGAGCGTGAAGTACTACGCCTCGCTGGTCCAGTTCTACACGGTCTACAAGCTGCGGCGCATGACGCGGGCGACCACCCGCCTCTACCTGGCCTAGAATAAGCGTAGCTGTCACCAAGTGCAAGGTATGCTGATAGATAGGCACGCAAGGTTAGCCGAAGAGGGCTGACAAGTGCCGACTTTAGGTGGTGTCGGTAGTTTAGGGTCTATTCAGCGGCTTGTGGGCGCATTATCCACCTGGAAATGGGTCTTGTTGGAGCGAAGTGCCGTTGCCGCAATGGAAATCGGCGCGCTGGGGTACCTCGTGTCCTATCCTACTGATGTGGACTCGGCCATGTGACGCGCGAACGGGGCGGGACGTCTGTCAGCCACGGGCGCAAGTACCCCCCCCACGCTGCTCACCGGCCCGATTGCTGCTAATGGGGTGGAACAACAAGCGTTCAGCGTGATAGGGGTTACCGCCAGGTGCGTGCAAGGTAGGGAGGGGGAACCATGGCCAACTCACGGCAACTCGGCCTCATCGAGGAGATCGTCAAGCTGTGTGACACCGCTTCTATCCCGTGCTGGTTACGTGGCGGTTGGGCCACAGACTTCTTCCTGGGCCGCGTCACGCGCGAGCACGACGACATCGACCTCTTTGTGTGGGCTGAGGATGCAGTCAGGCTGGTACACGAGCTTGAGCGGGCGGGCTTCGTCGAGCAGGGGGGGCCTCCGCCTGAGGCACAACGGGACTTCACGAAGGACGGGGAGCAGGTGCAGGCTGCCCTCCTTGCTAGGAACCAGTGGGACCAGGTCGTCGTCGCTGGCGGGCCTGCGACGGGAACCCCTTGGCCCGACGACATGCTCGCCTCCATCACGGGACGGATCGGCGACGTGGTATGTCCCATCGTAAACCCGCGCGTGCAGATGTGGATCAAGGAGCAATTCCCCATCTGGCGTCCCGACGTGCTGCCGAGCGCGAAGCACCAGGCCGATGTCGCGCGCCTGCGCGAGGCGCTCGCACATACCGAGGGCTAGATAGCGGAGGAATACTTCGGGGCAAGGCTAACCCCGATGCTGTGGGGGGAAATCCTCCTCGTACAGTTCGTGTGTGACGCGGCCGGGTTCACGGCATAGGCAAGCTAGTACAACGATATCGTCGTCAATCGATCCTTGCTTACCTAACTTGAGCCTCTACCTATCAAGATACTTTGCACTTCGTGACAGCTTCGCTTATTCTAGGCCTGCTAGCAGCGTTCGCCGCCGTCGTCGAACAACTCGGACGCGCGTCGACGCAGCGGACATGGCACGGGCAGGTCGCCGGCGTCCCCTATGACTTTCGCCGCCTGACGCTCGCGCGCCTGCGTCGGGCCTGGTGGGACCCCCGGAACCCGCACCTCGTCACACCGCGCGGGGACTTTGGTCTCGGCTGGTCCATCAACGTGTATCGCCTAGCCCATCGTGAGCCGGGACAAGGGGGAGGCTGATGGCGATGCACTGGTCACGCTGGGTCAGCCTCGCCTCATGCTCGCCGCCACGATTGTCGGCGGAGGGGTCGGCCTCTTGGGGCAACGCCGACGGCTGCGGCGCTAGGGCAGCGTTTACGATGTGTGCCTGACACACGCGTGTTCCGCTCTCCCGCACCAGGGCCTCCCACCCCGTTGCGCGTGGGACACTTCGCCACGATTACCTTGACACATGTTTGCAGTGGGCCATGGGACGGTTTCGCGGCCTGGCTGGCCGGTCATGCCACCCTTCCACGCCTGCAAACGGCCTGATTGGTGTGTCAGGCAGCCGCTTTTCGTCTCACCGTCCATAGCACGTATGTGTCAAGGTAATCGGCTCTCCCGACAACTTGGTAAAACCGATTGGGAGAGAATGTGAGAGGTAGATCGACAAAACGCCAAGTGCCACGCACGGTAGCGGGCACCTAACCCCATAGGGCAGCACGACGTGTCTGGCGCACCTCCACATTGTTGCGGTCAATCACTCCCGTTCTTGAGCCCTAAAGCGCCGCCATAAAGTGGTGCCTCCGTTGCGACTTTCATAGCCACACGCGGTCATCTTATCACCTCACCGAGCCGATTGAGCCACATCTCATCGATGGCAACGCGCTTTTCCTGGATTCCGGCTTCACCAAGTCGTCGGGAGAGCCAGGTAATCGTGGCGAGGTGTCTGCGCGTGGCACCCCCCCTCGCCGGCTCGCTGGCAATGGGGGGCCACGGCCGCGACGCGCGCCCGGCTATGGTGGCCGCCGACGAATGAGGCCCTAACGTAGCGAAGGTCCAAATTCCGGCAAAGTGACGGCCAGTTCGGCCAGAGAGTAGTAGCGGTCGACCATCGTGCCGCTCTCATTTGTTCGTAGAATGCGCATACGACGAACTTCTTCGACTTCCAGGCATCGATGGAACGGGGTCAACGCCGGCAAGCGCCCCCGTACTTCGCAGTCAATGGGCTAGAGCGAAGTCGCTGCGCATGACTGGCTATGGAGCAGCGCGTGAAGTCGCCCTAGTTTGCCGAAATTTCGACCTTCGCTACGTTAAGGCCGAGTAGCGCTGATCCGGTCAGTCCCTCCCCAGAGCGCCCGTTCTATCTAGCCACGCCATCCCATTGATGATAGGGCGGTGATCGTGCGAAGGCCGCCTCTCGTTGGCTTCGGCCAGGGGAGCAATGGCCTCTCGCTATGTCCTATTTTTACACGTATCCTGGCTGTACCCCAAATGCCCCAAAAATGCGGGAATCGTTGTCTCCCCCCTAGCCGGGATTTCCCCGGAAATATTGTAGAGACCCCAGCCTGTACGACGAGGAGGACGCATGCGGCCGCTCTCAGCCGAAGACGAAGCGGCCCTGCGGGCCATCGCCGAGCGCCACGGCTTCTACGCCGCGCGCGGACCGCACACCGGGGAGGGCAGCGCCAGCCGGCTTATCGACGCGCTGCTCACCGGCGAGGTCGTCACGCTCGCCCTCACGCCCGCCGACCGCCGCCGCCTGGTCGCCTGGCTCGACGAAGCGGTGCCCCCCGAAGGCCGCCTCGCCACCGTCCTGCACAGCGTAGCCACACAACTGCGTCCCACCCTCCCCAAGGCGGCCAAGGCAGCGGCGCCACGCGCCCCAACCGTCAAGGCGGCGACATCCCCCACAGCGCGTCGCGGCCATCTCACGACCGACGAGGCCGCCCGCCGTCCGGAGTTGAGTCCCGCCCGCGTGCAGGAGTTGGCCCGCACCGACGAGATCGGACGCAAGGTTGACGGCCGCTGGACGTTTACGGAGCGGGAGATCGCGCGTGTGCAGGGCGAACGCGACTGCCGCGCACTCCGGCTTTCCCTCACATCGAAACGCCCACAGAAGCGCACCACACGCCGCCGGCAATCCGCCCCGTCCACCGGACGCCTCACCCGCGCCGACGTGCAGGCACTGGATCAACTCGACCGGCTGCTGGCCGAGGAACGGCGCCTCGAACAGACCTACAGCCTGCCGTTCCGCGCCCCGCAGCGTGTCGCGACGATGGTCCATGCCTGCGCCCGCTGCGGCCAGGACCTGCTCCTGCTCATCTTCGGCGACCAGGCCCACGACGAGGAGGGACTGCTCGCCTACGAGCGGCTCATGCATGATGTTATCGTCGCCCGCGGCTTACCCACCTATGTCCTGGGCGCGCCGGAGGGCGATGGCGCGCTCGATGACACGCCGTCGCTACTCCTCCAGGTCTGGCCGACGCCCGGCGCGCCTCAACGTGTGACGCCGGGGACGTGGGATAGGCTGCTGGACGACTGGAGTGGGGCGCAGTGCGCGCACAAGCCACCTTCCCTATCCATGCCGTGAGACCGTGCCGGTGCGGCCTGTACGGGCACTGAGTGGGGCTGGAGCTGTACGGTTTCACGCCGCGAACGCCCGTCCACCAGCCTACACGGTCGCCCCCGGCCCGTAAGCGACGCGCGCGGGGCTCGTTGGAAAAGAAAGGGGGATAGTTGTCGTACAATTCACTCTTACTAACTCTTAACCAGAAGGACGGGGCTTGGAAGCAAACTCGAACCGAGCGACGGCGGTACCAACTACGTCCGTCGCGAATCGTCGGGGGTCCTTCTTTCGAGCGAGCTTGTCTGTGGCAATCGTGTCACTGGCCGTCTGAGCCGCACTAAGCGCAGCGTTGACAATGGGTCCAAAAGGGAGTGCTCCCAAAGCTACTCCAATCCCCCATGCCGTTCCAATATGGGCGGCTTTAAACCAGCGTTTCTCCGTCACGTTAATTCGTGGGTCGAGGGCTGCTAGATAGGCTTGCGCTACCGCTTCCGCGTTCAGCGGGTCTGGCTGAGCCCATAACCATGCACGGAAGTCGGCGGTTTCTTGCTTAGCTCGGAGTCGAGGAATATCACGGATCGAGACAACGCCATCGGTGAGAAGCCGCGGGATTGATGGTAGATGGTGAAAGGCTAAGATTTGCTCGGTTACGGCGCGTGTGCGGTCGCGCGCCATGAGTTGCGAGAATAGGGAGAGCAACGTTTCCCACGTTTCCGCGCTTTGGTAGAGGTCGTATTCGTGTTCCATGAGATCGGCGGTCGTCGCGAACTTGGCTGCCAATGAACTGAGTTGTTTCCACTGCGCGGGTGGTGCCTCGTGCAAGGGGACATTTGAATCGAAGCCGAGCGACTCGATCTCCCCGTTGGCGTAGGCTACAGTCGTGCGATTGACGGCCCACTCCGATATCCAGGTACTCGGCAAAGTAGTTCTCTTGGCGACCAAGCGCGCAAGATGTCGCCGGACTTTTCGATCAAGATTAAGGCTAGCTCCCCACTTAGCTAAGCCCTCCTGAGCCGATGGCTCTGGGTCGGAGTGCACTGCCGTCGTTGGTCGGCCGCCGGCCGCTAGCGGGTTGAGTCCTTGCCTGACGAGGTTTACATCCTCAATAGTGAAGATTTGGTGGGACCAAAGGTGAAACTCTAACGCGTGTTCTTCCAGTAGCCTCTCAACTTCTTTCACACCGAAAGCCCGGATGAGCAAAACGAGGACAACGTTCTCGCCGTAGACCCGAAAACAGACGCGTGGCGCGATCATGAGGGCTTCCGCAGCGGCCACCACTTCCCGCTTGATATCAGCATTGATTTGGCGTTGGTCAGCTGGCTGGGTGTTCTTGAGCCAACGCGAGGCTACATCGTCAAGCCCTGTGCTATACAAAATCTTAGGGACACTCATGATTACTCCAATTTGGCACTGCCGTTAATTGCATAACTGTTATGCCACCGCCTCGACGACGTACTCCACCCGCGCGACGCGCCCCGTGCCGAGGGCGTCATAGTCGATCTTTTGCAACGCGCGGTCCACGCAGCCGGCCAGCTTGGTGTCGAGCCACGCCTTGTTGAACGCGGCGGGGACGGCCACGCGCAGCGTCTCCCCCTCCTGGCCGAGGGCGCGCGTGGTGGCTAGCCAGGCGTTGAAGTTCTCGCTGGTCATGACCTGGGCCAGCTCGTCGAGGACCGCGCGCCACACCGGATGCTCCTCGACGATGGGCAGGGGCGCGGGGCTGTCAGACCACGCGGCGTAGGAGCTAATGGGCGCGCTCCCGCCACCAGCACGCCGGCGTCGTCGACGATCGAGTGAGTCAGCGCGCCGGCGCGTGTCCGGGCCGCCATCGGCTATGCGGGGCGGTGCAGGGTGCAGCAGGTCGGCCAGGACAGCGAACAGGTAGGGCATGCCGTTGGGAGCCTGGCCGTCGCGCCGGCGCTTGACGATGCTGGCCTGGCGGGCGCGGGTCCGAGCCGCCGCCTCGTCGAGCAGGCGCAGGAAGCGCGCGGACGACACGCCGGCGTCACGATACAGGTTACGGGCACGGCCGAGACTCGAGCGCGGCGCGTCGTCCCCCAGGGCGTCGCTCAGGGCGGCGATCTCGGCGGCCAGCGCCTGGTCGTTCGTGTCCGTGCTCGTCCGTGGTCGAGCGTCGCCGCTCGTCGCCGCCTGTGTCGGATAAACGGGGGTAGGGGGTATCGAATCGAGATCGAAAGTTTTTATTTCGATTGGGTTTATTTGGGGTGAAGAATCTTTCACCCTCCCCGCGAAGAATCCTTCATCCCTCTGTGGGTCGGTCGACGCGTCGGCCTTAGCGGTGTTTTCGGGCCCAGTGCGACCGGCCTCTGCACATAGCGGCCTCTGTTCCGCTTCCCTCCGTACGTCGTTGTTATGGTCAAACGGCCCACAATTGCACGACTCGTTGTCGCTGGCGTGTGGCCGGTTATCGCGGTTGTTGGTGGAGGTCGCCGGCGTCGCGGGGGGTGCGTCGTCGGCGGGGAGCAGCCCGTCGAGGCGGGCCAGCCCCTCGACGGCCGCGAAGAAGGGCCGGAGGTCGTAGGCGTTCGTGTGCTGCCGGCCGTGGTTGGAGAATTGAGTCTGTATGTGCAGTAACCCCTTCCCCTCCAACGAGCGAAGGTAGCCCTGGATCGTGCGGACGGTCTTGCCCATGCGCGTGGCCAACGCCGCCTCGCCGGGGTACGGGTCGCGCGCCGACCACCAGTAGGTGCAGAGTTGCGCGATCAGGACCATCTCGGCCTCGGTGACGCCCAGCCGCGCGTAGTACACCCACGCGTAGGTCGGCAGCGCCGTGTAGCCCCCCGTGAGGAGGGCGACGCCGTAGCGCTGGACCAGCCGGCGGTCGATGCTATCGGGCGATGGGGATGAGGGCGGTGGTGTACTTTCGAGCCTGGGATTGTGGGCGTGATATTGACATACACGCACCGTTTCCGTATGATTGGTCATAGGTACTCCTTGGAAGCGCAAAGCTCCCTTGTGAGCCAGGAGACCCGTTTTGGAGTTGGTAGCTCCGGTGGGATTCCTGGATCGGATCTAGCGGCCTGGTGATCGTCTTCCAAACAATTGCACCAGAACCGCACCTAATATAGGTGTTAGACGTGGCCCATCGGGGAAACCTGGTGGGCTTCGTGCATGTAGCACGAGTGGGCTAAATCAGTAGGTCTATCCTCCGCATAGTTGCAATAATAGCGCACCCAGCTCGCAGGCGCAATGTTTTTTTCACGCTCATGAAACTAGCCGCACCCGAATAATAGCCTATCTTGGCCCAGAATAAGCGTCGCTGTCACCAGGGGCAAGGTAGGCTTATAGATGGTCACTCAAGGTGTTGATTAAAGTGCCGGTTGTGGCGCTGGACGTGGCACTTGAGACCTTGCAACGGTCATGAACGCGCTGCAGGGCCAGTATCGACCATCCCTTATCGCACCTAAGAGCCGACTCTTGGTAAAAGCCGGCACTTGTCATGCCCTCTTCGGATGACCTTGCGTGCCTATCTATCAACATACCTTGCACTTGGTGACAGCGACGCTTATTCCAGGCCATCTTACCGTACATGGCCGTGCCCGGCTAGTGGCTATGAATGAGCGTATGTGTGTGAAATAGCGTGGATGTCCTCCTTTTTGCCTTAAAGTACGTGTAGGCATGTACACACGCCTACACGTACACCAGTAGGTATGTGTACCCGTAAGCACGTACACATACCTACCCGTAGCTACACGTCGAATAAGTCTCTTGACTCATAGACTTGGTGGCATCTAGACTAAGTAGGTACACACGCATACGTGTGTACCTGTGTACGTGTCTACGTCCCTACGGGTGCCATGAAAAAACGTGTCATCGCGATCACGAACAATAAGGGTGGGGTCGGAAAAACGACAACCGCCGTCAATTTGGCTGCTGGCCTGGCCGCTAGTAACAGGCGTGTCCTGGTCATCGACGCGGACCCCCAGGCCAACGCAACCTTCTCGTTGCTCGGCCCCGAACCGCCCGACCTAACACTCGCCGACGTCCTTATCGAGCGATCTTCGGAAATACCTAAGGTTATAACACCAACCCGGACTGAGGGCGTCGATCTGGTGCCGAGCACCCTTACCCTGTCGGCCGCCGATCTGGCCCTTGCCGGTGTACCGGGCCGGGAAAAGCTGCTGTCGCGCAAGCTACGCGCGGTCGATGGCTACGACTATATTCTGATTGACACTCCGCCGTCCCTTGGCCTGCTTACTGTCAACAGCCTCACCACCGCATCCGAAGTATTCATCCCCGTGGGTGTCGGTACTTTTGGCCTGTTAGGGATCACCCTGCTGGAGGACACGATCGCGCAGCTCAAGGAAAATCTCGAACTCGACGACCTTACGATCACAGGGGCAATTGCGACGCTCTACGATCACACACGCGTGGCCAAGGACACGCTCGATGCGTTGGGGATGCACTTCGGCGACCGCCTTTTCAAGAGCGTCATTCCACGAAACAAGGATGTCGAGGAGGCGCATAGCAACTCGCTCAGCGTCGTCGTCCACGCTCCGCAGAGCAAGGCAGCTCAAGCGTACCTTGCCCTTACAGAGGAGGTCATCAGCGATGAGCGGTAGGAAGACCACGGGCCTGGCCCATAACCCGCTGCTTGCCCGTACCGATACGAAGGATGAGCCTGCGGCCGCGAGTGGCGCGCGGGCAACACCAGATCGGACGGGTACGCAGCTACCGGCGGAAGAAGTGACGCATGAGCACGTAGACACGTCTACAGGTATACACGTAGACAGTCAGGCGGGTACACAGGTAGACACGCCTACACGCATTTTAGACCGCTCACTCAAGTTCACGTTCTACTTTAGCGAGGAGCAACTCGACCGCCTCGATCAAGTGTGGGAAACGCTACGGCGATCGCGCCGGCGACCACGACGGCGCATCAGCAAATCGCAGTTCGTGCGCCTCGCGCTCGACAACCTGCTCGACGAGTTTGAGAAAGACCCGGATCAGGTGACGCGGCTGCTCCTCCAGCAAGCCGAGACGCCGCCGCGTCAATGAGGGTGCGTAGGGGCACATGTGATGTGAACTCTGGGGTGCAAGGGGTACACATCATGTGTGCCCCTTATAAGAAGAGGATGTATGGCGACGAAAAAGACAAAGGGCGATGACATGGACGGCCTGCTCGGCGACGAGGCCGCGACCGCTCTCGTCCCCGTGGAGCAACGCCAAATCCTCGTCATCGAGGGCGAGGAGGTCTTGGCGGCGCGCGTCGATAAGGATGTGTACGTGCCGCTCCGGCCGCTGTGCGATGCCCTCGGCATCAAGTCGTATGGGCAGGTCGCGCGCATCAAAAGAGATGACGTCATGGCGGAAGGGCTGCGCGCGCTGCGTATCACGACCGTCGGCGGCACGCAGGTCATGCAGTGCCTCCATCTGGAGAGCGTCCCCTTATGGCTGGCAGGACTTGAGCCAAGCCGCGTACGGGAGGATGTGCGTGATCGGTTGCGCGTGTATAAGCGTTGGGTGCGCCAGCGCGTCTGGGAGGCGTTCGCGACGGAGACCGGCGTCGGACAAGGGATGGCCTCGACTACCGGACCCATGGCAACAATGCTCGACCCTAACACCCTCTCCCTGGCGCAGGTTGAACAGTTCGGTCTTGCCCTCGTCACGCTCGCACGCCAGCAGCTGGCTTTTCAGGAACAGCATGCGCACGAGATGATCGAGGTCCGTGGTTCTTTGGCATTCCAAGAGCAACGCCTAGATGTGCATGACGAGCGCCTCACCGCCCAGGATGAGCGGCTGAACAGGGCTGCGGAGGTCGTGGGCGCGACCGTACGAGAGGTCAAGGCGCTCAAGGCCCGTCTCGATCCAGGCAACGTTATCACCGACGAGCAGGCGGCCGAGCTGCAGAACTTGGTCAAGACGGTCGCGCACGAGCTGACGCGCCAGAGCACAGCGAGCGGTCAAGCACAGACCAATTATTACGCCTCTCTCTTCGGCGAGCTTCATCGGCGCTTCCGCGTGTCGAGCTACAAGAACCTGAGAATCGAGCAGTATGAGGCGGCGTTAGCATGGTTGCAGGAGTATAGCCATACACTGGAACAGGAGGGAGCGATCAACTCGTCCAGTAAATAATATTATCTACACGCAGGCACGTACACACGCAGGCACGTACACACGCAGGCATGTACACACGCAGGCACGTACACACGCAGGCACGTACACACGCAGGCATGTACACACGCAGGCACGTACACACGCAGGCACGTACACACGCAGGCACGCACACACGCAGGCACGTACACACGTACACAGGGCCGGGCCAGGGCGCGGGGAAAGGGGGTGTGGTGCCTACTCGCTGTACCACCGGCCCGTCACGTACGCGATGCGCCGCTCGCCGCCGGCAGCGAGCGGCCACGTCCACCACGACGGCGCGCGCACCCGCCCGGCCAGCAGGAGCAGCGCGTCGGCCAGTTCCGCCCCCGATCCCACCGTCACGCTGGCGAACGCGCCCACCCCCTTGAATTGCAGCGTGGCGACTGCGGCCCTGGCGTGCGCCTCTCCATCAGGATAGAGCGCGGCGGCAAGCGCCGCACCGAGGCCGGGCGGCGCCGTTGGCGGGGCCACCAGCGCGACGAGTGCAGGCAGGGACCAGTCCAGGGTAAGCAGCACGACCCGGCGTGGCTCCTCGGCCGGCGCGCGGACGAACGCGCGCCGCTCGACGACAAAGCCCCGCGTGTGCAGGATCACCACGATGCCCTCCACGGCCGACATCGTGGCGTCGTCGGCCGTTAAGGTGACGCGCTCCGCCACACCCTCGCGTGCGCTCACCGCATCCCCCGCCGCCCCTGCGCGCGGGCCAGCACCGCCTCGGCCACGACGCTGTACGGCTGTCGCCTGAGTTGCCGGCGGCGATCCGCACCCTCCGCACGCGCGGCCCGCTCCTGTCCCTTGATGGCGCGGTCGACCCGGACGATCAGGGCACACAGCGTCACGTAGATGAGGAGGGCGGCGAGGGCCGCGCGCGCATCGCTCGTGGGGGCACCTCCCATGATGCTCCACGTCAGCAGGCCGACACCGGCCATGCCGACGAGCGTCAGGATTGTACGGGTGCGGCGCTCCCATACCCAAGGCTGGCGCGTCGCACCCCGGTCGGCTTCCTCGCTCCCGCCCCACTGCGCCATCGTCTCGCGTCCCCTTCCTCTCTCAAGTGTACGCCGTTGCCCGCCGTCGCTCATGCCGCGTGGCGGAGGACGTGGCCTGCTCCTTTCTCCCGGCCCCAGGGCCGGCCCTGTGTCGCCCACGTCGTCGAGGACACCCGCGACACAGAACCGCGCCGGGCGCGGGGGAAAGGGCGGTTCACGGTCGTTGATGCGGGGTGGGGACGTGTGCTTTGACAAAGAAAGGGTGACGCGCCTGTCCGAGGTCCGCCCACCGGCTGGCGATCACGGCTCATCAGGCAGGTGCGTTGGCGTGGCCCCCACCGAGGGCGGGCGCCACCCGCCCTTACCGGCGCCCGGTGTCAGCCAGCGGCGCGCCGCCCTCAGGGAGAAGCAGCGCGAGCCCGCTGACGGCAACCGCGCAGATGCCGGCGGCGACCAGGTACATCCCATTGGCGTGCAGGTGGTCGTAGAGCGCGCCGCACAGGTTCGTCCCGACCACGGCGCCCAGGCCGGGGACGGCGGCGTTGAAGAGCGTCTGCCCCGTCGCGCGCAGGCGTGCCGGCACGCGCCGATCGACGTAGGTGACGGCCGCGACGTAGAAGCCGGCGAAGGAGACGCCGTTGAGGAGCCCGACCGCCACCGCCGCGCGATAGTCGTGGAGCAGCCCATAGGCGGCCCAGCGCACGGACGCCGCGCCTAGTCCGAGCAGGAGCAGGCGCTTGACGCCGAGGCGCGCCATCAGCGGGCCGGCCCGCAGCATCATCGGCATCTCGGCCAGCGCGGCCAGCGCCGTCGCGCCGCCCACAACGGGGGTGGGAGCCCCCAGACCCGTGAGGTAGAGCGCGAAGAAGGTGTTGTAGGACGCGTAGGTCGCGTAGCCGAGCGCGCACAGCGGCAGGAAGACCCACAGCGCGCGGTCCCGTACCAGGTCGCCCACGCCCGCTCCTTGCGCCAGCAGGACCTCCAGGCGCTGGCGTGGGGCGGTCAGACTCGCCAGGAACGCGACGAATATCAGGGCTCCGTAGAGCGGGAACAGCCGCAGGAGGCCACGCCCGGCGTAGACGACGCCGACAACGAAGGAGGCCACCGTGTACCCAAACGAGCCGTAGACGCGCACGGCCCCATAGCCGCTGCTGTCGCCGTGGCGCCGCAACCAGTCCAGGGTCGTGGCGTCGGCGAGCGGCGCGGCCGGGCTCAGGGCGATGGCCAGGACCCCGACCAGGGCGAGCAGCGCACCGAACGTGTGCGCGAGCGCGACGGTGGGCGCGACGAGGGCCACGACCAGGAGCGAGAGGCTCAGTAGGCGCTTGCGCCAGCCCAAGCGGTCACTGAGCGTGCCCCAGAGCGGGGGCAACACCACGCCGACGAGGGGCGAGAGCGAGGCGATGAGCCCGATCTGAGAGCCGTTGAGGTGGATGGCGCGGAGGTAGAGGCTGAGGTAGGGCGTGTAGGTGGCGACGGCGACGAAGTAGCACAGGTAGAAGGCTTTCATGCTCCACGGGCCGGATCGCCACGTGGGCGCACGCCTCGAAAGAAACGACGCCATATGGGCGCATGATACCAGATGCGCCGCGCTGCCCCGTGGGTGGACCCGCGTGTGGATGTGCAGTCACCCGCGCGACCTGTCGTTGCTCCCGGCCCCCAGGGCCGGCCCTGTGTCGCCCACGCCGCTCAACCCCACGTTCGCACACAGGCGCGCGCTGTGGCGCGCGGGAAAAGGCGCGTCACCTCTTGTCGATCAGACGCGCCGCGCCCCCTTCGAGGCGCGACGCCCGCGCAAGGAGCACCAGCGCCGGGCGCGGGCCAGCGCCAGGTCGGCCGCCGTGATGATGGTGCGCGGGGCGCGCCGACGCGCCAGCGCAGCTTGGACCCCGCGCAGCCCGATGAACACGCCGCACAACGCCGCGTAGAGTGCCACACCATGCTCCTCTCTCGCCACCCTCATCACCGATCGCGCTGCTGCGGGGTGGGGACGTGCAGCGTCTCGACGGCCGTGCGCTTGGAGGCCTCGCCGCGGCGGTCATACCGCTGGGTCGTCGTCACGTTAGCGTGTCCAGCGAGTTGCTGCACCGTCGAGATATCGACCTGGGCCTCAAGCAAGTCACTGACGATGATGTGGACACTTGTCAGGATCATCGCCCTCCCTATAGCTCCCCGCCCTCCCGACGCTCCCACTCGCGCGCCTTACGCTTGGCCGACTCGCGGTTGTGGGCGATGTAGACCTCCAGACTGCGCAGCGAACTGTGCCCGCTGAAGCGCTTGAGTTCGACCTCGGTGTAGCCCTTGGCGGCGCGCGCGCTGATCGCGGTGTGCCGCAGTTGATGCAGGTCCCAGCCCGGCGTGTACTCTTTCCAGAGCGTGTCAGCCTGGCGGTATGAGAGCCGGGCGTACCCCTCGGCCGTCAGGTCGGCCTGGCGCGGGTTGCGCGCCTTCCGCGCGGTGATGAAGAGCGGGCCGTGCGCCGGGTCGCCCCTCTCCTTTAGATAGGCGTCGAGGTACCCCGAAACGCGGCGAGAGAAGAACATCTCACGCGGCTTGTCGCCCTTGCCCTGGACGCGGAGGCAACGCTCCGTCCAGTCGATGTCCTCGATGTTGACGGACAGGGCCTCGCGGCAGCGCAGACCACCATCGTAGATCAGCCAGAAGAGGGCGCGATCACGCGCGTCGCGGATGCCACGCAGCACAGCCTCGACCCGCTCCGGGTCCAGGGCGCGCGGACCGCTCCGCGTCTGGGGCCGCCGCTCCAGACCGACGAGCGGGTTGTCGGCGAGGTAGCCCTGGGCCTGACACCAGCGGACAAGGCTGCGCAGGGCGGCGTAGCGGCGGTTATAGGTGCTCGCCGCCAGCGATTCCTGGGCGGCGAGATAGGCGGCGGCCGCGACGTGCGTGAGCGCCATCGCGACAGGTTGGTCGCCGCTGTGGGCGAGTAACGGGGCGAGGTCCTGCGCATAGCTGTCCCGCGTCCGGGCAGCGAAGCGCGAGCGGGCCAGAAAGCGCTCGACGGCCACGCGCAGCGGCGGAATCAGTGCCACTGGTGGAGCCACCCGTGTCACCGGTGACGCAGCCATGTCTCTCTCCCCCACCCGCTGGTTGTGCCGCGCACCAGACCAACGGCCTCGCCCGCGATGCGACGCAGAGCCAGGCTCAGGGTCGCGCCGACGACGAGGCCAAGAGCGATCGCGGTCCCCGTGGTCATCCACCGCCCCTCCGCGCTACCCTATCGCATATAATACGTAGTCTACACGATACAGGCAGAGGGTTGCTCATGCGTAGGGCGCTGACAAAAAGGGCTCGTTATCGCAGCTAATAGCCCATTAGCTGCGATACCGGCGTGCCCTCGGTACCTGACGTATGGAGAATAGGAGTGTCGCCTGGGACAGAGGACAACTGGGCTATTGCAGCGCGCCCCGACGGATGGCATGCTAGAAGGGACGCCGTCGGATGGTGCGCGAGCGACGCAGGCGGTCGTAGGACGGTCGAAGACCTATCCGCCGCTCACGCGGACGACGTACTAGATTGAGTATAGATTGAGTGATGACGCGTAAGATCCCCTTCCCACCTTCCTTCCTCGATGCCATCGCGCCTCGGCAGCGCGGGGACGCGTCGCCGGAGGCCACGTCTGGGGCGCTCCCTGCGGGGGGCGGACCCGTGCCGGGCCTGCCGCCCTTCCTTGATCAGGCTATCGCGGCCAGTGTGAACGGCATTTGCATCACCGACGCTACTGGCCCCGACAACCCCATCCTCTACGTCAACCCGGCCTTCGAGCGCATGAGCGGCTACAGCGCCGCCGAGGTCGTGGGGCGGAACTGCCGCTTCCTCCAGGGGCCGGACCGCGACCAGGACGCCGTCGCGACGCTCCGCGCGGCCATCCGCGCTGGCGCTCCCTGCCAGGTCGTGCTCCGCAACTATCACAAAGATGGCGCCCTGTTCTGGAACGAGCTCTACCTCTCGCCCGTGCATGACGCAGCCGGGGATCTGATCGCCTTCATTGGCGTGCAGAACGACATCACGGCCCGCACGGCGTTGGAACGGCAGATCGCCGATGACCACTTCCATACGCTCGTCGAACACGCCTCGGACATGATCACTCTCATCGATGCCGCGGGGACCATCGTCTACGCGAGCCCGGCGATCGAGCGCGTGCTCGGCTACACGCCGCAGGAGGTGACCGGGACCTCTATCCTCGCCCTGCTCCACCCCGCTGACGTGGCCCCGGCCCAGGCCGCCCTCGCGCACGCGCCCCTGTCGGGTGGCGCTCCTGTGCGGATCGAGGCGCGCTGCCGCCACCGGGACGGGTCCTGGCGCGCTCTCGACACGGTCGGGACAAACCAGCTCGCGGACCCGACCATCGGGGGCATCGTGCTCAATGGCCGCGACGTGACCGCGCGCAAGCGGGTCGAGGAGACGCTCCGTCACCAGGCTCGACACGACGCCCTGACCGACTTGCCGAACCGCGTCCTGCTGCACGAGCGCATCGTCGCGACGCGCGGCGACGGGTCCGACGCCCCCCGGCCGTTCGCGTTGCTGCTGCTCGACCTGGACCGCTTCAAGGAGGTCAACGACACCGTCGGCCACGAGCGGGGCGACGCGTTGCTGCGGACGGTGGCCGCGCGGCTCCAGGCCGTGACCCGCGCGGACGACACGGTGGCGCGCCTGGGCGGCGACGAGTTCGCCGTGCTCTTGCCTGGGGCCGACGCGGACGGGGCGGCGCGGGTCGCGGAGGCCATCCACGCGGCGTTGGACGCCCCCCTACACGTCGAGGGGCTGCTGCTGCGGGTGGGCGCGAGCGTCGGCGGCGCGCTCGCCCCCGCCCACGGTCTGGATGGCGACACCCTGCTGCGCCGCGCCGACGTGGCCATGTACGTGGCCAAGCGCACGCGGCGGGGCTACGCCCTGTACGAGCCGGCGCGGGATCAGCACAGCCCGGAACGCCTGGCCCTCGGCGGCGAACTGCGCGACGCCATTGAGCAGGGGGCGCTCACGTTGCATTATCAGCCGCAGGTCGACCTGGCGACCGGCCGGATCACGGGGGTGGAAGCGTTGGTGCGCTGGCCCCATCCGGCGCAAGGGCTGATCCCGCCCGACCAGTTCATTCCGTTAGCCGAGCACACCGGCTTGATCGCGCCCCTGACCGCGTGGGTGCTCACGGAGGCGATCCGGCAGTGTCGGACGTGGCAGCGCGCGGGGCGGCTGCTCACGGTCTCCGTCAACCTCTCGATGTGGAACCTGCACGACGCGGCGCTCCCCGACCGCGTCGCCGCGCTGCTCCGGGACCACGGGATGTCGCCGGCGTGGCTGCGCCTGGAGTTGACGGAAAGCGCCCTCATGGCCGACCCGGAGCGCGCGATGGACGTGCTGGCGCGGCTCTCCGGTCTGGGCGTCGGCCTGGCGGTGGACGACTTCGGGTCGGGCTACTCCAGCCTGGCCTACCTCAAGACACTGCCGGTGGACGAGCTCAAGATCGACAAGGGCTTCGTGCGTGAGATGGCCACAGATGCGACCGACGCGGCGATCGTGGCCTCCACGGTGGCGCTGGGGCACGCGTTGGGGCTACGGGTCGTAGCTGAAGGCATCGAGGACCAGGTGACGTGGGAGCTGCTGGTGGGGATGGGCTGCGACGTGGCGCAGGGCTACTACATGAGCCGTCCGCTGCCGGCGACGGACCTACAGCGTTGGGCGCTCACGTCGTCCTTCGGCCTGACGCGCGATGTGGGCTGAGTCGCTGCGACGCACCAACTTGCAGAGCAGCATCTCAGTCGCGTCAGCCCCTGGCTGCAGCGCATCCTGGCCTGTCGTAGGCTTAGAGCCTGTTATGAACTTCCGCTATCATTAAAGCAATCTTTTCGCCCTAAATGATGCGACTACGCTTGAATCGAGTCGAAAAGGCGCATCCGCAGGCCAAGGTCGTCGTGCATCGGCTTGTCAGATAGCAGTGAATAGGCTCAGGAGTTCCTCTCGGCGCTTCGATGCTTTCCATCTTAACGATCCGTCGCGATTGTGGCAGAAAAGTGCATAACAGGCTCTAGCGTAAATTTCCGTCGAAAAACGGGGAACTGGCACACATGTGGTGAAGCTTGTCGACGGCTGATGTGTTTGTCATGAGAGCCATTCCGTAGAGGGGCTTGAGGAGGGTACAACGCCCTGTAACCC
>JAABUJ010002423.1_pt1 | contig 23147 bp, 23 predicted proteins | sample 5559131 | NCBI WGS metagenome assembly JAABUJ01 (sample SAMN10711875, study PRJNA513366) | rock metagenome | isolation source: Antarctica rocks | place: Antarctica: Victoria Land, Mt New Zealand nord | collected 2016-01-07
GATCGCTTGGAGATCATCGATCTGGTCGAGACGATCCGGGATGCCCGCAGCAGCGGCGATGACGCGGCCCTGGAGGATGGGCGCAAGCAGCTGCAGGACCTGCTGTTCTACCTGGAGACGTGACCGGTGGATCGCTGTCCGCTCTGCCGCGCTGGCCTCAACGGCGCGGAGACCTGCCGCCGGTGCCGGGCCGAGCTTCAGATGGCGCAACGGGCGGAACGCGAAGGCCACGCCCTGGTCGGCTCGGCCATGCATTGCCTGTCTCTCGATGACCCCGACGCCGCGGAGCGGTTGCTTCGGCGTGCCTTGGCGCTTCATGCAGCGCCGGAGACCCTGGCCCTGTGGCACATCGTGGCAGCGTCGTTGCGACGGTCCGACGACGCAGGCGTCGGCGAACCGCAAAATGGATGAGCGCGCAACCTCATGATCCTCAATCTTGAGGCGGTCCCATGCTGCAGCACCACGCCATCGTCACCAACAGGGCGCGCTCTCTAGCCGTGAGGTGGAGCGGGCACGGCCGCGATCTCCAGCGTGGCGTTCATGCCCAGCAAGGGAAAGCACATCCGGCGGACTCCGGAAACGCAACTCGACCTACCCACTCCGGCAGTGAACCGCGGGATATGGTCCTGTCCCTTGTTGAATGATGCCGCCCGCGCGCTGTATCGCTCCAGGCTCATGGTGCCGCCAGATGCGGTTGGGCTCGCAGCGGAGACATTGTGCTATCAGATTGACTTACCGCGGCCCGTCAGCAAACAGCTTGTGTTGCTGAGCGCAGCGTGACTCGGTGCCGCCGAACACTGCAACAGGAGCCGCGACCGACATGGCCGCTAGACCATCAGCGACAAAGACCACGCCAAAGGCGGCAGCAAAGCCACCGGTTAAAGCCGCTGCCAAAGCAGCCACTCCCAAGCCCGCAGGAAAGGTCGTGATGCCCGCGGCGAGGGGCAAGGCTGCGGCCATGGCCAAAGCTCCAGTGAAACCTGCTGCGCCGGTGACCGTCACGCTGAAGCACCTCTCGGCCGGGCTCGCCGGGCGGCATGGGATGGAGAAGAAGCAGGCGGACGCGGTCGTCGCCGACGTGTTCGAGATCGTCGTGGGCCACCTCAAGTCGGGCGAGCGGGTGAGGATCGGCGGCCTCGGCATCTTGGAGGTGAAAGACCACCCGGCCCGCATGGGGGGTGTGAGCCGCTGGGTCGGCCGGAGGAGTTTCACCTCCAGGCGCCCACAGAACCATGCGTAAACCTCTCGATTTACACGGCTCGTCCCAGCCATTTGCCTGCCATCTCGCGATGACAGGCGACGCGGAACGTCGAACGCTCCTCCCGATTGCTCGGTTGGCGACCACCTTCGTTGAGCTGGGTCATCCTCTTCGCTCCACGCTCATTACAAGCGCTTCGTCGCTACTGCCAGATGATCCGCCCCCTTCATGCCCATCGGTAATGTCCCCCTTCGTGTTTCGCACTTACAGGGTTTCCCTTGGCATGGCATGAAGAGTTCCCAAGTTCCGTGCCCAAGCCCAGATCAGAGTCACGCCGCCTATGCACCGGACACCACATGGCCCGTAAATAGGCATCTGCCATGCTCATCCTGGGAAGGGTTTGCGTCCCCAGTTTCGATGTCATCACATTCCTTTCGATGCGTCGTCAGCGGTTCACTTTCGTTCGTCTCTCTAACCCATACATGACGTGTTTATCTCACGCCTTTTGACCGTAACGTTCACCACCGCAGCCTTTCGGACTGAAGCAGCTTACGGCTGTTTGAAGCCTGCTCCTGTAAGCCGGCTCCGAAGGGCCTACCTTCATCTCAGGCACAGCACCGTGTCGTTAAACACGTTCATGGCACAACAAACCCCGGCGTGAACGGACCTGCCTATCCGGGCGAGGGTGGACCGGCCAAGCCGGGGTACGGCCGACATGGTGCAAGTCAGGCAGGCTCTGGTTTGCCCGAAAAACGCAAAGAAAACGGTCGGTAATCTGGCGGTAGCTGGGAAGGCGCCCGCGAGGGGTCTGGAGCGCAAGAAAACCCGTTCAGAAATTTAACATGAGAGTGTTCCCCAGCCAGCATCTTTCCTCGTTGGCGATGTGTGAGCTTTTGGTGCAGATCGTCGCCATGGCCCATCTTGGCTTGCGCATCAACTTTCTCCTTTGTCACAATGGGATAGGCCGACTGGCTTGGCCCAAGGTCGGCGCTAAGCGTACACCGCTGCAGAAAATCCAACGCATCCCCAAGCTGCCGTCGTTCCTGGCCATCTTCCCGCTGATCGGGCTGCTCGCGGCGATCTTCATCCTGCCGGAAATCTACGGCTTCGAGAACGACTGACACGCGGTTGCCCCTGCCGGATCGGTGCGCTGGCGATGCCGCTGCATGCAACGCGACCGCTGCGGCCGTCATGAGCGTCGTGGGCTGGAGCGAATGACGACGCGCATCGCCTGCATCGGTGAATGCATGGTCGAACTGCGGGAGCAGCCGGACGGGGCAAATCCGTTCATTGGCCGAACCGTGGGCCGACACAGCCTCCAGCACGGAGGCGTCTGATGATCGCCGTCCTTGGCGGGCTGGCGGACGTGGAGCGCGACCTGATCCGCACCCGTACGGCGGAAGGCAGGAGCCGGGCGGAGGCGCGCGGGCAGCATATGAGCCGCCCCTCGAAACTCACTGAGGCGCAGAGAACGGAAGCGCGCCGTCGTCGTGCCGAAGGTGCGACGCTCAAGAAGCTGGCGCAAAGCTACGATGTCGGTCTAGCGACGATTTCGAGGCTTTCCCGCTGATCGCCGGTTTTCAGAAGGCCGGCCCGTCGAGGTGACGGAAAAACCCGGCCCGGCTATCGTTCGTGCATGTGCAATCTCTACAGCGTCACGAAAAGCCAGGCGGCCATCCGCGAGATGGTGCGTTCGATGCACGACCGCACAGGCAACCTCCCGCCGCTGCCCGGCATCTTCCCCGATTATGGCGCGCCGATCATCCGCGAGGGCGGCGAGGGCAGGGAGATGGTGTTGGCGCGTTGGGGAATGCCGTCGCCGCTCTTCGCCCTGAAGGGCAAGAAGACCGACGCCGGCGTGACCAACATCCGCAACGTCAAGTCGCCCCACTGGCGCCGCTGGCTGGGACCGGAGAGCCGCTGCCTGGTGCCGTTCACCAGCTTTTCCGAGAACGAGCTTTCCCCCGGTGGCTCCCGGCAGCCGATCTGGTTCGCCTTCAACGAGGACCGCCCGCTAGCCTTCTTCGCCGGCATCTGGACGCGCTGGACGTCGGTGCGAAAGCTCAAAGAGGGCGAGGTGACGGCGGACCTGTTCGGCTTCCTCACCACGGAGCCGAACGCCGAGGTGAGGATCGTGCATCCGCAGGCGATGCCGGCGATCCTGACCACGGAAGAGGAGCGCGAGGTTTGGCTGCGTGCTCCGTGGTCGGAAGCGGGAGCGCTGCAGAAGCCGCTTCTGGATGGCGCGCTGCGCATCGTCGCGCGTGACAAGAAGCAGGACGGGGAGGGGGAGTTGGTCAACCTAGCCGGTCGCGCCAGTCAGCCGCATGAACCCCTGCCGCTGCCCTTACTGGAGGGGACGCCCGACCGGCCGGATGATGCGGCGGAGGTGGCGATCGAAGAGAGGAGGAGGAGGTGAAGGATGCCCGCCCAGCCTGAAGTCGCTTCGAGCCACACCAGCTTGGTCGCCACCATAAAAATCCGCACGGATGCTGCCAGCGGGCCCTGTTGCAAGCAGCCGAGCCCCTCAAACAACGATTGTCCTGGAAAGCCAAGCAACCCAGACTTAACGTCGCCGATGCAGGCCGGGTCCGACGCGCGCAGACGGCAGACAGGCGCACCATACTGCCGGCCGCGGGAGGTGTCATGTTTGGACTCATGCAGCCGCAGCCGCTCCTGCTTTCATCCCTGATCACGCACGCCGCGCGGCACCACGGTGGCACCGAGGTCGTCTCCAAGCTGACGGACGGCAGCCTGCACCGCAGCACATACGCCGAGGTGGAGCAGCGGGCACGTCACCTTGCGCGCGTCCTCCAGGGTATGGGCGTGCAGCCCGGCGACCGCGTCGCGACGCTCGCGTGGAATGGCTACAGGCACCTTGAACTTTTCTTCGCGATCTGCGGCATGGGGGCGATCTGCCACACCGTCAACCCACGGCTGGCGCCGGACGACGTCGCTCTCATCATGCGCGACGCCGGAGATTGCGTGCTGTTCGCCGACATCGACTTTGCCGGGCTGATCGCTGGCCTCGTCCCCCGTGTTCCGACTCTGCCCGCGGTGGTCGCGATGTGCGGTGATGACCAGGCCCCGGACCTGCTGCTTCCCGCATGCGTGACGCTGGCGAGCTACGAGGCGCTGATGGCGACGGCTAAGGAGGATTATGCCTGGCCGGGCTTCGACGAGAACACGGCAAGTGTCCTCTGTTACACCTCGGGCACGACAGGGCGACTGAAGGGCGTGCTCTACAGCCATCGTTCCGCGCTGCTGCACGCCTATGCGGCGAACATGGCGGACGTCTTCGGCCTGCGCGCGACAGACCGCGTGCTGGCGGCCGCGTCAATGTATCACGCCACTGGGTGGGCACTGCCATACTGTGCGCCGATGGTCGGCGCAGCGTTGATCCTGCCAGGGCGTCATCTGGACGGAGCCAGCCTGGTCCAAATGCTGAACGAGGAGCGCGTCACCTTCTCCGCAGGAGTTCCGACGATCTGGCTTGGCCTGCTCCAGCAGTTACGAATCAGCGGAGAGCGGCTGCGGACGCTCAAGCGCCTGGCCATCGGCGGCTCGGCCTGTCCACAGTTGCTGATCGAGGCACTGGGTGAGCACGGGGTGGAGGTGCAGCACGCGTGGGGCATGACCGAAACCAGCCCTGTCGTCACCTACAACACGCCGGTTACCGCGACGGCGCACCTGCCGCCCAATGACGCAATGCGGCTCCGTCTCAGACAAGGTCGTGCCGTGTGCGGGACCGACATCCGTATCGTGGATGGCGCCGGCGCCGAGTTGCCCTGGGACGGGGTGGCGTTCGGCGACCTCCAGGCCCGAGGCCACTGGGTGTGCCGCGCCTACCTCAACCGTGGCGAAGACGGCGCCGCCGACGCCGAGGGCTGGTTCAACACCGGAGATGTCGCGACCATTGATCCCCACGGCTATGCGGAGATGGTTGATCGCTCGAAGGACGTCATCAAGTCCGGGGGCGAGTGGATCAGCTCCATTCAGCTGGAGAACGTCGCGGTTTCGCACCCGGACGTGTCGGAGGCCGCGATCATCGCCGCGCGCCACCCGAAGTGGATGGAGCGGCCGTTGCTGCTTGTGGTGCCGAGAGCAGGCTGTACGCTCGATACCCGCAGCATCCTGGCTCTCTACGACGGCGCCGTCGCGACGTGGTGGCGTCCTGACGACGTGGTGGTCGTGGACGAGCTGCCGCACACGGCTACAGGCAAGCTCAACAAGCTCGCTCTCCGGGCGCACTACGCTGATCACCTGTTGCAACACGAGGCGACCCGAGCCTGAGTTCGGCTCCATGGAACGATCCGACGCGCGCCTTTAGCTGCTGTCACGTGACGCCGGCGGCGAAGGCGGGTCAGGCCCCTGCTTGTATGGCAGCGGGGTGCTCGAACCAGAGAAGGAAGAGCATCCTACTGTCCCTGGACCAGCCGAGTGCACCAACGCCCTCAGCCGCAGCATCATTGCCCTGTCCGCCCGTGAACGCCTAGGCTGGTGCCGGAGCCCCCGAGGAGCCGCCCATGCGCCGCCGCACCTTGCTCAAATCCACTGCCGCCTCTTTGCTTGCCGCTCCCGCAATCGCCCAGCCCACGCGCATGAGCGTTCTGCGGTTCACGCCCCAATCCAACCTGGTCTCGCTTGATCCGATTTGGACCACCGCCACTGTCACCGCCAACCACGGCTACTACGTTTATGACACGCTTTATGCCGTGAATGGGAAACTCCAGCCCAAGCCGCAAATGGCGGAAGGACACGAAACCTCCGCCGACGGGCGCGTCTGGCGCATCCGGCTGCGGGAAGGACTGCACTTTCATGACGGCACGCCCGTTCGCGCCGTCGATTGTGCTGCCAGTATCGAACGCTTCGCGAAGGCGGACGAGTTCGGCCGATTGCTGGGCAAGGTGGTCGATCGCTGGGTGGTCATTGATGACCGGACATTCGAGCTTCGGCTGAGCCAGCCCTTCCCGCTGCTGCTGGACGTGCTCGCCAAGCCCGACTCCCGCGTGCCGTTCATCATGCCGGAGCGCCTGGCGCGCACCCCGTCGACGACAGCGATCAACGAGGTGATCGGCTCCGGCCCGTATCGTTTCCTGCCGGACGAGTTCAACTCCGGCAGCCGCGTGGCCTATGCCAAGTTCGCGGACTACGTGCCTCGCCCTGAGGCGCCGGACTGGGCAACCGGGGCCAAGGTCGCATACTACGACCGGATCGAGTGGAACATCATCCCCGACGCTGCCACCGCTGCGTCCGCCCTGCGCAGCGGCGAGATCGACTGGTGGGAGAACCCGACCGCAGACCTGATCCCGATGCTGAAGCGCGATGCGAACATCCGCACGATGATCCAGAACCCGGCGGGCAACTGCGCGGTGATGCGGCTGAACAACCTGCAGGCGCCGTTCAACAACGAGGCCATCCGCCGCGCGGTGATGATGGCGGTCGAGCAGGAGGACTACATGGGTGCCGTATACGGCACCGACGACAAATCCGTCTGGCGCACCTGCTACAGCCTGTTCCCCTGCGGCACTCCCTATGAGTCCGAGGACGGGGCCACCCTGCTGAAGGGTCCGCACGACCCCGGCCGGGTGCGCGCAGCGCTGAAGGCAGCTGGCTACAACGGGGAGCGGGTGGTGATCCTGAACCCGACCGACTTCCCGACCATCGGCCCGCTCGGGCAAGTGACCTACGACGCGCTGAAGCGTGCCGGGATGAACGTGGATCTGATGGAAAGCGACTGGGGCACGGTGATCCAGCGCCGCACCTCGCGCGAACCCGTAGAGAAAGGCGGTTGGAGCATTTTCCACACCTGGGGGTCCGGCACCGCATGGGCCACGCCGGCGACATCGAGCACGGTGCGCGGGCTTGGCAAGGAGGGCTGGTTTGGCTGGTGGGACAATCCGCATGTGGAGGAACTGGTGTCCGACTGGCTCGCGGCGCCCGACGATGCCGAGCGCCTAACCCTGGCGCGGGCGATCAACAAGGCGGCGCTCGAGGGCGTGGCGTCCATCCCGCTCGGCCAGGCGTTCATCCGCACCATGTATCGCGGCAGCGTCGCCGGCATGCGCGAAGGGAGCGCGCCCTATCCGTGGGGGGTGAGGCCGGCCTAGGCTCTCCCGCAACGAGCTACAGGATCAATGCGGGCGCAGTCTCCGCGTCCAGCGGCCAGATGGGCCGCTGGACGCGAGCATAGGGGATGCGGGCGTAGTCGCGCGGCAGCGGGCCGTCGCTGTCGACATAAAGCACCTGGGCCGCGATGGGCCCAAATGCCGCGTGGAAATGGTTGGTCGACTTGACCACCAGCAGCTTTCGTTGCGTCGGCTCGACGCCGACGTTGCGGAACAGCTCGAGGCCGAGCGCCTGGGTGCGGTTGGTGATCAGCACCACGTCGATCCCGCCCGCACGCACGCAGGCACAGTCGCCCAGCTTCACCTGGGTCGGCCCAAAACTTTGCTGGCAGTCCCGCGCGAGCCCGGCCACCGTGACGGTGGCATCCACGGGGATACCGGAGGCGGGGCCGGTCTTGCCGCCGAACCGCAACGGCAACACCGCTCCGAGCCCGGCATCGAAGCATAGCCGCACGGCGACCGGGTCCCAGATCGGCCCCAACGCCGCGCTCTCTATCCCGCGCTCAATCATGTGCCGCAGGACCGTGGTGTTGTCGGTGGGCGCGCCGCCGCCAGCGTTGTCGGCAGGGTCGGCGATCACCACGGGCGCGCCGTTTACCTGGAGCGCCGTGGCGATGGCGGCCTGCACGCTCAGGTATTCGGGTGCGGTGCGGCCGCGCATGGAGACGAACTCCTGCCCGATCTCGGCAGCGAGCCGGTCCGCCAACGCCTTGTCGCCGTCGGTGACCACCAGCACGCGCCCGGTCATCTCCGGCACGTCGGCGTAGGGGAAGCAATGGCCGATCGAGACGGAGAGCACGCCGCCGTGGCCCTCCATGGCAGCGGTGCGGTCGACGAAGCCGCGCATCAGCGGCAGCGTGGTGGGATAGGAGCCGACCTGCCGGCAATCGAACAGGGACATTACGGGGCGGATTTGCTTGCGGATGGTGCGGAGCACAAGCGACAGCAGGTCCTCGGCGCGTTCGACCACGTCGGTGTGCGGGAACTCCTTGTAGAGCACGATGAGATCCGACAGGCGGACGCGCTTGATGGTCAGGTGGCAATGCGGATCGAGTTCCACGCCGATCACGCAATCCGGGCCGACGATGGCGCGCGCGCGTTCGATCACGTCGCCTTCCACATCGTCGTAGCCGTGCGCCACCATCGCGCCGTGCAGCCCAAGCAGCACGCCATCAAGGGGCAGCGCCGCCGCGAGCTGGGCGAGGATCTCGTCGCGCATCGTCTCGTAGTCGGTGCGGTTCGTCGGCCCTGCCGGGCTGGCCGCAAAGCAGCTGCCTTCGACAAGCGTGAACCCCTCCGCAATGGCCCGGCGCCGCGCGACCCAGAGCGGCGCAGTGCACATGAGCGGAGTGTCAGCAGGGTGCTCGCCTGGGCGCAGGAACACGCTCTCGCGATAGGCCTCGATCGAGGTCGGGAGCGGGGAGAAGGTGTTGGTTTCGGTGGCGATCGTGGCCGCGAACAGGCGCATCCCGTGCTGCTCCGAGTTGACTTCCTGCCGAGGACCGCACCCGAGCCGCTCGACTGTCAAGAGGGTGCGCTTCGAACCGCGTTTCACCGATCTGCAAGAGCAACTGAAGGCACTCTACTGCGCCGATGACGTGTCGCTCTACGAGAAATGCCTCATCCGTCCTGTCGGCCAGATCGACCTGGCCTTGTCGTAACCTCCCTGCCAAAAGTGCCGATCTAGAAAGCATGTTGTTTCAATGGCTTACGCTTCACGCAATGGGACCGTCGCAAGATTGGGAGTGCGATGGCCAGTTGGGTATTTTCGCGTTCGTTCTCTGGCCGAGGGTGGATGCATGGCTTGGATGTTGAGGTTGGTGGAAATTGGGGGCTGAGGGCGAGGGGTCGTGCACGGACATCATGGAGATCAGAAGGCCCGATGATCTCGTCGATGTCGCCAACTTGGGTTTGACCTTGGCCGAAGCGAAGTGGCTGCTGGCGGGCGTTCAACGGGAAATCGTCGCCGCGCAGCCCAGGACCCATGAGCGACCCCCTTGCGGGCAGGTGCCGTGCGATCCTATCCAAGGTAGGCTTATCACCGGCGCCACATAGCGCTGGAGTTCTCACGCCATTTATCGCTTAAGGTCACATTGAGACCGGTCGGTCGGCCGGGCAGCAAACCGGTCGTTTCCTTGCCGCTCCGGCCCCGTCCGCCTCAGTCTCAGCGAGTGTGCGCCGGGGCCGTTGAGTGCAAGTCCGTGTCATGCAGCCCGGGTTCTTGGCCACTTTTGGTGAAGCCAAAGTTCGCTGTCAGCACTTGGCCAAGCGCATCGCCCGGCACTCGACTGCTGCGGGTGCCTCGACCGGGGCGAAGGCAGCGGCGACCCGGTGCGGCCCGCCATCGCGCGGACTGCCTCCATGCTGGTAGATGGCCGCTGTGCTTCCCGGGCCTTCGCCTGTATGGCCCACAAAGGTCGCCCCCGCATCTCCGACGCCGATCATCAGGCCCAGGCCGTAACCCGCCGTCTGCCACGGCCGCCCGGGGATCGGGCCGCCCACCGGATGCGGTGACAGCATCTCGGACAGCAGCGCCGGAGGCAGCAGGGCGCCACCGAGCAACCGGTGCAGCAGCAGCGCGGCGCTTGCAGCCGGCCCGATCAGCAGGCCGTGATACACCCACCCCGGATGATAGCCGGCCGGGTTGCCCCACGCGGTCTTGGCGAGGTCAGCCGGCAAGGACGCGACTTTGACGCCACTGATGCCGAGCGGGGCGAGGACCAGCCACTCGACCGCCGTGCCGATATCTCGCCCCGTCGCATCCTCAATCAACTCCCGGACCAGCAGATAGCCGATGTTCGAGTAGGCCCAGCCCTGGCCAGGCTCAAAGACGAGCTTGTCTGCTTCGACCTGCCGCAGCAGCCGCTCGCGCGGCCAAGGTGCCTCGCCGTTGCGGACCGCCTCATGATATGCGGCGAGCCGACCGTAGTTCGCGAGACCGGCCCGGTGCTGGAGCAACTGGCGCAAGGTGAAGGGCCGTCGGCCGACCGGCCTATCGAGATCGAGTTGGCCCTGGGCGACCAGCGTAAGCGCCGCCGCGGCCAGCGTGGTTTTCGTGAAGCTCCACCAAGGCACCGGCGCTGAGCAAGTTACCTTAGCTTCCGCTTCATCCTCTACACCAACGCCGTCAGCTTCGAGCAGCTGCTCGCTCTTGGAACCCAGTAATTAGAACTGAATGGCCCTGGGTGGCCACCAGGCAGGTCCATGCAGTAGACTTACTGTTACATGGTTGACCGTGGGAAGAAGGTGTGTTGTGTCGAGACCAGAACTTCTGACAATCAAGCTGTTTCGAACGGAACCAGGTGACGTGGGAATTTCCGACATCTTCTGCTCCAGCGACAGCATTACGGAAGCTCAGCGACTTACAGCTGAACAGCTGGAAAGCGCTTCTAACGACCCTCAACGCAAAAGCCAGGACAAGCCCACCAAAGCCTACCTGATCGGAGAAGATCAGCAGCTAATTGCCGAGTATCGCATCACACCTCAAGGAGCTGAGATAGTGATTCGGAAAGGTGCGTAGAAAGCTCGGGAACAAGAATGATCGCCTGCCACACACTGGGCTAGGCACCCGACAAAAAGGCTGAACTCGGCAAGGCCGAGAAGGCACCGGCAAAGACTTTGTCAGCAAAGTAGAACGTTTCCTGTAAACGCGGCCGCAGATCGTGGGGGTGGTCAGACTTCCTCATCTTTGATGTGCTGTGCAACGGCATCGAAAGGGGACAAGCCAGCATCGTAGTACCTGCGCCACTCTTCCGACTCGACCACGAAGGTGACGATGCCTTGGACCTCGGCAATCCATGTCTCGAAGCCCATTGCTTTTGCTCCTGTGAAGGGCGACGGTGCTTCAACCCCGGCGGCAAGCTGTCCGGGTCACTTGCTTGCTACTCATCAGCGAGCCATTGAGGGAGCAGCACTGGCGTGCCCGCCACCTGGCTCGCATCCCTGAGGTGGCGCAGCTTGTGTCGACAGAACTCGGTCGCTGCCTCCGCAGCACTCATCTCGTCTGGAATGCGTTCGCCCGCGGCAACCGCTTCGGCCATCAGATCCAGCACCCCCGCCGCCGAATATTCGGCGCGGTAAGCCTCGGCCAGTTCCGGCTGCGACGCCAAGCTCACCCCGTTGGCGAGCACGGCTGTTTGAACGATCAGCAGGAACTGTCCTCGTTTGGGCATAGGCGCCACCTTGTGCTGGAAATGCTCTGGCCAATGCGAACGGGTTCGCAGACGCAAGGTTGCGGCCCCGCTGCGCCAACTTTCCAGCTCAAGGCTCCGGCGACTGCAACGAACCAGGCAACAGGTTCTGGACGGCCACGGGATGCAGCGGTTCCAGCGGGCGTCAGCATCGGGCCATGATCGCCCGGGCTTGTACGGGCCGGAGCTGAGTGCTGTGCCAGCTTCTTCTGCTTGGCCTCATTGCCGGCCGTCGCTGCTGCCGCCGACGCCTTCGCCGTAGCCCCGTCAGCGGCGCGCCCCTCACGTCCAACTGCTTCGACGCGGTTCCAGGTCCCGCGTTGCAGTTTGTCGTGATATTAGCGCCATTGATGGCGGTCGCTGTGCTTGACCGTGAGCCTCGGGAAGTTGTCGTTCCGCACTGTTGCGTCCCTGACCAAGCTGCACGTTGCTGCAGTGCTCCGGCTGCAGATGCACGCCAGGCTGGTGTCTGAGGGCAACGACAAGCCGGCTGCCATGGCTTGGCCCATGCTGCGCGCAGCCATGCTTCCGAAGTCGTCTCAGCACCCAGGCTTGGTTCGGGAAAGCCCTCGGCCTGTTCTGTTGTGCGGCAATGGCCGCGATTGCCCTCTGGGCTTCGTGGCATCGTCACCGAATGGCATCCGCGTCGGAGGCGGACGCACCGGTTCGAGGCCTGAGCGGATCGTAGGATGCGAGAGGCAGGTCCGGCGGCTGACCCAATGCAACCTGCGCCAGCAAGCGTCCTGCAAACGGCCCGATTGTCAGGCCGGACGGGCCCATGCCGTTGCCGATCACCAGCCCGTCCATTCCCGCCGCAGCGCCGAGCAGTGGCCTGGCATCCGGGCCAAGCGGGCGAAAGCCGATCCGCGTCTCGAGCACGGTGGCGTGGCCCAGGCCCGGCGCCACTGCCAGCGCCTGGTTGAGCACCTCCGCCTGGCCAGCAGCGGTCACCCGGCAGTCGAACCCCGCCCCTCGCTCCCGTGTCGCGCCGGCGACCACGCGGCCCCCCTCGAACGCGAGCAGGTAGTGGCTTCCGGGCGGCAGCACGACAGGCCAGCCGCCCGTTTCCACGCCCTCCATCCGCAGGTGGACGATTTGGCCGCGTTGCGGCTCGATGGCGAGGGTCAGTCCCAGCGGCGCCAGCAGCGCCGGCGCCCAGGCTCCTGCAGCGAGTATGATCACGTCCGCCTCGATGCGCTCGCCGCCGACGCATGCGCCGGTCACCCGCACGCCGTCGGTCAGCAACCTCGCTCCTCCCCGTTGCAACGTCCCGCCTTGCCGCTCCATCGCTCGGCATAGCGCGCCGGCCAGAAGGCGCCCGTCCACCCGAGCGCCGCCCGACACGTGGACCGCCGCGAGTTCCGGGTGCAGCGGCGAAAACAGGCTTCTCGCCTGCTGTGGGCTCAGCCGCGAGACGTCGCCCGCCTCCGGCGCGCCAGCCTGCCGAGCGAGCACCAGACCCTCGATCCAGTCCAAATCCTTCTCGCTCCGAGAAACCGAGAGCGCTCCAACCCGACGGAAGCCCAGTTCTTGCTCCTCGAACTCTGCCAGGCGCTGAACCAGCGTAGGAAGATAACGCGCGCCCGCACTGGCGATGCGATACCACTCCGGATCGGCTGCCTCGGACAGCCAGGGGCAGACGATCCCGGCCCCGGCTGCGGTGGCACGGCCGTCGTGCGCCTGATCCACCAGCACGGCCTGTGCGCCGGCCAGGGCCACGTGGAACGCAGCGCTGGCCCCAAGTATACCAGCACCGATCACGATCACCCGCATGGAGTTCTCCCCTTCTGACGAGCGCTGGAAGCTGCGGCGATCCAGCCAACGGCTCTGGTCAATCGCCGTGGGGCCTTTTGGCCCGACACAGGCTTGCGCCCTCTATGGTTGGTTGTCTCGCCCCGCTTCCAAGCGTCGGGGCTCGAGCCGTCGCCGTTCGGGGTGTCTCACGCAGGCTGGAAGCCGTCCGTCGGCGCCGTCGCCTCAAGAGCGCCGGCTGCAGCGGAACGCTCAGCCGTGGACGGCAGCGCGTCCGGCCTCCACCACGGCCTGCGCCGTGATCCCGAAGTGCTCGTAGACCTCGGCAATCTTTCCAGACATGCCGAAATCGCTCATGCCGACAAACCTGCCCTTGCGGCCGATGTAGCGGTCCCAGCCCATGCGCACCTGCGCCTCCACCGCGACGCAGGGCGCCGTTCCGAGGACCTGGTCGCAATAGGCCTCGTCCTGCTGCTCGAACAGCAGCCAGCACGGCATCGACACCACCGCGGTGGGGATGCCCTCAGCTTGCAGCATGTTCCGCGCCTCGACCGCCAGCTGCACCTCCGACCCGGTCGCGAGGATGGTGAGCGCACGCGCGCCGCCTTCTGCTTCACGCAGCACATAGGCGCCGCGGGCCGTCCGGTTTTCAGGTCCCGCGTCGGCGCGCAGCAGCGGCAGCGGCTGACGGGACAGGGCCAGCACCGCCGCCTGCCGGTCGGCATCGAGCACGCATTCCCAGCATTCCGCCGTCTCGACGGCATCGGCCGGGCGGTACACCGCCAGATGCGGGATCGCCCGCAGCGCCGCGACGTGCTCGACCGGCTGGTGCGTCGGCCCGTCCTCGCCCACGCCGATGGAGTCGTGCGTCATGACGAAGACCGTGCGCACCTCCATCATCGCCGCCAGCCGGATGGCGGGGCGGCAATAGTCGCTGAAGGTCATGAAGGTGCCGCCGTACGGGATCAGGCCGCCATGCAGCGCGAGGCCGTTCATCGCCGCGGCCATGGCGTGCTCGCGCACGCCGTAGTGGATGTAGGAGCCGGCATGGTCGTCCGGGGTGAGGTCCTTCTGCCCCTTCGCCCGCGTGTTGTTGGACGGCGTCAGGTCCGCCGAGCCGCCGAGCATCTCGGGGATCGCCTCGACCAGCCGGTCCAGCACCTGCCCGCTCGCCGCCCGGGTCGCGAGCGGCTTGCCGCCAGCGAAGCCGGCCTTCGCAGTGTGCAGTGCCTCGCGCCAGCCCGGCGGCAGTTCGCCCCGCATGCGGCGCTCCAGATCCTGCCGCTTATCCTCGGGCGCCGCGGCGAGGCGCTCTGCCCAGGCCGTATGGTCCGCCTGTCCCCGGGTGCCGATCGTCCGCCAAGCCTGGAGCAGCTCGGGCGGGATCTCGAAGGGCGGGTAGGGCCAATCGAGCCGCTCCCGGGCGCCTTTGATCTCCTCCTCGCCCGGCGCGTCGCTGTGCGCCTTGGACGTGCCGGCCCGCGTTGGCATGCCAAGACCGATCACCGTGCGGCAGGCGATCATCGAGGGGCGGTCCTTGGCCTCCTGGGTCGCCACGATCGCACCGTGGATCTGGTCGGTGTCGTGCCCGTCGATCTCCTGCACGTGCCAGCCATAGGCGCGAAAGCGCGCGGATTGGTCGTCGGACACGGAAAGCGAAGTCGAACCGTCGATGGAGACGGCATTGTCGTCGAAGAACAGGATCAGCTTGCCAAGCTTGAGGTGCCCAGCGAGCGAGAGCGCCTCATGGCTGATGCCCTCCATCAAACAGCCGTCGCCAGCGAACACATAGGTGTAGTGGTTCACCAGCTCCGGCCCGAACTCCGCCGACAGGATGCTCTCGCCGAGGGCCAGGCCGACCGCGTTGCCGATGCCCTGGCCGAGCGGGCCGGTCGAGGTCTCGATGCCGTCGGAATGCTTGTACTCCGGATGCCCCGGCGTCTTGCTGTTGACCTGGCGGAAGCGCTTGAGCTCGTCGAGCGTCATGTCCTCCACTCCCGTCAAATACAGCAGGGCATAGAGCAGCATCGAGCCATGGCCGTTGGACAGCAGGAAGCGGTCGCGGTCGATCCAGTGCGGATCGGCGGCGTCGAACCTCATGAAGTCGCGGTAGAGCACGGTCGCGATGTCGGCCATGCCCATCGGCATGCCGGGGTGGCCGGACTTCGCCTGCTCCACCGCATCGACGGCAAGGAAGCGAACGCAGTTTGCCAGCCGGCGCAGCTCGGCGTCCTTCGGCGTCGGCACAGGGGCCACGGCGGGACGCGCATCGGGCGGAACTTCAGCGGTGCTCATTGTCGATGTCCTTGCTGGAACAGTTGCAGGACGCTTCGAAGGCGTGCGTCCCATCGTGCTGCGCCGGTTGTTTGCCGGTCCAGGGCTGGCCCAGCGTGCACCCGACGCACGGCACATCCGCCGGCAACCTTCCTGCCTCGCAGGCCAAGGAGGATGCCACTCGCCCGTCTGGCCTGCGTCAGCCTGTCCCACCGTCACTGGGCTTGTTGCTGTTCGCCCGCTTCATGAGCTCGTCGGCTGTCAGGCCAGCGGGTATCGAGCCGGTCAGCGAGCCGTCGCCCGCATCCTGGTGCGCCTCGTCTGTTGGCGCGCCGTGGTCGGTATGCGCGCTGTCCGAGGTGGGAGGCGCCACGTCGGAGGGAGCCGTATCCGCGTCGTCCTTGCTGCCGCTCGTCATTGTCCAGTCTCCAAAAAGCGCAGCAGGCCGGGCCTGGCTGCGGGTGGCGTCCAGCCTACGCCGTGCTGGACGGGTTGGGGTCGTGCCCGATGGTGCGTTCCTCGCGGTTGCCGTGGAACAGCTCGCCGGCCGCCTGCTTCTGCTCGTCCGGGGCGTGTTCCTTGGCGAACTCCTTGCCTTGCCGGCTGTTCCACTGGAACGGCACCAGGGCGCCGCTGACCAGGGCCATCGCAGCGCCGAACTGCAGGGTTGCCTGCCATCCTGGCGCGCCGTCCCGTGACGTGGGCGCACGGGGATCACAGGGTTGGCATGCAGCGAAGACCCGCCGGCGCGGCGGCATCGGCCAGCAGTTCCCGCCCTGCTGTCAGCAATCCAACCGTCCGCTGCGGCTGAACGGCACGGTGGGGCCCAGGGTGTCCATCGCGACGGACCCGTGCATCCGATGCTCGACCGCTCCGGTGCTGAAGACGCCAAGAAGCTGGGGGCCAAGGTTCCGCACCGTGCTCACGATGGTGAACGGCACCAGGATCGACGACTGCGGCGGCAGGCACACCACGGCCTCGCTGCGTCCCTCCGCCAACGGGCTGCCTGCCGCATCCACCGCGACCTGGATGCGCCGGAATGCCAGCTCCGAGGTGTTGGGATTGGTGACACACAAGGTCACGCCAGGTGTCGGTCGAACAGGCCAATGCCGCGCAACTCGACCCTTGCCACCTCGACCTGCGGCGGCGTGGCCATCGCCCAGGCGCAGCCGGTGCACAGCAAGGCCGCCAGCCACGCGAAAGGCCTGTTCACGACGCGGGCGGTTCGGACAACGGCGAACCGTCGTAGCGGGCGAGCAGGTCGGCCGGGTCCCGGTATATGGCGATGCAGCCGGCCTGCCGCAGATTGTCCTCCGGAAAGCCGCCGCACAGCATGCCGATCGTGCGCAGGCCTGCCTTGCCCGCGGCCTCGGCGTCGTAGGGCGTGTCGCCGACGACGATGACGTCCGGGGGATTGGGGTTGCCCAGCCGTTTCAGGGCCGCGAGGAAGATGTCGGGATGCGGTTTGCTGCTCTCGGCATCGTCGGACGAGGTCTGCTCGTCGATCAGGTCCCCGATGTCGGCCGCCTCCTTGTAGGTTTCGAGCTCGTCCTCCTTGGCCGACGAGGCGAGCGCGATGTCCAGCCCCTCGGCCCGCAGGCGCTCGAAAAAGGCACGCACGCCAGGGAACGCCTGCACCTTCGGCAGGTAGCGTTCCTTCAGGATCGCGCCCCGGCGCTCCTCCAGCTCCTCCCCGAACGCCTTGATGTCGTCCTCGCTGAGGAACACCGGCAGCAACTGGTCCCCGCCCTTGCCGATCTGGCCGCGGATGTCGTCGAACGGGACGTCACGGCCGTACTCGCCAAACGCGTCCTGCCAAGCCTTGGCATGCAGGTCCACGGAATCGATCAGGGTGCCATCGACGTCGAAGATCACGGCTTTCGGCATAGGGCGGGTTTTCCTGGAACGGGAAGCAGGGCGAGTTGCCTGCGACGTAAGCCATCGACGGCGATGGTCGGGGAGCTCCCATAAGCGTCCGCTCGCTGCCTGGTTCCGCCGGCCCGCGCTCAACAACTCGGTGGTGGCTTGACGCTCTCTAGCCCTGGAAGCGTCCATGCGGCCCGTGTTAACTGCATTCTCTTGTAGCCCTCCAATGCCGGCGGGTTTTGCCGACGAAGGACGCGATATGGACGAGACCCAGCTCAACAAGCTCGGCCGCAAGATGCGGGACACCTACGTCGATGTGGCCAGCGAGGCGCCCGTGCCGGCCGTGGCCGCGCCGAAGCACCCCTCGCGCCGGCTGCGGAAGAGCCGGGCCTTTGCCCGGGCATCCAGACGCACGACCACTCCGGGGCTTGGCGGCGCCACGGGCGGCTTCGTGGTGCAGCATCCCCTGGCGTCGCTCCTGATCGCCGCCGGCGTCGGCTACGTGCTCGGCCGCCTTTGACCCTGGCAGGGAAGGAGGCGATGCCCTGCTCTTCAAGCCGGATGGCGACGTCGGCATGCCCACGCCGAGCCGGACCAGGTCGGCAAGGACGGCATGGGCGTCGTCGTGACTGCCCCGGATCGGGTCGCCCTGCACCCTGCCGTGGTCGGCAACAGCTTGCAGCGTCGCTTCCGGCATGGCGTTGACCGTGTCGGGCGCGACCCGCTCGGTGACGTAGCGCGTGTCTTCGAACGCCTTGTCCTTGACGCCGGTGGAAGCCCAGAGCAGGCGCTGCATCCGGGCGCCCTTGGCCGCCAGCGCCTTCCAGCGCGGGAACGCGGGCGCAGCCTCGTAGATCTGGTAAGCAAGCCGCGCGTTGGCGATGGCGGCTTGGCCGTGCAGGCGCTGCGCGTCCTCCGCGTTGTCCCGACCATCGCCTCGCGCGGCGAGCTCGGCAGCGTGCGATGACGATCCGCCCAGCGGGCCACGGTGGCGGGGCCAAGACCAAACAGCTTTGCTACCGCTCGCCCGGACTGTCCCGCGTCGATGGCTGCGACAACGCGTTCACGCAAGTCCATCGAGTAGGGTCGCACCATCGCCGCTGCCTCCAGATCGAGCCAGCACCTTGAATCAGATCGCGCCCGAGCCGGGCAAGAACGCCGACTCAATCAGAGACGGTCACGCTCTAGGCTGCCACGATGCTGCGCCAGCTGCTGCTCCAGACAGCTCACAATCCCGTTCAACTCGGACCGCTTCTCGCGCAAGCGTCCATGACGTGCAGCTCGGCCATTGCAACTCTCCATTCCGGAACATCAAGGTTCAGGATGGTAGCCGGACGATCCCACTCCTCGGACCAAAGGCGTAGTGGCAGCTGCTACATGATACCGCGAACTCCTGCCGAACCCGGCAATAACACCGAAAGCCTGCCGTGTTTGCGGCAGGCTGACACCCCGCTTGCGAAGGTTCTTGCCCCATGACCACGGCCGCCGCCGTCTCCACCCCTGCCGCTGCCCATGCGCCCACCCGCAACATCCTGATGCTGGGCGCGCTCGGCGTCGTGTTCGGGGACATCGGCACCAGCCCGATCTATGCCTTCCGCGAGTCTCTGAAAGCCGCCGGGGGCGCCTCGGCGCAGGCCACCGTGTTCGGCGTGCTGTCCCTGGTGTTCTGGGCCGTGGTTCTGGTGGTTGCCCTCAAATACGTCGTGTTCGTCATGCGGGCCGACAATCACGGCGAGGGCGGCACCATGGCGCTGCTGTCCCTTGCGCTGCCCGTGGCCGGGCGGCTGCGGGGCGCGCTGCTCGTCGTCGGGCTGGCGGGCGCGTCGCTGTTCTTCGGGGATGCCATGATCACCCCGGCCATCTCGGTGCTCAGCGCGGTCGAGGGGATGGAGGTCGCGGCGCCCCGCGTCGCGCCGTATGTCGTGCCGATCGCCGCAGCCGTGCTGGTCGCGCTGTTCGCCATCCAGCGCCATGGCAGCGGCGGGATCGGCAAACTGTTCGGCCCCGTCATGGTGCTCTGGTTCGCCACCCTCGCCCTGGCCGGGCTCGCGCACGTGGTCCAGCACCCTGGCATCATTGCGGCGCTGAACCCGCGCTACGCCATTGCCTACGCCGCCCACGCCGATGGCTGGACCGCCTTCATCGTGCTTGGCTCCGTGTTCCTGGCCCTCACCGGCGGGGAAGCGCTGTATGCCGACATGGGGCATTTCGGCCGCGGCGCCATCCGGATCGACTGGTTCGCCTTCGTCATGCCGGCACTGGTGCTGAACTACCTCGGCCAAGGCGCGCTCGTGCTTTCCGACCCGGCAGCGGCCGAGAACCCGTTCTTCCACCTGTTCCCCGATCTGCTCCTGGTGCCGGCCGTGCTGTTGACCACAGCGGCCACCGTGATCGCGAGCCAGGCCGTGATTTCCGGGGCCTTTGCCCTGGTGCAGCAGGCGATCCAGCTTGGCGCGCTGCCGCGTCTTGACGTGCACCAAACTTCGGAAGAATCGGCGGGGCAGGTCTACGTGCCCCAGATCAACTGGCTGCTGGCGGCCGCCGTGCTTGGCCTCGTATTCGGCTTCCGCAGTTCGGATGCGCTGGCCAACGCCTATGGCATCGCGGTGGCGGGCGACATGCTGGTCACGACGCTGCTCGTCGCCACTGTGGCACGGGGCGTGTGGAAGTGGCCGCTGGCTTTGGTGGCGCCGGTCGCCGGCTTGTTCCTGGTCCTCGACGTCGTGTTCGTCTCGGCGAACGTGCACAAGATACCCCAAGGCGGCTGGTTTCCGCTCCTGACCGGGGCGCTGGCGCTCACGCTCATGCTGTGCTGGCGCCGTGGTCGTGACATCGCATTCGCCAAGCGCGACGAAGACGCGATGCCGCTTGATCGGTTCCTCGCAGGACTAGGCCAGCCCAGCGGCCCCATTCGCGTGCCAGGCACGGGCGTCTACCTCACCAAGCAGCACGACGTGGTGCCCGCAGCGCTCACGCTCAACCTGCGCCACAACGGCGTGCTGCATGAGCATGCCGTGCTGCTGAAGGTGTCGACCTCCCGCGCGCCCCGGGTTGCCGAAAGCGAACGCGTCGTCGTCGAAGAGCTGACCGGAGGCTTCCGCCAGGTCGAGATCCGATTTGGCTTTGCGGAGAAGCCGGACGTGCCTGCGGCGCTGGCCGCGCATCCCGAAGCGGGCTGCGACCCGACAACGGCATCGTTCTTCATGGGGCGAGAAGACCCAGTGCCTGCTCTTCATCCGGACATGCCGATCTGGCAGGAGCGCATCTACGCCGTCCTCGCGCGCAACGCCGTTCGAGCGCCGGACTACTTCCTCATCCCGCCGCCCCGGGTCGTCGAGTTGGGAACCAAGGTGGAGCTGTGAGGGATTGCCGTCCTTGCGAAACTCAAGACTTTCGGTAATTCCTCTTGAGCCTGTCCAGTCAATGAGTTAGGTTTACCGAAAGATATGACCGAAACTAACCCGCAAATCCGACGCCTCGGCTACGCTCGCGTCAGCACCTACGGCCAGACGCTCGACGCCCAGCTTGAGCAGCTCCGCAGTGACGGATGTGGCACGATCTATCGCGAGAAGGCGAGCGGCGCACAGGCCAACCGACGTGAACTGCAACGGATGCTGAAAGCCATCAGGCCCGGCGAGGTGGTGACAGTCACCCGCATTGACCGGCTAGCCCGCTCGACCTTTGACCTGTTCGCCATCGTCAAGGCCATCACCGACGCAAAGGGGCAATTCCGGTCGCTGGCGGAGCCGTGGGCCGATACGGCCACCAGCACCGGGCCGCTGATGATTGCCGTGCTGGGCGGCCTGGCGGACGTGGAGCGCGACCTGATCCGCACCCGTACAGCAGAAGGCAGAAGCCGCGCAAAGGCGCGAGGTCAGCATATGGGTCGTCCGCCCGCTCTCACTCCGCAGCAGGCGGCAGAGGCCCGGCAGCGTCGCGCGGAGGGGGCAACCCTTAAGCAACTAGCGCAGACCTACAACGTGGGAATCGCCACGATTTCAAGACTTGGAGGTATGTAGGGAATTATTGCAAATGAAAAAGCCACTTAGCGGCTACGAAAGTCTAAAAAAGTATCTTGTCGAGAGTTGCGGTGCAGAGGATTTGGACGAACTAAAACCAAGGCCTCCACAAGGTATGCGTATTTCGGATTACACATTCGAGAATAGATCAGTTATAGTCGAGCTAAAGCATATTTCGAATGTATCTGCTGGTAATAATATTAGAACGTATCCAGGTCTAGTTGAAGCGCATATGAAACATGGCTTGAATCCTAGAACAGGCTATCCAGAATTTAGCAAATGGTCGGAAGCTGAAATTGCACAATACAAAAGATTTTTTTTAGATGACACAACATTTATCCAAAAGATGTTTTCGAAAGCTGATAAGCAAATCAGAGATACTAAAAAACTACTCGAAATTAGTAAAGCGCGTGGTATGCTTTTCATCCTTAATACGTGTCATAATGTAAATCCGGTTGACATTAATTATAGATGCTTCAACTTCTTGTTCCCATCAAATGGTGAGCAGCCGAGATATGCAAATGTTGAAAGCGTTTTGTGTTACAGTGTTGATTTAATAGAGGACAAGGCTATCTCTGTCATTCTAGAAAGATTTCAGAATCCTAAAAAGTATAGTTTTGTGTCTCATCTACTTGACTTACTTGAACGAAATCGGGAAAACAGGACTGGCTTGATTGGTGGTAGTATCCCTTTAAACATTAGCTGGGCAAATCGCAAAGCTAGACTATTACCCGAATTTTGAGGTCAGTGTAGTTCTCCGAGACTCTGGCCGCGCCCTCATGCGCAAACGAAGCAGACCGTGTGAAAACTCGAAGGCGCACCGACCACGCGCAAGATAGCCTCCGTGGTGGCTGTGAGGTCGCAAGGCTATGTCGCTTTGAAAGCTAGCCGGGTTCGAAAGATGCTCATTGCCGTTACGGCATGGAGTTTTCACACGGTCTGGAAGGTTTGTGCAAGCTTTTGAAAAATCGAAACTTTCGGCTTCGCGTGCGATTTTGAGCAAACCGTGAGATGACCCCTAGTTATAGCGAACCGCAATCATCCGCACGTGGGATCGCAATCATCGGTCGGCCGTGCCCACGCTCATTGCAACAGACTTGAGGGCTCCGGCCCACAATCACTGCAACTGAGCGCATAAACATTGCAAGTGGGATTGCAATCATCGGCGTGTGCCCACGCTGATTGCAACTGACGGCGGCTCTGGCACGGGCATTCAAACGACCGGTTTCTGGGTTCTTGGCTCACACCGGCAGCCCGGCGGCGAGCATCTGCTCCTTGATCTCTCGCGATCGATCAACTCCGAGCGTCTGTTTGAACAGCGCCCTGATCTCCCCGGGTTTGGTGCCCAGCATGTGAATAGGCGTGGAATAGGGACCCTGTTAGCGGGGTGATCGGCGTCCAAACGGGACCCCTCTGACGAAGGGGTTCACGGTGGCTCTCGTGATGATCGAGGGCCGGTTTGGGATGTATGTTGTGGAGACGATTGCGCGGATCCGTCGGGCCCATTTCGTGCAGGGCAAATCGATCAAGGCGATCTGCCGCGAGCTGCGGGTATCGCGCAAGACCGTGCGTAAGGTGATCCGGTCGGAGGCGACGGACTTTCAATACGAGCGCGAGCAGCAGCCGATGCCGCGCCTTGGCGCATGGCGGGAGAAGCTGGACGAGTTGCTTGAGGTCAACGAGGCCAAGCCCGGCCGCGAGCAGCTGACGCTGATCCGGC
>JAABUJ010002425.1_pt1 | contig 23137 bp, 26 predicted proteins | sample 5559131 | NCBI WGS metagenome assembly JAABUJ01 (sample SAMN10711875, study PRJNA513366) | rock metagenome | isolation source: Antarctica rocks | place: Antarctica: Victoria Land, Mt New Zealand nord | collected 2016-01-07
ACCCCCATCTCTGCACCCCCGCCTTCACCACCACCGCCACCACCACTCACCCTATCCCTCCACTCCCTCCACCCCCTCCCCACCGACCAGAACGCCTCGATCCTCTACGCCACCCCGCACGACGTCACCGGTCGGCTGTACCCCTTCTGTACCGCTCTCCGAGCCGTTTTCGAAGAGGCTGGCTTTATCGTTTCGGAGAAGAGGGAGATGTTGCTGCACTGCACGATCGTCAATACGGTTTACGCGCGCGACGGGAGCAGGCGTGGGAGGGGAGGCGGTCGAGGGGGGAGGAATAGGAGGGATAGAGGGCGGGGGAAGTTCGATGCCAGAGAGGTGGTGGGGAAGTATGAGGGCTTTGAATGGATGCAAGACTGTAGGGTGGAGAGGGTTGGGATCTGTGAGATGGGGGCTAGGGAGGTTGGGGGCGAGGTTAGGTATGTTGAGGTTGCGGGGAGGGAGATGCCTTGAGGATTGAGGAAAGAGGAAAAGATGAGGATGAGTTGCTGGGGTGTCTGGTCGAGCTCACCTGTGCACAACGCTATTGGAAAGGTTCTCTTTGGAGAGGAGGTGAAAGCCTGGGTGTCAACATGGGGAGAGAAGGGGCTTCAGGTGACATGGGGATGGCCAATCTGCCTGAAGTAGTGATGAATGGCTTGGATTATAGAACGTGTTTGTTCACGGGGTTCCAAGGAGCTGAACTACAACGCTTCGTCAAGAGATCAATTCCTGACGCCTCAGGCTTCTGCATACGCCCGATAAGCCACCATCCCCTTCTCCGACTCTAACTCGACCGGTACACCCTGCCCGACGAAGAACACATAACCTTCCTTTAGGTCACGAGTCTTGCCTTCCACCTTCATGGTCCCAGTACCGCTCGTCACGATCATGACACTCGGCCCTTGGACAGGCTCGACGACCTCTTGCTGCTTGGCTTCCAGCTGCGTCACCAACATGTTGAACTCGCTCATCGGCGGCGCCAGCTCTTTGGTCCTACCGTGGCGGCCTCTCTTTGACGATTTGGCCGGAAGCATAGCCTCGTCTGCGGAGTGCGGGGAGAAGGTCAACGCGCTGGTGAAGAGTTCGACGCTGTCACGGTCGGCGCGGGGGCAGAAGCCGGTGTTGATGACATTGTTGGACCGGGCCATGCATTCGACGATATCGCCGGAGAGGTAGGCGTGGATGCCGTCCGCGGGCACGAATATGGCATCGCCGGTAGATAGGACGAGGAAGTTCATTAAGACGAGGGCTATCAGGTTACCTGTGAAAATTGGTGTTAGCAGATTTCAAAACGACCATAACGGATGACATGAAATGGGGCACCCACCAGGATCTTCCTTTGAATACTGCTTTTGTAGTCTAGGTAACAAGTCCAGGATATGCGACTGCGTCCCAAAAGCCTTCATCGGCAGGCTACCAAGCTGCTGCTGTGTCTCCGCAATATCCTCGTCCGAAGCGCCAAGAATATTGCGGCAAACGGTCTTGAGCGTCTCATTGTCGAATTTGGTATAGTTTGCGGGCAAGTACCTCTCCGAAGAGTGTTTCCAGATCACCCAACGGCTTCCAGCCAACGAACACCTCGAACTCGGAAAGTGCCACGGCGATCTCAGGCTTGTGATTGTCGTCGGGGTACTTTTCGGGATCCTTCTTGTACAATTCCGCCGCCAGCTGCTTGTCCGGGTGGATCTGGAGTGGCAAAGCTTTCTGTATGGATAGGATCTGCCGATCTGACAATCAGCACCAACTGAAAAGATGACCCACGCAACAAAATCGCGGTATACGATGAGGTCACATCGGACGGAACGGACGAACCTCGGGCAGAAAGGGTAGGTCGGTCCCGAACTTGTCGAGCACGGGCTTGCCGATGAGCTTCTCCTTGTTGGCGTTCAAGACTCGCTGGAGATCCTCGCCGGATGACAGGACGGACGAGGGAAGCTCGGGGTACGTGCCCATCCACATCTGCTCCCGGTCAACCTAACGTCCCTCACTGCTTCGGATGAGCAACGACGGGGCTGTGGGCCTCGAACCTCGGAGTACTCGGTTTCATCGTCGATCTTGAAGTCGGTCCCGGGTGTCGCGGAGCAGTATCGTGCCGCGAGTGAGGCTTTGCCTTTCTTCCCCCAGGGGTAGTTCTACTCGTCCAGCTGGATTGTCAGCTATACCATTGAACCAAACCTCGATATGGGGGGGTGAAGCGATCTTACGTTGCAGGAACTTTTGAGTTGGATTACGGAGTCGGCCATGCTGGGTGATGTGGTAAATTAGGTGATTTATGTGGACGTGTAGCTGATGAGTTGATCGATACTATGGGACGAGACATCTTACGACAGGTCAGGTAAACAGACGGTCACGTCACTGTAACTTCATCGAGGATGCGTCCGTTGCGGCTACGGCCATACGTTGATCCTTTCGCCGGGAGCCATGCTTACAATCTTTTCACGTGAAGCAATACTGTTTGCGCACTGAGCTGTAGAAGCTCATCATTGATGTATCCAAGACCGATGAAGATAGACCATTTCAAATATGATTGAGCTACACCATCGGTAGTAAATGATACCACGAGGATCACTCCCGCTGGTCCCAAGTCAAACCCAAGCGCACGCAAACACAAAGAAAATAATTGCAATGTAGGCCAAAGTCATGGTTTATCCCCAACCTCACAGGCCGACGGCCATCGGCAAAGGGAAGTGGAATATGACGCCCCGCAGCCGCGTCCCCTTTCCACCGAGCTCACCCTCCCACCATAAGGCAGATCGGGGAGCTCAGGTTTTCCAGGGACGCAACCGCTCTTTCTGTCTGAGATCTGTCGACCGGAAGATTGACATCATTGATTGTTATTATCCGAAGATAAAGGTAGAGATGGCTCCATGGAGTCGGTCGAACTGTCCCGGATCGGAGACCGAACGACTCCTCGAAAGGGCGTCGGGATCGCGGGACACAGAGCTCGTGGGTTGGGAGAGGAGAGGAGAGAGGTGGGAGAAGGGTGTTTGGGTTTTGTGTGTTTGGGCGCGCTAAGAGTTTGGCGAGGTTAGGCGGGTTTGGGCTAGCGTGGTTTGTTAGCATGTATGGAAATTGGCTATCGAATGAAGGTACGAAGTATCTTGCACGATGGTCTCTTCCATTCATACCAACTCTCCCTTGTCACAGCTGCTACAGTAGTCTCAAGACTTTAATATTCCATCGTGCCACCACACAGTCATGGCAGACTCTCTCTCGATCGAAGAGGCGAATAGGATCCGAGCGACTCTCGGCCTGAAGCCACTTCCGGTCCCCGGCAGTGGCCCCACATTCAAACCTTCCAAGGACAGCGATAGCTCCTCCGACGAGGAAGAGGCAGGCAGCACCTTGGAGTCCCGACAAGCGCAAAGCTACGACAACTATAAGAGAGTCCAGGACGAAGCCGACGCCAAAGCCAAGCGCGAGGCCAAAAACGACGCCATCAAGAAAGCCCGTGATGCCGCGCGGAAGTTCGCGAAGCTGGAAGGCAAAGGGCTGGGGGAAGCCGAACCGGAAACGGAGCTGGACACGCGGACGTGGTTGATCCAGCAGAAGAAGAGGCAGAGGAGGCTGGAGCGGGAGAAGGCGCGGAAACTGGAGCTGGAGCTGGCGGAGCGCGAACAGGTGGCGGAACATACGGCCAAGGATCTCGCGGGCGTCAAGATCGGACATGAGCTGGCGGATTTTGAGGGGGAGGGGGAACAGGTGCTTACGCTGAAGGATACTACGATTGATGAGAATGAGGAGGAAGGGGACGAGTTGGAGAATCTGGATCTGAAGGAGAAGGAGAAGTTGAGCGATAATCTTGAGTTGAAGAAGAAGAAGCCCGTGTACAATCCCAACGATGTTGATGAGAGTGGACAGCAGTCGTTGTTGGCTCAGTATGACGAGGAGATAGATGGCAAGAAGCGGAAGCGGTTCACTCTCGACGGTCAGGGCGCTACGGCTGAGGAGAAAGAGGCGATGAGACATGGCGTATCAGAAAGACTGAAGGCGAAACCGATCAGTTTAGATATCATACAGGACGTTCCTATCTCGGATTATCAGGACATTTCGAAAATGAGAGTCAAGAAGCCAAAGAAGAAGAAGCAAAAATCAACCCGACAAAAGGCCGCAGATGAAGATGACATTTTTCCTACGCTCGAAAAAACCAATGGAGACCACGGGAATGGGGAGTCCATGGAAGTGGATTCAGGCTTGGCAAACGGTAGCTCCATCACAACGAAGAAGCGAACGCTAGATGATACGTCCTTTGTAGACGACGATGACTTACAAGCTTCGTTGGCTTTACAACGTCGGACGGCGCTGAAAAAGCGCAAGAAAATGAGACCTGAAGATATTGCGAGGCAGATGCGTGAAGAGGCATCCACTACACCCGGAAACACGGAAGCAAACGGGAATGGCGGAGACAAGGACGAGGAGGACGTTGGTCTAGTCATAGACGAGACGTCCGAGTTCGTGGCAAATCTCCAGAAACCTACAGCAGCAGATCGCCAGCAGCGAGCATCATCGAAGCCATCGAACGGGACCAACGGCGCAAGCCACGCGTCACCCCCACCTGACACAGAAGGCGACGTAGACATGGACCGCTCGTACAACGACATCGAGGACGAAGAGAACCTCAAAGCCCGCATCAAGCACGAGACCTCCAACCCCCCCACCCCAAACCTCACATCCACCGGCCTCAGCGAAGACGCCTCCCTCAACCACGGCACCGGCGCCACCCTCGCCATGCTCCGCCAGCGCGGCCTCATCCAGCCCTCGGACGGCGGCGACCTCAACGCCATCCACCGCGACCGGCAACGCTTCCTCGCCGACAAGCAGCGGCACGAAACGCTAGCCGAGCAAAAAGCGCGCCTGCAACGCGAACGCGACCGGCAGAGCGGCAAACTGGACCGCATGTCCGCCCGCGAGCGCGAGGAGCACGCACGCTGGGAGAACAAGCAGCGCGACCAGCAGGAGTCGCGGCAGATGGCGGACATTTTCAACCGCGAGTACAAGCCCGACGTGCAGCTCAAGTACGTCGACGATCATGGCCGCACGATGAATCAGAAGGAGGCCTTTAAGCATCTGAGTCATCAGTTTCATGGCAAGGGGAGTGGCAAGCAGAAGACGGAGAAGTATCTAAAGAGGATCGAGGATGAGCGGAAGAGGGAGAGTATGAGTACGTTGGATAGTAGTCAGAGTACGGGTATGAATAGTGCCATGGGCGTGACGGCCAGGAAGAATAGGCAGGCGGGCGTGCGGTTGGCGTAGGGGGTTGGTATTGCTTTTGGGGGTTGGAGGTCGTGGGGCTGCTTGGTGAAGTCATAGACCTCACTATATAACAAGGAGAGAAATTGTGCAATCATGGGAATAGCCCTACTTTACTGTGGCAGTCGCTCTGCGGTGCGTGCCACGTACAGACCAGCCAACATTTGCTAGACGCTCGTTTTAATGCTTGTCTACGAACTTGATAACTCCAGGCGCTCTCTGCGCTTCTTTATCGGCTCACAGATCTGCCACATTTTTTCAATCCAGGTTTAGAATTCGATGCTCTAGTTGCTGCTCGCACGCTTGTAGCTTCGCTCCTAGGGCCCCGTCCAATCCCATCAAAACTCCCCCATCTCCTCCTCACTCCCCTAGCAACTACTCTCGACCGCCGAGTGAGCGAGTCTCGGGCCATTTTCTCCCATCTCCCAGACCACCGTCTCTGTTCCCTGCCGTCTCGCCATTTGAGGGCATTTAGTAGTAAATGTGCTGGAGCTAGTATGGATGATTGGATGCTATTGATTGATAGCCGCATGATTGAGAAGTCCTCTAATATCAGTTTCACCGAGGAGGAGGTTCGGTGGATGGTGACTCGAGCTAGACTCGTCTAACGAGAATTACTCCCCGAGACGGGAGGCATGCTTTCCCCCGTGCACGCGGCACTCCAAGATATCGGCCCCATGTGGCGTACAGTCAGAAGTCCACTGTAATCGACTGCACCAAACCAGATCTGTGCTGGAGAAGGTTAGCCGTTCTGCAGCCGCAGCCCAACCCCAAGGCAGGGACGCACCACCTACCACAATCCCACTCTACACCCCAGCCCACCCCACGCAACCTCCCACCCAAGCCCCCAACCGCAGCCAACCACCCCCCCTGCTCTGCCTTCCCACCCCCCCCACTCACCCCCAAACTCACAACAACTTCAACCCCCCCGTAACCCGATCAACCACACTCCGCGGCCCCGGCCCAACCCCCAACACCGTCGCGCTCCCACTCGCCACCTGCGTCCGACCCGCATCGCGCACGACCTGCGCACACAGTCCCAACCCCCGCGCCCGCGCCCGCAGCGTCTCCAGCTCCGCCTCGCTCGCCACCTGCAGCGCCACCTTGGCCTGGCCCGTGCGCTCCCAGCGGCGGAGGATGGACGACATGGCCGTGTGTGTTAACGCGTCTTTGTAGCATGCTAGTGTCGCGTGCGAGCATTGTGCTGCGATCTTGCCTGTTGGGTGGGGTTAGTGGGGGATGGCGTAGAGGGGGAGGGGGAAGACAGGGGAGGGAAGACTGACCTTTCCCCATGCCCAAATCCGTCCGGACGACAAGCACGAGCTTACACTCCTCGTCGTTGCCGTCGAAGCTCTCCCGTTCGCCCCGCGCACCCTCTTCCTCACCCTCTTCGTCTTCGACCTCATCGTCGTCGTCGTCGTCGGAGGAGGAGGAGGAGCCCCCGCCCTGCTCGTCGCTCGAGTCCGCGTGCACCTTGACGTCGTAGCTGTTGGGCCAACTCTCCTTGCTCGCGCCCGGCGACGACCGCCGGAACACGCCGAGCGAGACGCCTTGCCCGATGAAGTAGCCGCCCACGAAGACGAGGATCACGGTCGCGATTGCGTAGGCGCTTGCGGAGGGTAGGAGGCGGTCTTGGGGGGTGGCCATGGTCGATTGGAGGGGGGGGGGGTTCTAGCTGGTGGGTTTTCGGTCTTGTTGTTGTGAGGTGGGGTTTGTGTTTGGTGGAACCGTTTTGGGTTTGGGTTTGGTGGTGCTGCAGGGGTGCTTCGGCGCTAACGATTTTGACGCTTGGGCGTGGGAAGGGACGACCTACCGTTACCGTATCAGACAGGCACCATCATTGCCACGGAACGGTCTCGGCCAGCTGGATAGGTCGTGTTCTCTCGACCAGGATTTGCACGATCTTCGAATCGAAGTCAAGCATCCCCGACGACCAACCGTCGCAACAAACGCCGCTCATCCCCCACCACCCAGACAAACCAGACCATCTACTCCGCCATACCCACCTCATCGACACCAACCACAACCACCAATGGCCCTCCGTCCCCACCAACCTCCCCGCTCCCTCCTCCGCGCCACTTTCCGCCTCTTCTCCACCACCCCGCAATCCCTAACCCGCCCAACCCGCCACCACCCCCCGCGCCTCCCCTCCGCCCCCCCCGCCGCCATTCCACCATACCCCTACCCCGCCGCAACATGGTACAAGCAATCCAACCACGGCCTCTACGGCACCTCCCGCATCCAATTCGGCAACACCGTCTCGGAGCGCACGGAGATCAAAAACCGCCGCCGCTGGGCGCCCAACATCCGGCACAAGCGGCTGTGGAGCGCGGCGCTGCAGCGCTGGCTGCGCCTGAAGGTGCAGGCGCGCGTGCTGCGCACCATCGACAAGGTGGGCGGGCTGGATGCGTATTTGTTGGGGGAGAAGGAGGCGCGGGTGCGGGAGTTGGGGGTTGAGGGGTGGAGGTTGCGGTGGAGGGTTATGATGAGTGGGGGTGTGAGGAGGAGGTGGGAGGGGGAGAGGGGGAGGTTGGGGGTGCTGGGGGAGGAAGGGGGGGAGGCGGTTAGGGCGCAGGTGGAGGAGTTTGATCGTGGGTTGGATGAGAGGGGGGGAGAGGTTCTTTTGGGTGAGGGGGGGGTGGATGAGAGTTTGGGGGAGGGGTTCGTGCGGGAGGAGGAGGCGCCGGAGGGGGTGAAGGTTAAGCTGTGAGAGGTTGATCTTGGTGGATTCTGTAGAACTACGTTCGGATATAAGACCGGCCTGGGTGTGTGTGGAAAGAGCGGGGATAAACGAGACAGACAGCACAGGAACCTAGCAGGACTTTCACCATTAGTGTCGACTGTCAAGTTCACTTAATACATGCAGTCGGCTGAGCCCGTTCCTGGTGAAAGAAACTCCGACAGAGAAAGGATGAAGAGATATGTGATGGCGTCGCTACTGTTTCAAGTGGAAGTTTTGGTATTGATGTCGATTACTCGTCACCTTAGCTAATGACTTGACCATCGGTAGCTATGGATATGTGCTGTTACTCTCAGGATACTCTCAGGATTAGGCAAACCAGCAATCAGACCATCCTGAGGTGGCGTAGATAGGTAGGCAAATCCAAGGCAAGTTATGCGCTCCAAGCTTCTAAGTTATTTTACATATTGTCAACCACTGCTATCTGAGCCCATCACCGTCCAGTCCTCTGCCTAGAAATCTCATCTCTGAACGCGTTTCCGTGCCTTCTGTGGTCGGTCTGTTCTGTCGGGCTGCTAACCAGATCATCGAGACTCTCCTCCCTGGCGTGCTGTCGTTGCTGGAGTTCGACCCCTCGGGTCGGCTCGTCCCTGAACTCCGTATCAGGTGCACCAGCCTCGCGTTCGCCAAGTCTGATTGCCCCTTTGTTACCAACTCTTTGTCTCCGGGATTTGCCAACACCGTAGCCCTTCCTGGAGCCCATGACACTACCGAGGCCAATCTTCCGATGTTTGCGCATGCCGAACAAGAGACCGAGCAGCACAAAGAGAAAGAAGCCAAAAGCGACGGGTAAGCCGACCAGGAGCCCAAGTTTGCCGGGCGGTTTGGTTGGTGGCGAGGGAGGGTAGTGTTGTACCGGTTTGTTTATTAGGGAGACAATGGGACCAATTCGAGAACTGGCTCTGTGATCAGGCGTCGGGTCAAGTTGGATGATGTTCAGCGTCAGATTATTGCGAGGCTGGCCCTGCAACCATGCACTGTCCATGGTCATGGTAACGTAGCCATAGTTGTTCAATGTCCGGGGAGAAGACCAGGCGACTGCTCCACCCCCGGAGGCGTTCACGTAGTCCAGTTCAATGGTGATGGTGGAATTGATGGGGTAATAGTCGGCATTCCATGTTACTATGCGAATGAGCGCTGATCCAAGAGCATTTCATGGAGCTTCCCTTACCATGATATGTTTCGCCAACCCAGACATCGCTACCGTTCGTGGGTTCACAGAAGGGTTCGAATGGTCCGCTTAAATCGTGGCATACGGGGAAAGACCCTCCAAGCGGAGGTGGAATACCTGCGCTTTCCGTGGCACTTGGCGTGCTCGACAATGCTGTACTTGATGCACTAGCTGTAAGGCTTGCTCCTGAGCTTGGAAGCGTAGTCGGGCCAACGACAGAAGCAACCGTACTTGTTGCTGAACTGCCATGGGCGGATGTGGAAGAGGCACCCGGGGCGCTGTTTGTTGAGGAAGCACTATTCAACGTTGAAGACGCACTCGGCAGATTACTCGTGGCAGTGGCAGTGCTCAACGATGGAGGGCTTGCAGTCGCAGCTGTAAGATAAGGCTAGTGTGTAAGCCAGAGGCAGCATGAGAGGTAAAGAGGCACCGTATCGCCTTGGTGATGCGAAACCGTTGAAGGATGTATTGTCACTTACACTCAGCTCGCCCTTCCAATGGTGCTGCAATGACACCAAATTGGCCCACTATAAAAGACGCAATCAGGATACCTGATCTAAAGAGCTTCATAGCTTCTTGTTGACCTATTTCTGCAGGAGTTGACCAAGTGAACACAGTATATCAGGCTATACAACGACTGAAAGGTCGTGGGCAATCAATCGACTACTGCTGGGGTTTCAGCACTGTAATCATGACCAATAAAGTAGTAGTTATAAGGCGACCATATCCATCGTATAATGAGGTGAGGTTCTCCAACGGTTAACGTTACCTTATGTTCGGGGGAGCTCCCCCAACCTACAGTAAGCTAGCGTGGAGCTCTATCCAGTTATGGTCTAACCGAACTTCGATTAGCGCGCTTTTTGCGCATCAACTTGCGCAAGGCTTCCAGCTACCCAGTACCTACCTTCAGGTCTTCTTATCTCTTGGATCACTGCCATATCCACACCTTCTGATTCTTGTCGCTCTCTCCCAGGCCGTTACACTCTTCGCCTTACCATATTCTTGATTTCTACCGTCGATCCCGTATCGAATTCAAAGCACAGTCTCTGTTTCAACATGCGCTTTACCTCAGCATTTCTTCTGGCGTTGCCAGCTATCGTTGCGGCACAACAGCAGAAGCCGCTCCAAGACACGGTACAAGAATGGTTTAACAAAGCCAAATCCTTCATCCCGGGCGCTGTTACCTCACCTATTGATACAGCTGCAGCGAGGGTTGCTGCCGAGAAAGTCACCCTTCTGACGAAAGATAATTGGGAATCGACCTTGACTCCCAGCGCTGTGTCTAGCTTCAGTGATGCTCCTGAAGAGTGGATTGTATTCTTCTCTGGAGGCAACAAGACCTGCTATGGGCGATGTGAACCTTTGGAGAAGGCCTGGAATGTAAGCCTTCTTCCAATCGTACATTGACAGCCTCAACCGGATGTCCTGTTCTCAGGGACGACGACGTTCTTACCTCTGGAAGAAGACATAACTACTCATGTGCTGATGCTTCATCGTGAACTAGGAATCAGCAGCTCTGCTCGCTGCAGACCCAACATCGCCGCACCTAGCATACGTAAACTGCGATGAGAACGCCATCCTTTGCGGCAGCTGGGCGGCTGGGGTTCCCACAATTTGGCATATCCAGCTGCCTACCCCTCAACCGGACCAATCTCGCCCGGCTACGACCATCCACATCGTCCCCCTGAACACTTCCAGCACCACCGTAGCTGACATTGTCGGAATCTACACCTCCAAGACCTATGAGAAGGTCCCGGTTTACGAGGGAGCTTTCCATCCCTTCGACGGCTACCTCGCCAAACTCGGCCTTAGTCAACCCCTGGCTTACTTATTGACCGCCTTTGCTCTGGTCCCTAGTTGGGCGTTTATGATTGTGATTAGCCTTGTCAGTAGATCATTCATGTCAGTACCATTCCATCGGTGCAGAAGTCTATGTATTTGAACCATTTGCTAAAAATCAGGAACAGGAGTCGTCGGATGGGTCCTCAGACCGGCAGACAAGCACCAAGACCTGCAGCTCCTCAGGGGCCCATGGCCGGAGATGCTAGTCGTTAGGGTGCGCCCATGTGCGATGAATATGGCTTATGGGGTTGTGGAGGCTCCTTCACTATTCAGATACCCTATCTAATTTTTCCTGAGTTGTGTTTTATAACTGCAGGATCCGCCTTTGGGCCTTCTCGAACAAAGCTGTTTTTTTTCGTTGTGGTTTGTTCAAAGATGTGACGTCCTCTTGGTTTGAAACATGTTCAAGAAGGATTGGGTGCTCTGTGCTTGTACCGTAAGTGAAAAGAAGAATGGTATTCCAATCAAGGGACAGATGCTCTGACCGTGCAACACTCATTAATAAAATCAAAGACTGCTTGGTCTCCTGGCAACAGGGGCACAACGGTAACCGTTCTAAAAGCTAGGTTGAGTACTTTGCACGTATATCAGGCTCATCGTTGTATCTTTTCACTCTTGAGTTTAGAGAGCTGATATAGCACTGTACGTGAGAGCGAACGAAGAATCTACCGAGAGACTGACACGAAAAAGCAATGAAGGATCGAAACCAAGTTCCCTCCTACAGGCCCGTTCACAAAGCCATCCACCAGATGTTCGTCACTGTCAAATTGATCCAAGCCTACCAAGCCCGCTACAACCATGTTCCAGAGAGACCTAACCAAGTCCGCAAGGGGGAGGTGCTTAGCACGACGGCACGCTTCCTGCGAAGCAATAAGTCACCCGTCACACCACGAGACAGGAAGCCAAGAGCAGAACCACAGAAGAAACACTCACCAGTTGCAATCCCCAATATACCACCCAGATACATAATACCCGCGGGTATTCTTATACCAAACCCTACGATTCATCCATCAGCCTACCCAACCTTACTGACGTTTGGAGCGAAGAGGACCGACGGACTTACATATCACCATGGACGGAGCTGCCATGGTCGTTATAGCACGTGAATTTCACGACCGTGCCCTTGGCGTACTGCCCAACGGCGTCGCAGTTGGGGTCGGTTGTGCTCGGGCAGCGCCGGTAGCGTACGCCGTCGCCGGTGATGCGGCAGCTGAGGTTGCGGGCTTCGAGGGCGGCGGGCTCGGCGGCGGGGGCGGCGTCCGGGCTGGTGATGGGGTTGGCGTGGACGGTGAGAGGGAGGACGAGGGCTAGGAGGGTGGCAGTAAGCTTCATGTTGAGTGGGAATCGTAACTTCCAGTTGAAAGATACGTGATTGTTTTAGTGCTCGGGGAGATATCGGAATGCTTCTTGAATCTCACACTTTGATCCTGGACGGGGTGTTTTTATACCCTCGATGCCAAGTAAGGTGGACGAAGCCCTACCTGACTGCTGTGGTACACGAGGCTGCCCTCTGAGCCGCCCACGTCTGGGCTCAATCCGGGGCCCATCCAGTCTGGTCGAAGGGTCCGCGTCCTGTCCCCTCGCATTCGAGGGGGGTGTACCCGCCTTTCAATCACACCACACATAGACTTTCTCAAGCATTGTCTGCATGCAAAGACAGCAAGATATCAAAACGGGGTAGAGCACGTTGGAAAGTAAACACGATGGTGAAGAAAAGGGGTCGATTCCGGACAGCGAAGAAGTGAGGGCGGACTTGTTACACAACCAGAATCACAAGACTCCCAATCCCTCTCTGTAGCCCTACCTTGTCTATATTTCATGAAGTAATCGGGGCTGTTTACTCGAAAGGGAGGAGGGTAGGCTTGCCAAGCCCGGACCTGGGCCCGTCCGCGCTCGTTGCGCAATGCCAAATGCATCGAATACGCGAGGAATGGTTTCCCGTGCCATTCGAAGGACAGGGAGGGGTCTTGGCAGAAGACAATATTGTTAAGTGACTGCATTAGCTTTGCCCTGACACCACGCCGTGCGTGGTGCAGGTTTCACGAGGACCCCAGCTTCATACTTTCATCAGGCCACTACTTGATCGACAGATTGCACAAAGGAGCTTTGACTTATGTAACGAATTGCCAGATATATCTTTACATAACTTAACATGTCTTGCAAGATACGTGCCCGTGGTTTGCTTCAAACGTCTTCACAGTGCCTTTGAGGAAATATTGCTTACCTAAGATATCGAGTCATCACGTGCACAGGCGCTTGAAACGCGTTTCCCGTACCCTCTTGAACTCAAACTTCTACTCGTCCTCGGCCCTGTACTCTTCTCATAATGCTAACCCCACTCGACCCCACCACTCTCCACAACAACCCCAAGTTCTCGCACTTATACAAACATCTGACGGCCTCAATTCTCAATCCAGATGGCTCAAGCAAAAACCCGACCTCTGGCTCAACAACAAGTGCACCACCCGAGGTAATTAACCCCATGGCTCTCTCAACACTCCAGTATGCTAATCATCACAACCAGTAGGCCCTCCAAACCTTACAAACCCAACTATCAAAGACCCGCATTTTAAAGCACACTCTACCACGAATTACCCATGGAACCCGCGATCTCCCTGACGAGGTTCGCAAGTCCAGACCACAGCCTCGCACGTCACATATTCGCTCACACCAGAACAGCTACAAGAAGTCATCCAGCTCTTCGCGGCGCGACTCAACACGCGCCTGTCGCCCGAAGACAAAGAGCTTCTGCGCAATGACGTGGACTACTTCCTCGAGCACCTAGGCACCATCGGCAAAGCCCTCTCGACGCACCTCTCAACCACGCTCAAGTCTCTCGCAGACCTAGCCTACGCACCAGGTCTCCTCCCCCATCGCCCGCACCCCGTTCACCTCCCCACAAAACACCAACTACGCTCAACCTGACTAACCCACCGCAGACCCGGCCCAGACACCCACAGACCTCGCCCAAACCTTAACAACCCTCCGCCACGCCATCCTAACCTCACACACCACCCTCTCCACCTCCCGCCTTGCCCTCCTGTCCACCGCCCGCTCCATCCTCGACACCCATCGCGATCTTCTCGAAACCCTGATCCGCGTCCTCGAACAGACAAAGTACGGCAGCGTGCAGCGGGAAATGAAGGCTCGGGCCGAACTCCTGGTCGTCGTGGCGGGGAGTTGGGAGGCCAAGTTGCGGTATTTTTCTCCTGCTGTTCTTACCTCTTTCGTTCCGGCTCTTTGTGTGTGGTGTGGAAGTGCGCGTTTGGTGGACTGGATGGACTGGATTGGATGGTATTGCATTCGGATGGATGCTGATGTAGGTCATGGGAACTAGGATCGCGAAGCTCGAGGCCCTAGCGGAGATTTATAGCCCTGAGGCGCGGGGTGCATTGGCAGCGTATAGTGAGCATTTGGTGAGTGTGAAGAGAGGGCTGAGGGAGAGGGAGGCGGTTGCGGAGCGGAGGTTGACGGAATATGAGGCCGTCAAGGAGGGGAATATGGGGGAGGTGGCGGTGAGGTATCGGGGCTTGCTGAAGAGGGCGGAGGACGTGAGGGCCGATATCAGGCGGTTGGGCGGGGAGGCTTAAGTGGGGGTTTCTTTGTTTAGAAGGTCGGTGTATGGCATGGCGTTGCAACTTGTTCACGCGCTCTTGCTTATGGAATGAGTATAGGCTGTGGGAGGCTCCATACAGTCGTTCAGGCTGACGGAGGGTTGGTAATGATACCAGTATTGCATTGAGCTTCTAGCTCACGCGGGATATCTCTTTCAATACTTCTAGATTCACACGTCTCCAGACCATGCACGAAAGGCCTAAATAGCCCTATATACTACGCACCAGAAATCCAACACAACAACTCACAACACGCCAAAACAAGCGCAGTAAATCACCCTCCTATTCTCGATCGAACCACCTCCCCCAAGCACTCCCACGAACCCTCTCCGCCCCCGCAAACCCCCTCTCCTTCTCCTCCCACTTCAGCCTCTCGACCTTGGCGCTCGCCCTATACGCCCTCACGAACCGCCAAGCCTCCGTATCCGCCAAATTCCACGCCTCCACAACCTCCCGGATCCCCACCCGCGGCCGCTCCCTACTCTTCAGCGCCTCCCTCGCCTTCGCGAGAACATACCTCTCCACCTCCAGCTCCTTAGGCGACGGCGCCGCCGGCGGCGGGCGAGCCTCGCCGGAACCCGGGACGGGGACGGGACTCGTCGCGTTGCGCGGGAGAGCGAAGCCGAAATGCCAGTCCAGCTCGGTCGGCGGGACGTCCTTCTCGGCCGTGAGCCAGAGGGCGTGCGGGGCGCCGAAGTCGCCCGCGACGGCGTCTTTAAAGCGAACGAGGCGGGCGGGGCCGCCGATGTCTGGCCCCAGCAGCTCTTCCGTGGCGGCCAGCAGCCAGCGGTCGCGGGTGGTTTCGCGCCGAATGTAGCGCGTCTCGAGCGTGTCGCGGCGGGCGATGAGCGAGGCCAGGGTGTAGGGGTGCGGGATCAGGCCGATGGTGTAGAGGGTGGAGGTGTTGCGGAGTGCTTGCGGGGTGGTGATTGGTATGGGGTGTGCGGTGTTGCAGGGGGTGCATGATGGGAGGTTGGGTGGGCAGGAGGAGGGGAGGGGCGTTTCGGGGCATTGGGTGAGGAGCGCGGCCAGTTTGAGGGCGGGCTCCACTAGGGTGGTGGTGTGTGCTGGATGGGGTTTGAGGACGGCGACGCCGCTTTTGAAGGAGTCTTGGAATGTTGTGTGCAGGTGAGAGCTGATCAGCTGTTGCAGGGCATCCAGACCAGCGGACTTGGATTCGTCGAGCTTTTTGGCGAGAGTTTCATAGTGAGTGTTGATGGCTGTGGAACTGTAGAACGCGATTGATTTAGGTCGCGGGTCCTCTTTGAACATGGTCGTCGGTATGGCGTCGATGATTGATGTGAGATCCTTCAGTTCAGAACTCTGGAGCACTTCTTTCACCGCAACGTTGATGGCCATGGAGTCACCAGAAAAAAACCCTGACTCGAGACCTCTGTATCGTGTGAGCGTAGGATATTCGCCCCGACGAAGATATGAAAGGAGGTGGTCCTCGTATGGACCCATAGGAACAGCTAGCCAGTTGGCAAGAATGCCCGTACCCATGTGACCCCAGGCTAGCCATCTGACCACTTCCGTCTCCAGTTCTTTGTTCAATCCTTTGCTCTGCAGCCCTTCGTACAGGGGGTTGTTCATGGCTTCGTCCCTGCCGAGTACGACAGGGTGAAATCCTTGAGCCCACCATGCTCGCCTCCACGTCAAGAGTAGCTTGTTCTCTGCAGCGCTCGTTGCCTCATCCTTGCTACTAGGCTCGTAGAATGTATATATCGGAGGTCGTCGCCTCGGTGGTGGAAGGACTGAGCGATTCTCATCGAGCGTGATCGATGATGAGAACGGGTTGAGCCATTTCCAGTCACTGAACCATTCCGCTTCACCGCTTGTGCTGTTCTTCTGTACCGGTGGCTTGTGTCCAGTCTGTCTGAAAGGTATATGTATACTCGGAACAGTCAGCTTGGGAAGCTTCGGTTTGTGAATGTGCTGCGCGGCATCCTTGGCACTATCGGAGAGGCGCGCTACTGTGGATGGGACTGTCGGTAATGAGGACGGTACTGTAAAGAGGATGGTTGAGACGGCAAAGAAAAGGACTATTCCAAGGACAATGATTATTCTCCGAGGAGGCATTCGCCTTGTACTGGGCAGGGTCAAGCCAAACAGTGTGTGCTGTACAGGCATGATCCAACAGCTGCGGTCAAGCCCCAGATTAAGTCAAGGCGTATCGTGAACTCAGCTTAGGCACAGGGCGCTGCTGCCAGGCGAAAAGCGCTTCAAAGGGCGAGTGATGCCTCCATCCGACGCAGCGAACCCCCTTGAGGTCGTGATATAGTCGCAGTCCCTGGCGTGACTCCAGCGTACCAGGGCTAGGTGATTCTGTCAAGCGAGAGTACTGAGATCGCTGACTCTGAGGTAAGGCGTTCCCCCTCGGCTTCTATAGGTGTCGTGATGCCATGAAGGTAAAGACAGTGATGGTTTTGAAGATGTTGTTATATTTGTTTCACGTACCTGGCGGCTGCGCGCACCAGTCACAGCCAAGATTAGGTAATCCACGCACCTTGCCGTTTCAAGGTAAAATACTGTTGACGGAGGAATGAAATCAATGAAATGGGATGGGAGTCACACAATTAATTGCAAAACTGTCAAGACCACCTGGAGGTATCATCACTGAAGGCAGAGTTGCTGTTCAGTTGGAGTTCAACAGTAGACGACCACAAATCACTGGCACAGTCGAGTAGCCCAAGAGGTGGTCACAAGAAGAAGACTTCGACTGATTCAAATCTGTATAGACTTACAATCTCTGTGGGAAGGTTTTCCAAGCGATCGTTTGACAAGAGTTGTCTTGCCCCGATTGGATCTGACCCTTGGGCAATTGGTCTTGTTGTTCTTACAATATCAGTGTACCAAAGCATGGATGGTGCTAGCCCTACTCCGGCGCAGTCCGGCGCAGAGATACCACTTCAGAACCGAACACATCGACCTCATGAGCAATCCAAGTCGGCGTCGAGTAATGGAACCCCTGTTCTCCCGGATCCCACCTCAGATCTTCACTGGTCTGAGTTCCGTGGTGCCATTCACGACATCTTCGCCGCTAATGCGGAGGCTCACCCCGATCGACTATGCGTTGTTGAGACTGCCTCGGAGACCAACCCACGCCGGGAGTTTAGTTACAGGCAGATCAACGAGGCTTCCAACATCCTAGCTCACCATCTCGTTGCAAGTGGGGTGCAAAGAGGGGAAGTCGTGATGGTATACGCTTATCGTGGTGTAGATCTGGTAGTGGCTGTCATGGGTGTCTTGAAAGCTGGCGCGACATTTTCTGTTATAGATCCAGCCTATCCGCCGGATAGGCAGATTATATATCTCGAAGTTGCCCAGCCCCGCGCTTTAGTGGTCATCGAGAAGGCTACTAAAGAAGCTGGGTCGCTCGCGGACAAGGTCCGGTCGTATATCAAGAAGAGCTTACATTTGAGAACAGAAGTACCGGGGCTGCTTATTCAAGACGATGGTGCCTTACTCGGTGGACCATCTGACGGCAAAGATATCCTAAGCCCTCAGATGATCTTGGGTGCAAAGTCTCTAGGCATCACTGTCGGCCCCGACTCGACTCCAACCCTGTCATTCACATCTGGCTCGGAAGGCAGACCAAAAGGGGTTCGCGGCAGACATTTTTCGTTGGCTTACTATTTCCCATGGATGTCAGAAAGGTTTCAACTTTCCCGGGATGATCGCTTCACGATGCTTAGTGGGATAGCGCATGATCCCATCCAGCGTGACATCTTCACGCCCTTGTTTCTTGGGGCTCATCTTCTCGTACCTTCCAAAGAAAATATCCAGCACGAACGACTGGCAGAGTGGATGCGTGAACATGGTGCAACAGTGACTCATCTTACACCTGCAATGGGGCAGATCCTGGTCGGTGGAGCTAGTGCAGAGTTCCCGGCTTTACATCATGCTTTCTTTGTCGGAGATATCTTAATCAAGCGTGACTGCATGATGCTCCAGCGTCTGGCTCCCAACATCAACATTGTGAATATGTACGGTACAACGGAAACGCAGAGAGCCGTCAGCTTTTTCGAAATTCCATGCAAGAGGCAAGATCCGACATTTCTCAACTCCATGAAGGATGTGATTCCTGCAGGCAGAGGAATGTATGATGTGCAGCTCTTGGTCGTTAATACTGCAGATCACACTAAGATGTGTGAAGTCGGAGAGGTTGGGGAGATATATGTGAGGGCCGGGGGTCTCGCCGAAGGTTATTTAGGAGATCCCGTATTGAGCGCCAAGAAATTCTTGCAGAACTGGTTCGTAGACCCAGAAAAGTGGATTGAACTCGATAGAAGGAGGGTGCAGGAGAGGGGCGCTGAGGAACCCTGGAGAGCTTACTACCTTGGGCCCAGGGATAGGTTATATCGGTCTGGCGATCTGGGAAGATACTTACCCTCAGGCGATGTCGAATGCACGGGACGAGCTGACGATCAAGTCAAGATTAGAGGCTTCAGAATTGAGCTCGGAGAAATCAACAAACACCTGTCTGACCATCCCCTTGTTCGCGAGAGAATAACTCTTGTCAGGAGGGACAAGGACGAAGAACCCACTTTGGTCAGCTACATCGTCCCGGAGATGAGCCAGTGGCCCAGTTGGCTTAAGGAGAAAGGGTTGGTAGATAGATCTGAAGAAGAAGGAATGATCGGCATGCTCAGAAGATTTCGTCACCTGCGAGAGGACATAAGGACAGTCTTGAAGACGAAGCTTCCCTCTTACGCGGTGCCTTCGGTTGTAATCCCCTTGATGCGGATGCCTCTGAACCCTAACGGAAAGATTGACAAGCCTGCATTGCCTTTCCCTGACGTCGCCGAGCTTGCAGCTGCCGCACCGCGCAGAACATCAACAACATCCTCCCCACTTTCACCTACCGAGAGCAAAATTGCCAGCATCTGGGCTGGTCTCATTCCAAGTGTACATGCAGAAACACTCAGCCCAGCAGACTCGTTCTTTGATATTGGTGGTCATAGTATTCTCGCGCAGATGATGATTCTTCGTGTGAAGCGCGAATGGAAAGATGCGGGAGTTTCTATGACGTCCATCTTTAGAAGTCCTACCTTAAGGGGTTTCGCACATGAGGTTGGAGGTGCATCAAGCTCCGGAGACCTTTTGAACGGCGCCAACGGCACGGTCGCCAACGCAAGTGGGCAGATGAACAATCTGAATAGGTTGACCGAGGAGGAGTACGCACGCGATGCCCAGGAACTGGCCAAGAACCTTCCGGTATCCTTTCCAAAGCATCAAGATCACCATCCCGTCTGGTCTGCGGCTACTCGGACAGTGTTCTTGACTGGTGTTACTGGATTCTTGGGCGCATTCATTCTGAAAGATTTATTGACTCGAACGTCACCTTCCGTAAAGGTTATTGCGCTTGTCCGAGAGAGAAAGTCGAGTTCACCGCTTGACCGAATTCGTGACACCTGTCAGGCTTATGGGATCTGGTCAGATTCATGGGCCTCCAAAATTGAAGGCGTGACCGGCAATCTGGGTGAGCAAAGATTGGGCATGGAGAAAACTACATGGCAACGCATAACAGATGAGGTGGACGTGGTAATACATAACGGAGCACAGGTCCATTGGGTTTTACCTTACTCCAACCTCAAGGCACCGAATGTGCAAGGGACTATAGACGCACTAGCTCTGTGTTCAGCCGGTAGGCCAAAACGCTTTGCTTTTGTCAGCTCCACGAGTGTCCTTGACACAGACTATTACGTTCAACTGTCCGAGAGAAGCATACGATCCGGAGGCAAAGGTGTGAGTGAGGACGATGACCTTCAGGGCAGTAGGGAAGGGCTCGGCACGGGTTATGGTCAGAGTAAATGGGTCTCAGAATATCTCGTCAGAGAAGCGGGTAGAAGAGGGTTAAGCGGAAGTATCATCAGACCCGGTTATGTTACGGGTGATTCAAAGACAGGAGGTGAGTAATATGTCAAATGTAGGCAAGAACATGATCACTGACAAGCAATAGTGACGAACACTGACGACTTCCTTATCCGAATGATGAAAGGTTGTGTGCAGCTGTTGAGTCGACCCAACATCACGAACACAATTAATATGGTTCCTGTTGACCACGTCGCTCGCGTTGTTGTCGCTGCAGCTTTCTCTCCTGCGAAATCTAATCTTGGTGTTTGTCAAGTGGCAAGTCATCCTAGACTCACGTTCAATGAGTTCCTTGGTACTCTTCAGCTGTATGGCTTCGACGTTCCAGAGGTCGACTATGACACATGGCGAGCATCCTTGAGTAATTTTGTTGAAGGGAGCAGGGAACCGCATGCATTGTATGTCTCTATTTAGCGCGTACAATCTATCGACGATGTATGAGATTACTGACGACTCTGCTAGGATGCCTTTGTACCATTTCGTAACCGGATACTTGCCTCAGAACACCAAAGCCCCAGAACTCGATGACAGCAACACAGCCACCGCTCTGAGAGCCGATGCCGAGTGGACGGGCGAGGATGTCAGCACAGGCACAGGTGTCACAGAAGACGTCTTGGGGATATATCTCAGCTATCTTGTGGCTATTGGCTTCATGCCATCGCCGCAAGCTTCCGGGAAGGCCAAGTCTTTACGCCAGACTGTATTGAGCAAAGTGCAACAAGATGCTTTGAGTAAGATTGGGGGGAGAGGAGGAGCCGAAACTGTCGCTGCCAGATCGGTACCGTCTGCGTAGCTTGGCCACAAATACTCGGCTTTTCAGCGTCAACGGTCTGAGATGGTAGCCATCGTATAGTACGTCATCTAGTCTTAGGCAAGGACAGAGTCATCCTGAACCCTCAACAATGAGTGGAACGCTAATGTTTGTTCTTAGCGCTGAAGTCATGTCCGTGCCAGCTTTGCTGACAGTGACATCCCACAATTGCTCTCTTCTTGGCTCCGCTACTAACTAAGAGGTCCTCAGCAAGTTTTCGCCTATCAAAAGCTTCTTGATGATTGACCACGCCGATAATGTGTCGACGGACTTACTGGCCCACACGTGGGTTTGGCGTTTGTGACATCAGTGTGCTCACCCGCAATAAAGACTATCCCGGCGAAATTTGCCCTCATTACAATAGAGCTCAACATCTTGTTCATACTCACGAAGTTGGCGAAACGTGGACGGGGTGGAAAGGTAGCCAGTCTGCTGGACTCCTGCCAAGAAAAAAAAAAGTTGTATTCATCGGGGGTTTGATCCTGTAGATAGATCTGCATAGACTCTGTCTTCCACTACCATATGGTCCATCCTCTTCATGTGTCCTACTGGGTTGTCTTGAAATACACCAAGGAGGTTATACTTATACTCGGCAAGTGGAACTAGATCAACGCTTCCGCTCTTTCCCTCCTTTTCTCTCCCTTCCCTCGATACGCGAGTATTGTACCATCAGCAGTCAGCCACGTCTAATAGTAACGAAAAGCATCCAGATGGAATTCACTACCTAGTAACATACGAAGTAGTAGAATGAGCCTCATACATTTATCTACCAGGTTCTCAAATCCTGGAAGCGCTCGCCATACTAGGCGATACACGCACATTCCCCACTAGCCCCCCACCCTGGCCCTACCCTTACCTGTATTTCATTTCAAGTCTATCCCACCGCAATGCCGAGGTGATCAACGAACAACCTCGCCATCTAACACAATCTCGAACCAACTCTCAATGGACCCCCAAACTCCTTCCAACCCCGCGCCTCCAGGCCCAACTTCGCAAACCCCAACCAGACAACCCCCCACCTCCCAAACCAGCCCATCCCGATGGCCACCAACCCGGACCGAAAAGCAACCATCATCGGCATAAGTGGCTGCTCCTCGAGTGGCAAGACGACACTGAGCCGGCTCCTGCGCGACATCTTCCCGCACACCTCTATCTTGCACCAAGACGACTTCTACAAGCCTGAACGAGAGTCCGTTACCCCCCTGCCCCTGCCCCGTGCCCCTGTCATTGTCCCCCACCACCCACCCCCCCCGCACCCAAGTTAACCAACCCCGTCTAACATCCACCCGGGCGCCACTCACAGCCTCCCCCGCACCCCACACGGCCACCCAGACTGGGACTGCGCCGCCGCCCTCGACCTCCCCGCCCTCGCCGCCGCTCTCGACCACATTCACGCCCACGGCGGCTTACCGCCCACGCTCGTCTCTACCGAAACCCCGGACACCGCGCACGACGCCCCCGTCCCCGCCGCGACCGTCGCCCGTCTGCGCTCCACCGTCGCGGCCTGGCTCGCCTCTTACGACACCCCTTCGTCCCCCTCGTCTTCGTCCCCTACGTCGTTCTCGTCCCCGTCGGATCCCGCCTCGCGAGCCCCACCACGCCCCCCTCCCCCCCTCACCTCGACTTGCCCGCTCGTGCTCGTTGACGGCTTCCTCCTCTACCCACCCAGCGTCTCAGCAGTACTGGCGCGGCTCGACGGCGGGCTGTTCCTGCGCACGCGGTACGAGGAGGTGCGGCGGCGGCGGGCGGGGAGGGGCGGGTACGCGACGGCGGAGGGGTGGTGGGACGATCCGGAGGGGTATGTGGAGGGGGTGGTGTGGGCGAATTACGTGCGCGAG
>JAABUJ010002426.1_pt1 | contig 23133 bp, 39 predicted proteins | sample 5559131 | NCBI WGS metagenome assembly JAABUJ01 (sample SAMN10711875, study PRJNA513366) | rock metagenome | isolation source: Antarctica rocks | place: Antarctica: Victoria Land, Mt New Zealand nord | collected 2016-01-07
AACGGATTAAACGGATTAAGAGGAGAGACGGCGCGCGTCACGCACGGGTACTGGTACCCCATGGCCGACAACGGCCGGTACCCTATGGCCGACAAGGGATGCTACATCTACGGCCGACACTTGACATTGCGGGCCGACTTCCTCGACGACGGAGAAGAGGAGGCCTGCCGACGGATGCGGGCGTGGGCGCAGGAAGTCCTCCTCACCGCCTCGGACCTCGACGGTGCCTGGTGGGACCTCATGCAGCTCGAGGACACCCTCAACGCGTACGGCCACGCGCTCGAGGTCATGACCGGTGGGCTCGCGGTCTTCCCCACGACCGACGACGAGAGCACGGAGGCCGGGTTCGTCCGCGCAGCCTGACACCAACGACCAGGAGGACACGACGATGGGACAACGCATCCAAGCCCGTACGACCGATGGCCGGTACACGCAGAATACCTTCGAGCAGCTCGGGCTCTCCGTTGCGACCTGCGCCGAGTGCCACGGCTGGACGCCGTACGCTCGGGGCGATTCCCGCGACGCACGGGGCACCGTCGATCCGTTCGCGATGAACGGCGCCGGCCAGGGCCAGGCGGCGCCGACCCACTGCTCCCGCTGCGGCGCGTCGTTCGTCGAGGGCGGCGAGCGCGTCGATCCTTCGACGCTCGCACGGCCCCGCCAGGAGAGCCAGGGCCTCGGTGGACGCACCGGGATCATGGCCACCCTTCTCGGCATCGACTGACCCCACGCTACTCATCGGCCACCGCCGTCCTGGCGGCGGCCACGAACCCACGGCACGGAGGAGGGCACGACGATGGAGACCACGATGGGGACGACGATCGACGACGCGACGACCGAGCAGCTCGTCGAGGCGCTGCGCGCACGAGGCCACGCGGTGGTTCTCGGGGACCTTGCGCCGGAGCCCCCGGCGGTCCGTGGCCGCGCTGCCCGCACCGGGGCGCTCGATGCCAACGTCCGCGAGTGCGAGGCGCTGCTCGCCCGGGCCACGGCGCTCCACGCGGCGTCCCCCACCGACGAGACCGCCCATCTCGTGGAGTTCGCCCGGGGACGGGTGGGGTGGGGCAAGGTCTGGGTCCAGGAGGCGGGCGACGGGTACCCGCTCGGACCCATCGACGAGTTCCTCGCCTGCGCCGAGCGGAATCGGCGCACGATCGAGGATGGCCTCGAGGCCGCGGAGCGCGCCCGGGATGCCGCCGGGCGCGCGGACCTCGCGGCGAGCGAGGCCGAGGCGAGCGCACCGCCCTCCGATGAATGCAACGGAGAGCGATGAGGTAGCACGGCTCCCGCCCTCGGGGGCGGGAGCCGTGCTACCTTCCGGGGAACACGAAGGAGGGCTCCGAATGGACGAGGGAACGACACTGCTGACCTGCACCGGGTGCGGCCGCGAGGTGGCCACCGAGGATGCGACGGACACGCTGGATGGCGGTGTCGTCTGCGATGAGTGCTGGGAGGAGGGGCGATGAGCGCGACCAAGATGAAGCACCCGGAGGCGGCTGCCATCGCCGTTCGGCTCCCGTTCGAGGAACCTACGGTGGCGGTGGACCTTTCGCTCCCCGTGCGCGTGCAGGCCGTCCTCGACGAGGCCGATGCCTACCCCGATATGGGTGACTACTGGCTCCGCTGGGACGAGCCCGCGCGCCTGGTGTATCTCCGCCGCTGGCTGGCGTTCCGGACGCGCTACCAGGCCGCGTGCCGGGAAGGGTTCGCGGATCTGGCCCCGCGCTACGAAGCAGCGCTGCGTGAGCACGGCGTCCCCATGCCGGGGCACGAGGGCATGCGCAGAATCCACGACGAGGCCCTGGATGCGCGGATGGGTGCCGCGTACCGCGTCCTGATCCGGATGCGCTGGGCCGCTCCGCCGCACCTGCTCCCGCTGCTGGCTCGGGAGCACACGCTGTTCCTCCAGGCCGGCGAGGACGAGATGGGGGCAACCTACCGGGCCGCACACCGGGTGAGCCAGTGGTACCAACAACAACGCCCGGGCCGATGCCCTGCGTCCGACCCCCGATTCCTCCTCAACGAAGACGACGATCCCGACCTCTCGATACGACGGGCCCCTGTGGCCGAGCCCGAAGCGGGGCGGCCCACGTCCCTCGACGAACAGGAGGACGCATGACGTCCCACATCGAGCCCTCCGAATGGCGGCGGATCCTCCGGGAGGAACACCTCGCCGTCGCCGTCCCCCGTCGCATCGCCCAGCTCGCCGCGCGCGGTGGTCCCACACACACCGACTGGTGGTGCGTGCAGGAGTTCTCCACGGCCATCGTGGAGGAAGGCGACCTCCTCTCGCACGGCAACCACAAGGACCGACGCCGGATGATCGATGGGTTCGTGGACTGCTTGGCGGTCCTGGCGTTCGCTCCCTTCGGGGTCCACTTCGGTGGGATGCGCTGGGAGGCCACGGCCCCACGCTTCCCCGCGCCCCGCCACCGCTCCGAGCGCCACCGCGTCGTCCGTGCGCCGCATCGCCGCATCCGGCGCTGGTCCCGCCGGTAGCCCCGCACCACCATCGTGGACGCCCTCGGCGATGCATGCTACCCTCGGGTGGGCGTCGGAATGGATGAGCCGCTGGCCCACGACGCAGCCTCAACGGAGATAGAGGAGGAGGAGCCCCACCATGATCGCCACCACCATCCACCCCCAGACACGACGAGGCCAGGCCCTCGTCGAGTACGCGGTCCTTCTCGGCCTGATCGCCGCGCTCGTCCTGGTCGCCCTCGCTGTCCTAGAGCCCGCCATCGCGGGAGCTCTGACCCACGCCGCGAGCTCATTGAGCCCCAGCGGGATCGGCGTGCAGCCGCCGCCATTCCCTGGCGACGGCGGCAACATCGGCATCCACCGCTGATCCGAGAGACCGCGACGAGCAGCGACGTCCAGAGCCCAGGGAATGACCCTGCCAGGCAACGACAACGCGCCCCCCAGCGGACAACCGCTGGGGGGCGTCGTCGTGCGCCGGATACAATGGGAGCATCGTTGGCGGCAATGGAGGGCGGGGGGAAGCGATGGGACGTAGGCCGGACCGCCGCCGTGGGCAGCGCATCAACTGGGTGACCGACTGGCTCTTCTACGTCCCCCGATGGACGCTGGTCGGCGGCCTGATGGTCGTCTCGACCCTCCTCCTGTCGGTGCTGGGTGTGCTCGCCGCGATCGCTGGGCTGCTCGCCGTGCTCGCTCGGACCATCGGCGTGATCCTCGGGTCTTCCCTCGGGACGCCGGCAGGAACGGCGTCGGTCGTCGCGACCGCCACGGTTGCCTACACCGTGATCACCGGATGGCTCGCACTGGAGACGCGTTGGTCGAGGCAGGCCCAACAGGCAGCCGCGGACATGCAGGCGGCAGCCGCGTTGAACGACGCGGACGATGCGGAAGCCGATGCTGACGATGTGGCGGCCAACGTTGCCACGATGGAGCGCATCGCCGACGCGCTCACCACGATCGCCCAGCGCCTTCCCCCGCCACCTCCGGCGGCACCGTGAATCCACACCGCATCGGGCCGGCTCGTCGCTGCATGTGACATCGTGGTGGACGACTTTCTGGATAGTCCGTCCATAGACGGTGCGTGGCGCTCATGTTACCATAATATCAACGGTTGGGCCCCAGGGGAGGCAACGATGCCAGAGATCTCCGTTGATCACGAGGGGTACGTCTACGAGCGCCGGTACGGGACCTGGCGACGCAAGGAATCGCTGTGGGGCGGCCGGGAACGTCGTCGTGGACGGCATGGCTGGTCGCCGGTTGGCCGCAGCGCCACCGGGGCACCGCTGTACCGCCTGGACAACGAGCACGATCGCAGCCAAACCAACGGCCCCGTCGAAGCGATCCTCGAGGCGCGCGTCTCGGCCATCATGCACGTCATCCTCGTCCTCCCGATGATGATCCTGTGGGTGTTGCTCAAGCTCTGCTTCAAGCGCCCCGTGGTCGGCATCCCGTTGGTCCTCGCCCTCGCCGCCGTCGCGTACTACGTCGTGCTCCCGCAGTTGCCCGTGGCGGTGCCGCGCATCCCTTGGTTGCCGCTGCCGACGCCGGCGGCTCCGGTTCGTTAGCCGGGGGAGGATGAGCGGATGGCCAGGCGAGTCGTCGATCGACACGGCATCGTCCACGAGCGTCGGGGTGGCGCGTGGCAAGAGAAGCGCGCGTGGGGCGGCAAGGTGCGCGAGCGCCGGGACCTCCACGCCAAGGCGACTGGCCGGAGCGCGTCGGGCTCTCCGCTGTACCGCAACCCCGACCCGGCCGAAGAGCGTCGCAAGGCCAAGAAGCGCGAGGAAGAGGAACGCCGCCAAACGCGGAAGCGCGACGAGGAACAGCGCCGCAAGGCCAAGCGGCGTGAGGAAGAGGATCGCCGCAAGGCTCGGCGTCGGGACGAGGAACAGCGCCGCAAGGCCAAGGCACGCGAGGACGAACAGCGCCGCGTCCGAACCCGCCAGGCCGACCGAAGGCGCGCCGAGGATGAGCGACGCCGCCAGCGCCGCCCTGGTAGCTCCGGGTGCTCCGTCGTCGGCCTCGTTGGTTTCGCCCTGCTGATCGTCGCCGTCGCGGTGATCGTGGCGCACGGGGGACTCGCGCGCTGACCGCCTCCACCGACGATGCACTCGTGGAGATCCTGCGCGACGCAGCGCTGCCCGCCCCGCCCTCCCGTCGTCCTCCGCGTAGACCATAGGATGGCCCTGCCAGCCAACGACGACGAAGGCCCCCGCGCTCGAAGCGCGGGGGGCCTTCGTCGTCCACGAGGGTCCGTGATGCGTTCACAGACGCCCGTGGTACGCCTCGTGGTACGTCGTGGCCGCGTTGAGCCTTCGTGGCGACGGCAGCGGGTTCTCGCGGACGCGCTGGCCGTGGCGGTGGGGATGGGCGTGCCACGGCAGATCCGCGACCGAACAGCCGCACAGCGCGCAATGGTCCAGCAGGGCCAGCGCCTCGTGCACGCCTCGGAACGCGTCGAGCAGATCGTCGAGCGCCGCGAGATCGATGGTGACGGCCGTGCGAGGCGTCGATGGATTGGCGTCCGGCTCGGCGTCGGTCGCGTCGGGGGAATCCGAGGCGCGCGACGCAGCAGACGCCGCGGCTCGGGCGGCCCTGCACGCCTCCTCGAACTCGCGGCGACCACGACGGACGAACGCCGCCGCTCCGAGCACGGCCACGCCCGCGCCGAGCGCCAGGCAGGCGATGGCGTGCGTCTTCGTGTGGGTCATCGGTCCTCCTCTTCGTCGTTCTCGGGATCAACGCCGGGGTACCTGGCCTTCCACGCGTACAGCTCGGCCTGGAGGTCCTCGATCAGGGACTGCTGCTCGCCCGCCTGGATCTGCAACAGGTCCAGGCGCAACCGCGGGCTCGGCTCGCACACCACCAGCAGCCCGCACCTGGCCTCCGGGTCGTCGAGCCTGCCCAGCTCGTGGTCCAGCCGGACGACGACCTGGTGGATCCTTCGGGTCGTGCCGTCGCCGCCGCGCGGTATTTCTGCGTACACGATGTCCCCCACGCGCGGGAGCACGTCGAACCTCCGGACGGGCGACGTGGGGTGGCCCTCCAGCCGGATGCGCGCCTTCGTGTGCCTCATTGCCCGTCCTCCTCATCGCCCCATGGGTTGCTCGTCCCGACCGTGAGCGCGGCCTCGGGATCCTGGCCCGCAACGAGCGCGGCGACGATCTCTCCATGGCCTCGCACCGCATCGGCGTGGGTCGCGTACAGGCGCATGTGCTCGGTTGCGTCGCCGCCTTCGCCTCCGTCCTTGCCCGGCTCGTACCACAGGCTCTCGAAGTAGAGCCAGCGCCCATCGGCGAATCCACGGTTGTCGGTGAAGACCGTCGAGACGTAGGGATCCTGGCTGCGCGCCACCTGACGAGGACCGATGCCGATGCAGTGCTCGCCCGCGTCGTGCTCGAAGCTCGCGTCGAGCCAGGCGTTGGCTTCCTCGCGCGAGACCGTGACGACGCGGTTGCCAGCGAGGATGTGGTGGTCGATCATGGCGTTCCCTCCTCCTTGTGGTCGATGAGCTCGATGCATCGCCGTGGGCACGGCGATGGCGCGGCACACAGGGCCAACCGCTGCCGACCCGTGAGGCCAGCGCGCGGCGGGGCAGGCGCAGGGACGGCGGCGGGGTAGAAGCGCAGGCCGGTGTGGAAGAGCGCCAGGCCCGTGAGCACGCGATCGTGCTTGGCGCGTATGAAGCGATCGTCCGGGGTCGGCGCGCCCGCGCCGACCCCACGTAGCGGTCGCACCGCTCTCCAGCGGACCCACCGCCGCACACATTGCCCGCCCACCACCAGGTCGGTGGTCACCACGATGCCCTCGTACAGCCGGTCCATCGGGAGCCGGATGGTGGACCCGTCCAGCAGCTGCAACGGACGCGATAGTCGTCGCACCTCGATCGGCGCATGTTGGACAGAGGTGCCGACCCGGGCAGTGGGGCCGACGCGTGTGCAGCCCCCCTTCCCGGTCCACTCCGTGGCCCACTCCTCCGGCACCGCCGACCCTCTCGCGCGCCACGCCGCGCGCTGATCCGCCGTGCGAGCCCACGAGAGACGGAGCACCGTCGATGCGGGCGTCATGGCGTTCCCTCCTTGTGGTCGATGAGTTCGATGCATCGCCGTGGGCACGGCGATGGCGCGGTGCCCATGGCCAGCCACTGCCGGGCCGTGAGCCCTGGGCGCGGCGGGCCGGGTGGTGGAGACGGGGTGGGGATGGGGGAGAAGCGGAGGCCAGTGTGGAAGAGGGACAGTCCGGTCAAGGCGCGGTCGTGGAGGTACTGCGCGGTTTTGTGCCCACCTCCGTCTCTGTCACCTCCGTTGGGTACCGACAGATCCCGCGAACTCTCGCTCTCCCACCGGCGCACGGTGTGCCAGCGTCCGGACGTTCGATGCCCCACTCGGTGGCTGACCCTCATGCGCCAGTGGTCGGGGCCGGATGGTCCCGACGGGGTTAGGCCGTCTAGGCGGGTGATGAGGTCTACCTCATGGCTCGGGCCCCGTTCGCTGAACAACTCGTCCCCCGTCCTGCGCCACTGCGTCACCCACTCCTCCGGCACCGCCGCTTCTCCGGCCCGCCACGCCGCACGCTGCTTGGCTGTGCGTTGCCATGAGAAGCGGAGGATCGTCGAGGCAGGCGTCATGGCGTCACCTCGTCCTCGTCCTCGTCGTGCTCGAAGCGGTGCCATGGCGTGGCGAACTCGGTGACGGGGAACGGCGTGAAGACCTTCTCTCGGATCAGCCACGGGACGAAGCACTGCTCTGCATTCTCCGGTTCCCAACCGTGCCCGTACGGATCCTCCTCGGGGGTGAGGCGACGCGCCAGGCCGTGGGCGACGAGGGACTCCATCGTGCTCACGTAGCGTGAACCAGGACTCCGCAAGGGCCGGCCGCACGGGTCTCCGTACGGATCCAAGACCAGCACGCCGCACGAATGCCGGAACTCCGTGTACAACGCCGTGAGGTCGGCGTCGTCCGGGCCCTCGAGGTATCCCAACGGCAGGTCGCTGTCCTGGTCCCGGTGCGTCACGTCGTAGATCATCGCGCCACCTCCTTCTCCTGTCGTCGTTGTCGATGTCGTGGTCAGAGCAGCCGGGCCGCGACGGCGGGGCGGCGGAGCTTGCGGAGCGCCTCCTTCTCGATCTCGGCAACCAGCGTGCGGCTGAACCCGAGCCGCTCCTCCACCGCCTGCTGCGAGATCGGCTCGTCGCCGTCGAGGCCGTACCGCAGGCGCATCACGGTGCACTCCTGTGGAGTGAGCACGTCGATCAGCACGGCGCGCATCTCCCGGGAGAGCAGGGCGTGCCCTGCCATCTCGCTGGTGCCCTCGACGTCGGGGTCCGCCGGGAGGCGGTCGATGAGCGGGGCGTTGCCGTCCTCGTCCACCGTGCTCTCCAGGGAGATCGGTGGTCGGGACACGGCGAGCGCCGCGTCGATGAATGGCGTGGTGCTTCCCACGGCCCCCAAGGTCTCGGCCCGCGTGGGTTCCCGACCCAGCTCGTTGCGGAGCACGGACGTGGCCTTGGAGCGCCGTGCGATCTCCTCTGAGACGCACACCGGCACATGGATGGTGCGGCTTTTTTTGTGGATGGCCCGTCCGATCGCTTGGTGGATCCACCACTTTGCGTACGTCGAGAATCGGTACCCGCGCGTGTGGTCGAACTTCTGCACCGCCGTGAGCAGCCCCAGGTTGCCCTCCGCGATCAGGTCGGCCAGCGGCATCGTGGAGGACCGATACCGCCTGGCTATCATGACCACGAACCGGAGGTTCGCCTCCGCCATCGCGTCCGCCGCCCGCTTCGCGTCCCGCCGCTCCTCCTCCGTCGCGCCGTCCCGGTTGCCGGACGCCACGCGGCGCCCGAGATCGACCTCCTGCTCCGCCGTGAGCAACCGATGCCGACCGATCTCCCGGAGGTAGATCCCCAGCGGCTCGGGGCTGCCCTGCCCTACCGCATCGCTGCGCTCCAGGACCGTGGGGAGGGTGGCCGTCATGGTCGTCATCGCAGCACCTCCGGCGTGGCGCTCGCGTCCGCCACCGAACAGGCCACCCCAACGCCCGGCTGCACCCAGCAGCCATCGGCCCGCACGAGCGCGGCAGGCGTCCGGCTCCCGTTCGGTCCCACGAGCGGTGCGCTCCCCCTCACCACGACGAGGCCCGGCCACGCCAGGATCACCGCGATCTGCACCAGGAGGAGCAGGGCGAGCGACGACCGCCCGCTGGTTCGACGCTGCTGGTTCATCGCGTCCCCTCCCCGTCCTTCTCCGTCGTTTCCTCGCGCTCCAACGCGGCGATGCCATCCTCGGAGGCCAGGTAGCACCGAATCGCATCGTCGCTTCCTGCTGGGGCGTGGCCGACCAGGCCGTCCCGGACAAGCTCCGCGAACGCACGGAGCCCCACCGGCTCGTCGCCCATCGCGCCACGGTGCCGGAGCACGACGACGGGCTCGCCCAGCGAGGAACCATGCCGGTCGTAGCGCAACCATGCGCCACCACGGAGCAGCTCGAGGTAGCGGCGCTGGTCGATGGAAAGCACAGGGGTTGCCGTGGTGTTCATTGGTCCTCCTCTTCCGCCGCTCTCGCGGCTCGTCGTTGTTCGACCTGCCACGCCCACCAGGCGTTGCTCTCGCGTTCCCCCGCGCGCTCCGCGGCTGCCAGCGCGCGCGCGTCGGCTGCCAGCGCCGCCTCCGTGCCTTCACGGCGAGCCGCGAAGGCCGCGTCGAGCATCCGCACGACCGCCGCCTCGTGCCGCGTCTCGGCGGCGCGCAGGACGCCCAGCGGATCCACTGCTCGCGTCCTCCCCATCCCGTCGCTCCTCCCTCTCCGTCGTTGCCACGCGCCACGTTGTTGCAGCGCTCCACCCTCGATCGTCGTGGAAGACGCGATGAGCCGCACCCCCCGGATGGCGGCTGGATCTCCACCCGGATGGGTGTCGATCTCGCCCGCATGGGATCGGATGCTCTGATCGGAAACCGAGTCGCCGGATAGCGATCGACCTGGCCCCCCGTAAGGGCGCCCGAACTCGCTCCCGTCAGAAGAGCGCGCTGGTCCCGAACGACCGATGGAGGTTCCGCCCTCGTTCTTCCTCGCCACGTACGCCGTGGCCTGGGGAGCGAAGGCGCCATCTACGACCGACCCGGTGACGCCTCGCGGCCGGGGAGATCGTCGAGGGAGCGCATCGCGAACGCGATGGCTCGCCACGCGGAACAGAGCAATGAAGACGGCAACGTAGGAGCACGAAGATGGCAGCGATGAAGACGGCAATGCACGCGGCAACGATGAACGCAACGATGGATCCGATCATGGTTCAGGCGCTCTCGGCGGAGGGGGCATGGGCTCTCGTCGCGGAGGTACAGAGGGAGGTCGAGACGATGATGGACCATCGGGACCTGGTGCAAGAGGACCTGGACGCGCAGCGCGCCCACCTCGGTCACCTCGTCGCCGTGGCCATGCACGTCGAAGGCGTCGCGCTGTCCGAGCCGATGCTCCTGGACGAAGACGACCCAGACTGGCTCGGGTCGGAGGAGGAGGTGCTGGGAGTTGGCGACCCCGGAGAAGAGCCCGAAGGCGACCGGCGCCCCGCGCTGGACGACGATGGGGACGGCAACGGCAACGGCGATGGTGAAGAGGGGGACTGGGAGGAGCAGCCCGACGACCTGGCCTACGCGCTCCAAAGCCAGACGATGGGGATCGTAGGTCTGGCCTGGGACCAAACGGAGCGCATGATCGAGATCGCGACCGGCTTGGGGGACATCGGGCAGTCGATCGAGATCGCCCACCACGTCCCCGAGATCCGTTCCGAGGCCAGCAGGCTGCTCTCGGAGAGCGCCGCGCTGCTCGCCGCCAATGCCCTCGACATGCGACGCGCGATCGGCGCACTCGACGAACTCCACGAGCGCTACCACGACGCCATCGGCGACGAGCCGCTACGCGACGAGCGATGCAACGCAACGACCAGCAGGGAGGACAAGGACGACGAAGAGGAACAACGTCACGACGAGGAGTTCCTGAGCTCTCGGAACCGCGAGTGGTTCGTCGGCGTCACGCATTGCGCCGACGGCTCCGTGAGCCTCCACGAGGCGGCCGAGAGCCTGCGCGGGTTCGCCGAGGAACTCGACGACGCCATGGCGCAAGGGTACGAGTTGCGCCAACCGGTGTACAACGGCGGCATCGTCTGCTTGAAGACGACCGATCCCATGTACCATCCGGTCCGCCGGGACGCCATGGGCAACGCGTACATCGATCACACCAACGACACGAGCAACGCCAGCAGCAATGACGACAAGGAGACCGACCGATGAGCGACAACAACGACCCGCAACGCATGCCCCGATGGGAGCTCGACGTAGCCCAGGCGATCGACCGAGGCGTGGCGCGGGAGGCCGTGAACGACCCCGCGCTCCACGACGAGGACGCCCGCGCCCTTGCCACGGATGGCGAAGAGGTCCGATGGGAACGATGCCTCCTGCGCCCCGATCCCATCCTCGAGGAGTGCAGCACTCTCCCCGAATACGTCGCTCGCCTCGTCGAGGAGGCGGCCCACGTGCTGGTGGAAGTCTGCACGCAGGGGCAGGCCGTGGACCTCGACCTGCTCCGGGCGGCCTCGGACCTGACGAGCCACGCGTACCACCTCGCCGCCCTGGTGAGGCACGGCGCATGGTTGGACTGGCACAACCCGGAGGGCGACCGCTGGATGTTCGTCCCCCGCCAGCCGAAGCGAGAGCGAGAGGAGGGACACACCGACTGACGAGACGAACCGAGGCCGACGGCGGGGAGCAGCGATGCTCCTCGCTCCGTTGGTCGAAGCTGATACGATGGTGCGAGCGATGGTGTGAGCAATGGATAGCAAGGAAGGGGCAACGAGATGAGCAACGACGACAAGGGGCATGAGGAGACCATCGATCTACGCGAGAAGCTGCTCGGCATCATGGTGGACATCGACTGCATGGATCAGGCGTACAACACGCTCGCCTCCTCCGGGAGCAGCGATGCGGAACGGACCCAGGCGATGCACCACCTCCTGGTCGCGATCCAAGAGTCGCAGGAAGAGTCGTATGTGGTGCAGGCGCACCTGGCCAAACGCGGGATCATCTCCGGGGAGATCTCCCGGGAGGAGGTCGAGCATTATTTCGATGAATTCGAGGCCGAGGACGAGGCCAGGGCCAAGGCCAAGGCCAAGGCCACCGTCGGTGCGGCCCCCCTCCACACCGACGGTGAGGGAACAGCTTCGCCCGAAACGGAGCCCGCTGTGCCGCCAGCGACGCGCCCCCTCGCCTCGTCCGCCGTGGGGGACGTGGTGATCGACGACCGGACGCGCGCCGCGCTGACCGATGCGCTGTGGTGGGCGATGCGAACGGTCTGGGCGCTCTGGGATGGTGCCGTCGAACGGGCCATCCCCACGGACCCCGACGCGATCGAGGGATGGCAAGCCGACCTCTTCGAGCGCCTCCGATTCATCCGACGTCGCCTCGAAGAGATCGAGGTGAGCGCCGCGCCGATCCTGCTCTCCTCGTGGAGCCAGGACGATCTCGACGCAGCGCTCCTGGCGGACGCGTACGAGCTGGACGATCCCGACATGGCCGCCACCATCCAGGCACGCCGAGCAGGATGGGGGTACCCCCCAGCCGACGCCGCCTGGATCGACACCACCGAGTGGGCGGCTCGATCACTAGGCAACTGACCAGGACGGACCCGGGCCGACGGCGGAGGGCAGCGATGCTCCCCGCCCGTTGGTCGAAGCTGGTACGATGGAATGAGCGACGAATAGCAGGGAGAGGACAGCGACATGAGCAACGAACAAGAGCACAACGGAGACGATGAGATCTCCAGGGAGGACAGACGTTGGCGGGCCACTCTTGGCCTCGAGTCCGAGCTGGCGGAGTATGTGTCCTGGCCCAACGAAGGCAGGCGGGAAACCAACGAAACCAAGGTCCTGCGCGTCCTGGCCCGGTTGCAGGAGGCGCGAGCGTACCAGGCGCACATCAACCAAGCGCTCGAGGACGCCGAGGATCAACTCATGGTCCTCGAAGGGCGCATGCTCCACCACGGGCTGATCGACAGAACGGCCAGCGCCCAGCAGATCAGGGACCAGGTCTGGAACACGTTGTACGACACGCGCCAGGATCTACGACCGCAGCCCGGAGCGCTGGCGGATGACCGAGACGGTCCACCCGTGGACCGATGCCCTTGGAAAGAGGACTAGTGGGTCACGCCGCATTTAAGTAGATATTGGCGAGAACGTCCTTGCACTCGTCTAGCCAGGTTGAGCATTCCCATCTATTTGTAGCGTGACCCACTAGTCGGGTGCAGCGACCCGACCCCACCCGCCCACCCCGACCCCGTGCATCCAGCACGGGGTCCTTTCTTTGCATGGCGTGGACGCTCGGTGTGAAGCGCCGTGGAGCGACGTGCGTCATCGTCATCGCGATGTCGAGATCGGCGCACGCGCGGTGTGGACGAGGACGTGTAGTGCGCGGATATAAAGTTGGAGCGGCCCCGATCGGCGCGAAAAGTGCCCATCCTACGCGTGGATCGGCCCTGGAATGGCTTCCTGGGGCCCACAGACGCCTCCGTTCGCTCTCCGCCGCGAACGGAACACGCGCATCGGCCCGATCGTTGTCTCGATCGGGCCGATGCGAAGGATCCGCGAAGGGTTAGCGCGGGTCTTCGCTCGGGGATAGCGGTGGCCATGCCTCGTCGTCGAACACCACCGCCTGCGCGGCGGGGCCGCTGTTGCCTCCCCGTCCGAACCCGCTGTCGTGTCGCCCCGGGCGCTCTCCCTCTGCGATCACCCGGGCCACCATCGCGTCCCACGCGGCCTCATTGGGGACGCTGGATGGCAAGGGGAGTCGTTGCCGCCAGTGGAGCGGCTTGGATGGTTCCGGGGTACCCGATGCCCACGGCGGCGCGCCACCAAGGCCCTCGGAGGCGATGCATTCCGGAGCCTGCCACCGCCCTTCCCGTGCGTCGGCCACGCACTCCTCGTGGTAGCGCTCGAACCGGTTGCGTGCCCACAGGGGCAGGCGCACCGGTCGGCGCATCCTCACGTCGTCGTCGGTGCGGGTCCACGCGGACGAGCACCGCCCGCGCTGGTCCATCCACGTCCGGACGGCGCTCCCGTCGGAGAGCACCGTCGTCGTCTCGTAGCGCCACCCCGTGTTCTCGGCCATGCGCTGCCCTCCTCGCTCGCTCTCGCTGTTGCTCCGAGTCTACCGCCGATCGGGCCGGGCTGCACGCGGGCGGAACGGCAGGATGTTGCTCGCTGGCGTCGTGCGGTAGCGCTGCTGGCAGTACCTCCGGCACCAGCAGAAAATATCCCGCAGCGCCTCGTACGTCAGATCCTCCCGCTCTTCGACGCCATCCACGCTGGCGTCGAGCGCCAGTTGGCGCCAGGCGTCCATCCCGATGGGCTCCGGCAGCCCATCGTCCCGAAGCAACGCCCGGATCTGCATGACCAACGCTCGCCTCATTTCCCGATCGTCTTCTTCCATCCGCCTCTCCCTCTCCGCTTCGTCGTATCTCGTGCATCCCAGCATCATGTTGATCATCCCTCCACCTTCCTCGTCGCTACCCACCGCGCGCGTGGCAACGGGACCTGCACGCTGGCTCCGAGCGCGAGGCCCTGACGCCCGCTCGCCAGGATGGGCGGAGCAGGAGCGCGTGGCACCAGCGCCCATCGCGAGGGCCATCGGTGCAGCGCCGCGAGCTGCACGAGGCGCACGTGGGTGTCCCCCACGGAGAGCACGCCGGCCCCGTCCTCCGCGCCCCACGGATGCTCTCGCACCGCGAGCCGCGCTGCCTCCGGTGGCAACCGCTCCCAGCCCATCGGGTCCCACATGGCCCGGCGGTACAGCACCGAGATCGACGCCTGCCTCTCGACGCTGCTCACGGTCACCACCGCCAACGCGTCGCCCACCTCGGTGCGGAGCGTCAGGGTAAATTCCGCGGTCTCCGTCGTCGCCGTCCTCATCCAGTCCGGTCGGTTCGAGTAGACCATATGTTCTAAATCGTTCATGATTCCATCGTACCACGCGGATGGTCCGTGGCGAGATCGGGTGCGTCGCAGGAGCCACCGTAGTGGGTGGCGGGAAACACCCGATCGGATGGTGCACATACCCGGTACCGGGATGTATGATGGACGCACGAGGGGGCGACAGGCCCCCCGCGAGAGACGAGATGATGGACTTCTGGAGGGCACGACGATGGCAGCGATCGCGACGGCAACCCCGGTGATCCGCGTGGGATTCAACGAGAGCGACCTCGGCACAGAGGTGACGGAGGAGCAGGTGGACGACTACGCATACAGCCTCGAGGAGGCGCTCGAGGAGGCGTTCCCCGCGGCCTCCGCCCGGGTGAGCCCGCACCTGTGGTACGGCGTGGAGACCGAGTGGCTCGATGCCACGACCGAGCAGGTCAAGGAGGTCATCGACGCGCATTGGGAGCGGTGGCTCGCCCAGGCCTGACGCCGAAACGCCCTCTCCATGAGGGCGTCCGCTCCGGGGTGGCTCCCCGGGCGCTGATGAGGCAAGCCGCCAAGAGGAGGCAACGCATGGCGCACGCCGACGATCTGCTGGGGGTGCCCGAGGTCGCGGCCCTGCTCGGCATGGATACGTCGTACATCCGACGCGCGCTCCGCTCGGAGCGCCTCCCCGCTCGGAAACTCAACGGACGCGCGTGGGCGATCCAGCGCGGCGACGCCATCGCGTGGGAGGCCACGCTGCACCGCACCGGCCCACGCAAGCCCCGCACTCCGTCCCCCACGTAGCCCGATCGTCCCATCCGGACGGGCCATGCGGTATACCCGATACCGGGATACGATCCACCCACAAGGGACGCAGGAGAGAGGCGTCCCGCTAGCACAAGAGGAGCCCCCATGACCAGAGCAGAGATCGGCAAGCGCGCCGCTGAAAAGGCGGCGTACCGCAACGGCATCGAGGCGTTCGCCCGGGCATTGACCCGGTACGCCACCGACGATCGGAGCATCGTCGTCGTGTTCTCCCGGACGGAGCCGGGGCAGAGCTACCGGTACGACCTCGCGCGGTGCGAGTGCGAGTGCACCGCGTTCCGCAACGGACGGACGTGCTGGCACCGCGCCGAGGCGCTGCGCTTCGATGCGGCCCAGAGCGCCAACGCCGTCGGGAGCGTCGCATGACCCGCGCGACGTGCGCCTACGGGTGCGGCCACGAGAGGACCTCGTATGTGTCTCTGCCCCGCGTGCCCGAGGAGCGACGCGTGGCCGAGGAGCGACGCGTGGCCGAGGAGCGGCGCGTGGAGGCACGCACGACCTGTTGCCTGACCTGCGCCTGGGCCATCGCTGACGCCATGCTCGCGGCGCCCGACCGCCGCCGCCACCAACGACGAGCCGCCCAACGAACGACCGCCGCCTAACCCACCGCACAGCGCGGCGACCGCCGCGAGAGAAGGAGGAGGAGCCCCCATGAGCGTCTACCTGATCGACACCATCCCCACGAGCGCCCCCAAGCGCCATGCCGCCGATGATGCGGGTCCCACGAGCGTTCCCTCGATCTTCCGGGGACGCGCGACCCCTGGGGTGTCCATCATCCGCTACTACGAGCGCCCCGACGGCTGCATGTGGGCGGAAAACGTTCCCGGCCTGCCCTTGGAAGCCGTGGATCGCATCGGAGGCAGCCGCGTGGACTATCGCGCCCCGCGCCCGACCGAGAGCGACCCGAGCCTCGTCCTGGTGGCGGCCTGGCTGGTGTCGTGGCATCCTGGGGAGGGACGGTACGTGACCGAGATGCTCCGGTTCGGGCCGGAGCACACCGACGAGGAGGAGGGCGACGAATGACCAACGCATCCACTGGCACCAACGACCAGCAGGCCACGGAGGCGACCGCGACAAGCGGCCGCCTCATCGCCGTTTTTGCCCGAGACCCGCGTGGCATCGTTCTCCGCGTGGAGGGCTCCGACGAGGCATGGCTCGACGTGATCCCCGACGGCAACCGTGGGCACCGCCTCGGGGCCACGCTCCGTGCCGTCGCCGAAGGGCGCGCCGCCGCCTTCCCCCACCTGGACCTCATCCCCGGGCGCTACGTGGACGACCGGCTCGACCACGAGGGCGGCTTCCGCGTCGTGGCGCTGGCCGACCCTGCCGCCCGGCGCGTCCATCCCGTGCGGCGCGAGGCGTGGGGCGTGGCCGCGCACCGCTACCTCGACGGGTTCGTGGAGCGCCAGAGCGAGCACAAGGAGGAACGGTGATGACAACGACCGCCGCGCCGGTCTACACCGACCACATTCTCTCCGTCGTCTCGGGGCGGGATGGCGGTGCCTACGTGCTGCTCTCCCGATCGGACGTCGGGCACACCTACGTGGGGATCCCCTCTCCCGTCGCGGAGGCTGGCCCGTTCGTGCTCGCTGACGACGAGCGGGACGATCCCCTGTACGCATGGCGCGCGCTGGTGCACGGCGCGCCGGACCGCTGGCACGCGCCGACGAACGCCACGTGGCTCGCTGACGAGCGGAGCCACACACGGCTCCCCAAGGAGACCTCCACCATGATCCTCGAAGAAGTCGGCAACGCGCTGGGGAGGGCGCAGCGCCGGCAGGCGCCTGCGCCCTCCCCAGCAGCATCGGATCACCCGGACGAGACGGAGGTCCCGGCGAAGCCCCGGCAGCCCTTCGCCCTTCTTCGGGCGCCCGGACGTGACATCGAGCGCCTGGGCGATGTCCTGGAGACCTGCGAGGTCCCCGTCGCTTACGCCGACGAAGGACTGCTCCTGGCAGGACGTGACGCTGCCCGGGCGCGCGGCGTCCTCCGTGGCCTCGGCGTTGCTTGCACCACGGACGACGTCCACCCGTGGCAGGTCGGCCGCATCGAGGGCAGCATCCTCCAAACTCGCTCGCTCTTCGAGAGGGCTGCGGGTCGGGCCTCGCACCTCTCGTGGGTGCCGGACCCGACCAGCCTCTCCCTCGACGACCCGCACGGCTCGCCCGGGACGTGGTACATCGCGGGCGCGTGGGGGCGCGGGCCCGATCTCCCAGCCGCGTCGTACCACGAGGCGCTGCTCGACGTGGCCGGCGCGGTCGCCGCTCCGACGTTCCCGGGCGACCTCCTCGAAGCGCGCCGGGAGCAGGTCGAGGCAATGCGCGGCCAGCCGGCACCGGTCATGGCTGCCGCCGATGCTCCCCTCGACGTGCCCGTGGACGAGGACTTCGACGACGAGACGCCATCTCGCCGCGCGCAGGAACGGCAGCCCAACGCCATCCAGGAGCCGGAGGCAAGACGCCGGGAGGAGTTCGCGCCGACGCTCGATCACCTGTCCGCGTTCGTTCCTCCTGCCCCCACCGCCGCTCGGCCAGCGCCGTCACTGACGTTCGACCAGCAACGCGAGATCCTCGACCGCCATGGCATCCCCAGCCTCGAGCTTGAGGGCGATCTCGTCCTGCATACCCGGGACTGGGATCGCGCCATGCGTCTCCTTGGATGCCCGGGTCATCCGAGTAAGCCCGTGGGCCTCGACGAGGTGCCTCGCCTCCAGGGCGAGCACGCGGACTGGTGCAGCATGATCGAGCGCAGCACCGGCCGTACGCCCCGCTTCAAGCCGGACCGGAAGGGCAGGACGACCTGGTCGCTCGACGGCCGCAACGAGCACCGCTCTCCGTCGCTCGACCAGGCGCACCGCAGCGCGCTCGTCGAAGCCCAGGCGTACCAACGCGAGCCAGAGCGCCAGGCACAGCAGAGCCAGCCACGCCGCTCCCTGCTCCACCGCTGATCGGCTCGGCACCGCCTGGCCACCACGGAGCCCTCCTACGAAGCGGCTTCTTCCGCCGCCACGAACCCCGTCCCGCCACTCCCATCCACGAAGCGACCCCGGATCGTGAATCCGGGGTCGCTTCGTGGGCTCCCGTTGCCCATTGACAACTATGCTATATATGGTATGATAAAGGTAGCGACCTCGAAAGAGGCGTGATCTGCGGCTCTTCCGAGAGCGGCGATCCGGGATGCTGTCGGCCCGCTGGCCGTACCCATCCCCGTCCGAGCCAACGTGGTTCGGGCGCCCTGGGCTGGTGCCCTAGGTTTGACCGGTCCCACCTGGGGCCGGTGGATTGACGCCAGGAGGACGAGACGTGGATGAGATCATGCTGTGTCAGAACCATCTCTCCGTTGGAGAGATGGTTTTTTTGCGTGGTGTGATCGTATCCATGCTGCTCGTCCTCCTGGCGGCCAACGCGAGTCCGGCGATTCCCCGGGAGGCGTGGGCTGCGGCCCTCCCCTCTCCCTCCCTCCGCGCGCCCGAGCCGACCACCCCCATGGTCGGAGCCGGCGCGGTTTGTTGTCCGGCGGGCCGCTCTGGCCTGCGCTCGACCCCGGAGGTATCCATGCCCAGCACTGCGACCCGTCCTGCCCGCACCGCGTCCGCGTCCACCCCTGCCCGCATCGCCACGCCTCGGACGCCCGACGCCGTGGCCGCGCATCTCACGGCGCTCCAGCGCCTTGGCGTCGTCGAACGCCGCGAGGCCATGGCAGCCGCGCGGGCGGAGGTGGCCCAGGAGGTGGCGGCGAAGCGCTCCGCCGCCGCCGATCGCCACGCGGCCAAGCTGGCGCGCATCGCGGAGATCGCGCGGGGGACCGCGCCGTCGCTGGCCACGCTGGGCACCGGTCGCTTCCCCGTCGTGCTCGCCGATCCGCCGTGGCGGTTCGACGAGGGCGTCCAAACCCCCAGCCGGATGCTCGCGTACCCCACGATGGCGACCGACGACATCGCCGCGATGCCCGTCTCCGCCGTGGCCGCGCGGGACGCCGTGCTGCTGCTGTGGAGCACGGCGGCCCACCTCGAGCACGCCCTGCGCGTCATGCGCGCCTGGGGGTTTGTCTACAAGACCCAGATGGTCTGGGACAAGAGCAAGATCGGCATGGGCCGGTGGACGCGGCTCCAACACGAGCCGCTCCTGATCGGCGTGCGCGGTGCGTTCCCCGCGCCGTTCCCTGGGACGCAGGCCCCCTCGGTGCTCCGGGCCCCGCGCGGCGCCCACAGCGCCAAGCCCCCCGAGAGCTATGCGCTCTGGGAGAGGCTCTGGCCATCCGTGCCGCGCCTGGAGTTGTTCGCCCGGCAAGAGCGCCGGGGGTGGACGACGTGGGGCAACCAGGTGGGAGAGGTCGCGCTCGCGACCACCACCACGCAGCAGATCGAAGAGGAGGTGGCGTGATGCGCGTCGTTGCGAGTACCCGCCCGTACCGCGTCGCCCTGTACGCCCGCGTGGCAACGTCCGACGTGATCGGCCCACGCAGCATCGCCGGGCAATTCGAGGCTTGCCGCATCGTGTTGGAAGGCCAGGTCACCTCGCACACCAGCGATCCATCCAAGCAGTGTAAATTCTAGCGAAGAAGTCAGCATGAATTATAGCGACGGAGCAACACAGCACCCGGACCGCGTGCCCGCCATTTTACGCGTGCAAGCGCCTCTTTCCCCCTTGTGTGGAGGGCCTGAAACCTGCTGCCTCCCCCGCTAGAAAAATGCTGAATCCTCCGATGGAATTTACAAAGCAGCGCATGGCGGCTGACCTAGCGGGGCCGGTGGATCTCGTCGCCGAGATCCACGACGTGGTTCGCGGCCCCGGCGCGACGGGGTACGCCGGCATCAAGCAGCTGCGCGATCTGGCCCGAGCGGGTCGGATCGATGCCGTCGTGGTCAATCGGGAGCGGGACGCGTCCGTGGAGTTCCCGGACGTGTGGAGATTGCCCTGCGACGCCATCGGGATCGAGCTGCTCGATCCCGACGACCCCCGTTATGGCTACTGGAACGCCGCCCGGCGGGTGGCGCGATGAGCCTCATCGCGCCCATCGCCGAACGCCGTACCCGCGCTGACCGGCGCCGGGAACCGTTGCTGCTCTCGGTGCCCGAGGCGGCGGCCATCCTCCGTGTCAGCCCCAACCTCCTGTACGCAGAAACGGCCGCCGGGAAGGTCCCGGCTGTGCGCATCGGCCGCACCGTCCGCGTTCCTCGCCACGTCGTCGAGCGCATGATCGCCGAAGGCCACGGCCCAACGCCGTAGCCACTTGGTTCGACAAGGGGAGGCCGGGCAGCCAGCCCGGCCTCCCCACCCGAAGAACACCGACAGCCGGATGGAGGAAGAGGCCATGGCGAAGAGGAAACCGGCGCGTGCCCGTGGGTGTATCCGCGAGGTGGCGCGTGCGAAACCGTTCGAGGTGCGGGTGACGCTCCCGCCCGATCCACAACACCCCATCAAGCGGCGGCTGCGGACGGCGACGTTCGCGACCCGGAAAGAGGCCCAGCGAACGCTGACCGCGTGGCTGGGCGAGGTGGACCGCGGGGAGGCACCGACGGGAACACCGATGACCCTGGGTGACCTCCTGGACGCGTGGTACGCGGCCCACGCCCATCGCTGGCGCCCGACCACGGCGGTGAGCTACGCCACGACGATCCGCTGTCACGTCCGGGCCCACCCCGTGGCGCGGAAACGGATCGACCGGCTCACGGCCGGCGACCTGGAAGCGCACTACGGCGCGCTCGCGCGGGCAGGAACGGGCGAGCGCACGGTTGCCCTCGTGCACCGTCGCATCCGCCAGGCCCTGGATTGGGCGGCGCGCGACCGGCTCGTGCCGCGCAACGTCGCCGCCATCGCGGAACCGCCCGCGCACGACTACCGCGAGAGCCGGACCTGGGACGAGGGCCAGGTCCGGACCTTCCTCACGGCTGCGCGCGCAGACGACCCCTACGGCCCCGTTTTCGACGTGTTGCTGCTCGGGCTCCGCCGTGGCGAGGCGCTCGGGCTCGCCTGGGACGATCTCGATTGGCAGCGGTCCACCTTGACGGTCCGGCGCACCGCCTACGTTTCCCCAGCTGGCTCCGTCGCGTTCGGGCCGCCCAAGACCAAGACGAGCCGGCGCGAGGTCCCCGTCCCCGCCCCCGTCCTCGACCTGCTACGCACTCACCGCGCCCGGCAGGCGGAGCGGCGGCTGGAGATGGGACCAGCCTGGCCCACGGGCATCCCGGGCGTGCCCGACCTCGTGTTCCGGAGCGAGGTGGGGACGCCGATCTCTCCCGGCCGGTTCGCCGTCTACATGGATCGCGTGGTCGCCGCCGCGGGCGTCCCGCGTCTCACGCCGCACGGACTCCGGCACACCGCGGCAACCACGGCGCTGTACAGCGGCCAGGCGCTGCCGTCGGTGTCCTCCCTGCTCGGCCACGCGGGCGGGGACATCACCGCACGCACCTACGCGCACGTCCTCTCGCACGGTACCCGCAGCGCCTCCGAGGCCCTCGGCAAGGCCTTCTACGGAGGCGAAAACGCGCGTTCGGTAGACGCCGGGTAGACAAACGGGCGGGGGCGGCCCGTTCGTCCCCGCCCCTCCGGTCCGAACGTTGCGCTCCACGCGTGGATTGTGCTAGTATAGAGCCAGTGCGGGTGTAACTCAGTTGGCAGAGTGCTTGCTTCCCAAGCAAGATGTCGTCGGTTCGAACCCGATCACCCGCTCCAACAAAAGCACAGAAACCGGGCCAACTGGCCCGGTTTCTGTGCTTTTCGTTTTCGATTATCGAATGGTTGCTTTTAAGGCGCCGCCGCGCCTCTCCGTTCCGCTGCCATTCCGCTGCCATTTGCCGCGCTGTCGCTGCCGTACCCCTACATGCCACCTGTTATCGTTGTGTATTGCGCCATTGTAAGCGCCGCCCCATAATCGTTCACATGATATTACTAACAAAACAGCCCGCGAACCATATTCTAGCCGTAGCCGTAAACATGTACCGTGTCCTCTCGCCACATATCAATGACCGTGGCGCTTTGCATGATTATTCATAATCCCGTAATCATCGCGGGCGCCGAGGTAAGGCTCCCCACCGTGTCAGCGGGTGCTCACTGTTAGGCTTCAAACGATGGTCGCCCGCTACCTGTGCTGCTCCGTTGTAGGGCTTCGGCGAAACGCTTTCACGCGGCATATACAATATGAGCGGCGCCTCAGTAAACGCAACGGTCCACTCCGGCGTTCCCGCAACCCGCTTCGCGTGACCAGTATAGTACGCTGCGCATGCTTCTTGGCGCGCACTTCCTTGCCAGTTCGCGCGGCGTGAGCGTGGCATCACTATGGATCGAGGTTGAGATCACGGCTGCTTCATCCTTTGACCGCTCCTAATGTCAATCCGCGTGCGGGGTGCTTCTGCACCAGCAGCCCCATGACGATCATGGGTACCATGATGATTGTGGCCGCCGCGCTGCTGCCCCCCCAATCCACCGATACAGCGCCGATGAAGCCGGAGATTGTCACCGGCAGCGTCCGGGTATTCACGTCGGTCAACACGACAGAGAACAGGAACTCATTCCACGAGAACAACACACACAGGATCGTTGTCGCCGCGAGGCCCGGGGCGGTCAGCGGCACGGCGATGCGCAGGAAGCTTCCGAGCCGTGAACAGCCGTCCACCTGTGCGGACTCTTCCAATTCGATCGGCAACTCCTGGAAGAAGCCTCGCATCATCCAGATGACGAAGGGCAGGTTGATCGTGCTGTGGGCACGGAGGCTTGTCTTCATGTGACATACCCTTTTCTTCCTGTGGCCCGGGACCGGTCGATCCCGGGCCTCTGCGAATATAGCGACGATAAGCGCATCGGACGTGTACGCGATGAAACCCTCCTTTCCCGTCATCAGCTCTCCGGGCGTTTAGGCAACCGCCGATTCCGACAGGCTAGCGAGACG
>JAABUJ010002427.1_pt1 | contig 23125 bp, 17 predicted proteins | sample 5559131 | NCBI WGS metagenome assembly JAABUJ01 (sample SAMN10711875, study PRJNA513366) | rock metagenome | isolation source: Antarctica rocks | place: Antarctica: Victoria Land, Mt New Zealand nord | collected 2016-01-07
GGCTGATCCGACACAAGGAATGTCCGAACTGGAACTACACCATCAGACGTAAGCGGGGCAGTGTGACATCAAAGTGCGGAACTGACTGACAATGCGGATTTGTTCTTGGTCGCCCCCTTAGGAAGCCCCCCCCTGGACTGCGGTCCAAAAAGCTGTATGCATAGGGTTCATGACTCCAGGGCGTAGGTGGTTTGAGGGTCTGGTAGGCTTCGGGCGGTGCGACCAGGTCGCCGATGGACCTCGGGAAGGCATAAACCCGGCCGTCCGAGGCGGTGACGGTCGCGTCGTCGCCGGCCGGAAGCGGAACCTTGAAGTCCTCGACTCCCAGGTCCGTGACCGTGTACGAAGGGATCGCGGCGCCCCCGGCCGTCGGGCCGGAAAGCAGGAGCAGGGCCAGGGCGACGATCGGCCGCCGAGCGGGGGGACGAGGCATGATCGGAATCCTTTCCCATGAGTCAATGCCGATCAACCGACCATCGGCGTGGCCATCCGCTTCAAGCCCTGGTAATCCACCTTGTCGGTGGAGGTCGTGGGGAAGTCGGAGAGGAACTGGACCTCGTCGGGGACCATGTAGGGGGGGAGCAGGCCGGTGCAGTGCCGCTTCAGGGCGATGATCGAGCCTTTGCATCCCGGCTTCATCGCGATGAAGGCGACCAGGGTGACGCCGTCGGCGGTGGCCCGGGCGATCACGGCGGCGCGGTCGACGGACTCGTCGCGGTAGATGGCGGCCTCGATCTCGCCCAGCTCGATCCGGTAGCCGCGCTTCTTGACCATCCGGTCGCGGCGGCCGTGGAAGCGGTGGCAGCCCGAGCCGTCGTCGGAGACGAGGTCGCCGGTCCGATACCAGGCCCCCCGGTCGTCGAGGAAGAAGGCGCGGGCGGTTAAATCGGGTCGGCCGAAGTAGCCGAGCATCACCCCGGGGCCCCAGACGACCAGCTCGCCGACGGCCCCGGCGGGGAGGTCGTGGCCGTGCTCGTCGACGACCCGGAGGGAGGCCGGCTGGCACGCCCCGCCGATCGGGAATGGGGCGTCGCGGTCGTCGTCGATCGCGTCGGGGATCGGGAACGCGGTGCAGACGTTGGTCTCGGTCGGCCCGTAGAGGTTCCACATGGCCGAGTCGGGCCAGGCCCGCCGGAGCTTCCGGAGCGGGGCGATCGGGAAGACCTCGCCGGCGAACAGGACGAGCCGGGGCGCGGCGACTCCGGTCCGGTCGAGCCGGCCGTACTCGGCCAACAGGCCCAGGATCGAGGGGGCCGAGTACCAGACCGTGATCCCCCGAGCGGCCAGGAACGGGCCGAGCCTGGCCGGGTCCTTGCCGGTGGCCTCGCCGATCAGGACCAGCGTCGCCCCGGACCGGCACGAGGCGTAGAGGTCGAAGATCGACAGGTCGAAATGGAAGGGCGCGTGCGAGGCGAAGCGATCCTCCGGCTTGAGGTCGAACGTCCGGTCGCACCAGTCGAGGAAGGCAAAGGCGTTGGCGTGCGAGAGCATCACGCCCTTGGGCCGGCCGGTCGAGCCCGAGGTGTAGAGGATGTACGCGAGGTCGTCGCCATCGGCAGCCGGGGGGAGCGGCGAAGGGGCGTCGTCGGCCATCACGTCGGCCCAAGAGGCGTCGGCCGGGCCGGGGAGCCGCCCGCCCTCGTCCTCGCCGACGACGATGAATCGGGGCCGGGGACCGGACCCGGGCCAGGCGGCCCGGAGCGGGGCCGCGTGGGCGGCGTCGACGACCACCGCCTTGACCCCGGCGTCGGCCAGAATCCCCGCCCCTCGGACGGCCGGTGAGCCCGGGTCGACCGGCACGTACGCCGCGCCCGAGCGGAGGACGCCGTGGATCGCCGCGACGGCCTCCCGCCCCTTGGGCAGGAACAGGCCCACGCGATCGCCCCGGCCCACGCCCCACCGGGCCAGGCGGGTCGCCAGCCGGTCGGCCGAGTCGCGAAGTTGCTGATAAGTCCAGGTCCGGCCGCGTTCGTCCTCGACGGCCGGGTGATCCGGGCGGGAGTCGGCGGCGTGGTCGAGCAGTTGGCTGAGGTGGTGAGCGTCCTTGCCCATGGTCCTGATTTCTTGTCGGGTGTCGAGGAGTGCGCGTAACCTGCGGAAGGAGCGGCGGCCAATCAATCCCTCGGATTTCCGAGCCGCCGGACGCCATAGCCGGCCGCCGCCAGGCCCAGCAGGGCCAGCGTGGTCGGCTCGGGCGCGGGGGTGGGGACGGGGGCGGGCGAGAGCAGCAGGCCGTGCTCCACGCCGTCGGCGCCGTGGCCATACGCGAGGATCTGCCCCGCGTCATTGATTGCAACCGCCTCGTCGAGAGTCAGGCCCGAGGTGGCCGGGAGGCGGTCGTTGAGGTCTTCCATGATCCCGTTGCTATAGAGGAAAGCGTGGCCGCCGAGGTGGACATCGATGCCATAGAGCGACAAGGTGCCGTGGCCGCCCGAGTAGCCGACGACATCCCCCTTCTCGTTCAGGCCGATCCCCTCGCTGGATTGCATGCCGGGCAGGACCCCGAGGTCGACCATCTTGCCGCCGGTATCGAGGAAGGCGTGGCTGGACCCGGCCGCCGTGTCGGCCCGCCCCGTGACCTGCCCGGCGTTGTTGATCGCGTCGGCGAAGCTGTTCGAGCCTCCGAGGGTCCCAAGATCCTGCCTGCCGAGGAAGGCGTGAGAATCATATTTCACCGGGAGAAACCCAGTTATGAGATGCGGATCGGAGGGGAAGTAATTCCCGACCGCCTGGCCGGAGTCGTTGATTCCCGTCGGATGGACGGCCGGGGTCCAGGGGAAGGAGAGGGTGCCTCGACCGATCGGGTCGTCCGGAGAGGGGATAATATATCCAGGTGTCTGCGCCACCAATTCGAGAAACTTGCCATCCCGACCGGTGCCGGGGGGTCCGGGTTGGTATTCGTATACTGACGGAACACGAGTCATATCATTACTGGAAGACCAAGGGGTGGTGAAAGAGGTCCCCACCAGCACGCCCAGGTGATTGCCAGCCGTGGCGGCATCGGGAGAGACCATGCTATGCCGAGACCTTCCATCATAATAGTCATACGGCCCTCGGGCATCGATCACGCGGCCGTCATCGGTGAGAGAGATCGGGATGACGCCGGGGGCCAGGCTGGCGAACTTACCGGCGGTGTCGAGGAATCCCCGCGAATCCCAAAATCCATCCCCTTGCATGCCGGCGACTTGCCCGGAGTTGTTGAGGCGCAGGTGGGAGACGTTCGTGCCGAGGTCGGTTACCCCGTGGATCGACGAAGCTTCCGCCCGGGGTCCGGCCAGCAGGGCCAGGGCAATGAAGGCCGGGGCGATCTCGCGAGACATGAGGGGGAGGCGAGGACGCATCGATTCCCATCCTTGGTTGCTGGCCACTGCACAACGGACGATCCCCGTCCGGATTGACCGGGCATCATGCCCGGATTCGCCCGATCGGGCAACCCCAACACCGGCCCGATCGGGCCGGGACCGGAGAGTCAGCGGTCGGGGCCGAGCAGGATCCGGCCGAGATTGGGGTCGGCGAGGAGGGCCTTCGAGAGCCCTTCGAAGAGGAGGCGGTGGCCCAGGGTGTTGGGGTGGTCGTCGCCGGGGGCGATCTCGACCCGGGCGGATCCGACGGGGTCGAAGCTGGCCGAAAGGTCGATCAGGGGGACGGCGTGGCGGGCGGCGGTCCCGGCGTGGCGGGCGGCGGCCAGGGCCCGGGCGTCGTCGGCGTCGTCGCGGCAGGCCCGGGGGATCAGGAGGCAGGCCAGGGGGATCTCGCGCGACCGGCAGTCGGCGGCCAGGGCTCCGAGGACGGCGTCGGCGAAGGTCCAGTAGTGGTCCTTGACCCGGGCCTTGAAGCCGCCCCGGCGGTCGATGTCGGCCCAGGCGTCGGAGCGCTCGCGGTCGGGGTCGATCCCGGCCTCGGCGACGGCCTCGCGGAAGAAGTCGTACTTCAGGTCGACTCGGTTCTTGACCAGGCCACCGAGGTGGATCTCGACCAGACGGGGGTCGAGCATCGTCGAGGCGAACAGGACGAGGTCGGGCTCGAAGGCCAGGGCTTTGTGGAGGAAGACGTCATACCGCTGGGCCGGGCCGTAGGCGACGACGGCGAAGTTGAGGACCTCGAACCGCCGCGCAACCCCGCGCCGGACGGCCTCGGCGTTGAGCCAGTCTTCGAGCAGGTTTTCATACGTCTCGGGCGTGGCGACCCCCCAGCCCATGTCGATCGAGGCCCCGAGCAGGGCGATCCGGCAGGTCCCCTCGGGCTTCTCGGTGGCGTACTCGCGGTCGCGCATCCCCCGCGAGTTGGTGGTGAAGCGTCGGCCGAAGAAGACCTCGTCGTGGTTGGGTTTGAGGTCGAACTGGAGGAAGTCGCCCTTCCGCTCGCGGGTGATCCGCTTGACCAGGTCGCGGTTTTCGCGGATCGGGTCGCCGACCAGGCAGAGCCCGAGGGGGTCCGGGGCGCCCCGGTCGTCCCGGCCCTCGCCGGCGATCAGGCCCTCGTAGTAGCCCCCGGAGCCGGCCGAGCGGTCGCCGCGGTTCCGGTCGGGCGACCGGGCGGTCTCGCGGGCGGTCCGGGCCCAGCCGGCGGGCAGCGGGGCCAGGCCGACCCCGAGCAGCGAGGCCGTCAGCAAGACCCTGGCCAGGGACGGGCGTGGGGCTTTCGGATCGATCATCGCCGGTCGCCTCCCGAGGTGGATTCCGCCCGATGGATGTTCACAAACTCGCGCAAGGCCGGTTCGAGCCGCGCCGCGATCCGGGCGTGCCCCCCGACGTTGGGGTGGAAGTCGTCGGGACCGATCGCCAGGCCCAGGGGGTCCAGGCCGTCGAAGGCTCCGGAGAGGTCGACCACCGCCGAGAAGCTCGCCGATCGGGCCAGCCCGACCAGCCGGGCCCGGTCCGCCGGGGCCACCGGCTTGCCGACCCGGGGCAGGAGGAGCCAGACGCTCGGCACGCCCCGCGACCGGCAGTCGTCGGCGACCGCCCGGTAGACGCCCGCCAGGATGGCCTCGCGGTGCGGGTGGAGGGCCTTCTTGCACGACTCCTCGCTGTCGCCCGGCCTCGCCCCGGATCGAGCCACCGCTTCTTTATAAGAGGATACGTTCCAGCCGATTTCGCGGGGCAGAAGCGACCGGAGCTTGCGGTCATCCCAGCCGAAGTCGGCGGGCGTGCCCTGGAAGACGACGAGGTCGGGGCTCATCGCCCAGGCCTCGCGGGAGAAATGCTCCCAGCGCTGGCCGGGAGCGTGGCCGGGGACCGCGAAATTGAGGATCTCGACGGCCGAGCCGCCCGAGGCCCGCGACCGGGCGTGCAGGGTCCGCTCGGCGGTCGGCTCGAACCCCCGGCCGTCGTCCACGCCCCAGCCGGCGCCGATCGAGTCGCCCGCCATCGCGATCCGATAAGTGTTCGCGGGCTTGTCGATCGAATACTCCCGATCCCGCATCCCCCGGCCGTTGGTCGCCCAGCTCGCCCCCCGATGGGCGGCGGAGACCCCGGGCTTGAGGACGTACTCGCGAACGTCCGCCACCGGGAGGGTCAGCGGGCCGAAGTCGGGCGGGGACGCCTCGGGTTCCGCCCGAGCGACCCGGTCGAGGCGGCGGCCAGCCCCGGCCAGCGACTCGTAATAGCCCCGATCCATCCGTTCGGCGTCGGCGGCGTTCCGGAGGTCCGACCGGAGCGCCTCGCGGACCCGGTCCGGCCACCCCGGGGCCGCGCCGGGCGGGGCCAGGCCCCAGGCCAGGAGCGCCGCGAGGGCCAGGGGTGGGGCGGGGCGGTTCATCCGTGCCTCTTACTTTTGATGGGATTTGCGGCGGTCCCTCTGCTGGCGCAACCATAACTGGACATGAGCATGCCCGGCTTCCGTGTCGCGAACGATCACGCTCGAAGACAGTAAAAAAGGGATCACGGCACGCTCTCCGGACCACCATTCGTCCCTCGGGACGGAGGTCTTCAACGGCATGACCACGCTCTCGATGTCGGCGGGGTTGGGGAACAAGTCCCCGACGTAATAGGTTCTCGGGACCTCTTTCCCCAGGTAGTGGCGAACGGCGACCTTCCCGACCCACAGGAGAAAGGCGAAGGTTGCGACCCCGACCATCATGCCTCTCAGGCTTAATCTCCACCGATGAGCGGTCCGCGGCATCCTTTCCAGGGTGACGACGACGGAGAGTCGGGATAACGGTATCAACAGTCTCATAGATTTGATCACCGTGATACCACAAAAATGTTGATCCATTGAAGCGTCTTCCTTACCCCACCAGTGTCGGTTTGGCCTCGACGTTAGTTCCCGAACGCCCGCCGGAACATCCCGGCCCAGGCGCCGAGGCTGGGGCTGCACCAGAGCGACCAGAGGACCGCGATGGTGACGAACGTCGCGGCCGTCTTCGCCGACCGGGCGAGGAGGCCGGGCCGGGCCGGCTTGCGGGGCCTATCCCCGTCCCGGGCGTCGAGCTGGACGTTGACCAGGACCAGGACGCCCAGGATCCCCCAGAACAGGGCATCGGGCGGGCTGAATCCCCAGGACCCCCGGAGCCAGAACTTCTGGTAGGCGTGCAGCGCCCAGGTGGCCACGAACACCGCCGAGGTCGCCGCCGTCAGGGTCAACCAGCGCGGGCGTCGCTTGAGCCGGAAGGCCACCGGGTTGAACACGACCCGGATCATGAAGTCCTTCCAGTAGATGTTGATCCGACGCCAGTAGTCGGTGAACCCGGTCGCCAGGAGGTAGTTGTGGTGCGTCTCGGGGAGCTTGTAGCCGAACAGGTGGAGCATCCCGCAGGCGACGTGAAATTGCCCCGAGACCTGGAGGTAGAGCAGGTAGTTGCACGCCACGTAGGCCGCCAGGGTGGCCGGGTCGCGAACCTCGTCGGCGGGGATCAGCAGCTCGTGATACACCAGCCGGTAGGCCAGGAGGTGGACCACGCCCCGGAAGATCATCCGGAGCCCGGAGCGCTGGGTCTCGTGGATCTCGGCCGCGAAGTGGCTCCGGCACAGGGTCCGGTAGTCGACGACCGGGAAGTGCAGGAAGCACCAGTTCGGCAGCAGGAAGAAGTAGCCCAGGGCGTCGACCAGCGGCTCGGGCCGATCGGCATGCTTCAGCTCATACAAGTACAAGATCATCCGGAACATCAGCATCGAGCCCAGGACCGGCCAGACGATCCCGGCGAATCCGCTTCCGCCCGGCCACGACCAGGCGCGGGCCAGCCCCAGGCCGAGCCCGGTCAGGGCGACGATCGCCGCCCGGCTCGACCAGGCGATCGGGAGCCGGCAGGCGCCGATCAGCCCCAGCGCCAGGGCCAAGACCGCCGCCGCCGGCCCGACGCCGAAGACGACGAACAGGCCGACGACCGAGAGGGCCAGGAAGAACGGCTTCTTCCAGCGATAGGCCAGCAGGTAGTGGACCGGCAGCGCGGCCAGGGCGATCGAGGTCAGGAGGAACAGGGCCCGGCCCTCGACCCGGTAAACCTTGATGACCGCCAGCATCAGGGCCAGGTGGCCCCAGATCGCCAGGAAGGCGCGGGGGTCGCGGCGGCAGGTCTCGGGCTCGCCGGGATGGAGGCCGAAGAGGCCCGACGACCCGGCCTCGGCGGCGACCGGGAGATACCGGCGGTGGGGGGCGATCCGCGCGGCGGGCCGCTCGGCGACCGTCGGTCGGGTCTCGGGTTCCACGGTCCAGCCCCCTGTCTCGCCCCGAGCCGGGCGGGAGATCGATCGATCCATTCGATGGGGGCGGGCGGGGTGCGGGGGACCGGCTCATCCTTGAGCCGGTGGTTCCCCCGCGGCGGCCGCACCGTCCTTGTCAGCGGTCCATGCGGGCGTCCGGTTCGCGGCGGGGAGGGCGTAGGCTCCAGCCCGGATCCCCTCCCCTCGGACGACGCACGGGGTATAACCGAACCCCCGGGTCGGGTCAACCCGAGCCGGCCTCGCCCTCGGGGAGAGGAATGCCTCATCGGAGGCGTTGGCGCCCGATGGGCGTCCGTCTTTCTCGCCCCTCCCCCAGATGGCTTTGTCGGGCGGATGGCTGAGGAACGATGCTTGATGAAGGATGACCAATGGGTGATGATCGATGGGTTATGGGATATGAACAATTCTTATATATTATATGCGGTAAGCTATGAACGGTAGGTAATGGGCGATGGAGGGATCTGGTCCGGAGATCGAGGTCAAAAGGGACGCTCGATCTCGCGGATCCCCCGGATCAGTCATCAGTCATCAGTCATCAGTCATCAGTCATCAGTCATCAGTCATCAGTCATCAGTCATCAGTCATCAGTCATCAGTCATCAGTCATCAGTCATCAGTCATCAGCCATCAGCCATCAGCCATCAGTCATCAGTCATCAGTCATCAGTCATCAGTCATCAGCCATCAGTCATCAGTCATCAGTCATCAGTCATCAGCCGGGCAAAGCGACACCGGCCCCCGACCGCCCGGTCAGCCGGCCCAGGCTTCGGCGTCGTCGGCGAGGACGGCCAGGGCGGCGGGGAGGCCGACGCTCCGGGCCAGGTCCAGGGCGGCCCGGGTCAGGCCGTCGACGTCGAGGCCGACCTCGGCGAGCTGCTCGTCGCGCTCGGCGTGGAGGACGAAGCGGTCGGGCAGGCCGAGACGCCGGATGTGCGCGGTGGGCAGGCCAGCGTCGTTGGCGGCCTCCAGGACGGCCGAGCCGAAGCCCCCAGGGAGGCAGCCCTCCTCGATCGTCAGGACGAAGCCGCACTCCTCGATCGCCTTGAGGGCGGTGGTCCGGTCCAGGGGCTTGGCGAACCGGGCGTTGATCACGCCGACCCTCAGGCCGTGCCGCTCGCGGAGCCGCTCGGCGGCCCTCAGGGCGGTGCCGACCAGGGTCCCGCAGGCCAGGAACATCCCGTCGGTCTCCCACTCCAGGATCTCGGCCTCGCCCAGGACGATCGGCTGGATCTCGCGGTCGATCTTTTCAAGATTGGCCTTGGGGTAGCGGATCGAGGTCGGGCCGTCGTGGCTCAGGGCGAAGTCGAGCATCGGCGCGACGTCCTTCTCGTCGCCGGGGGCCATGACGACCATGTTGGGAAACATCCGCATATAAGCCAGATCATAGCTCCCGTGGTGGGTTGGGCCGTCGGCGCCGACCAGGCCGGCGCGGTCGAGGGTGAAGACCACCGGGAGGTCCTGGAGCGAGACCTCCTGGAAGATCTGATCGAAGGCGCGCTGGAGGAACGTGCTGTAGATGTCGACGACCGGCCGGGCCCCGGCCTTGGCCATCCCGGCGGCGAAGGCGACGGCGTGGCTCTCGCAGATCCCGGTGTCGAAGAACTGGGAGGGGAACGTCTGGCGGATCTTCTGGAGCTTGTTGCCCTCGCACATCGCGGCGGTCAGGACGGCGACCTTGGGGTCGGCCTTGAGGATCCGGTGGAGGGCGTCGCTGACGGCGTCGGTATAGGCCCGGTGCGACGAGGTGGTCAGCGGGATGATCCCGTCCTCGTGGGCGTGGAAGGGCGAAGGGGCGTGGAACTTGACCGGGTCCTCCATCGCCGGGGGGAAGCCGTGCCCCTTGTCGGTGAGGACATGGAGCAGGACCGGGCCGTCCATCGCCTTGACCTTCTCCAGGTAGTGCCGGAGAGTCTTCAGGTCGTGGCCGTCGACCGGGCCGATGTAGGCGAAGCCCAGCTCTTCGAAGAGCATCCCGCCGTGCAGCGACGCCTTGATCGCGTCCTTCATCTGCTGGAGCCAGCGGTCGGCCTGGTCGCCGACCAGCGGGATCGAGGGCAAGAGCTTGCGGAGCTTCTTGTTCCAGTCGTTGTAGGTGGTGGCCATCCTCGCCTTGTCGAGGTAGTAGCCCACGCCGCCAACCCGGGGACAGATCGACATTTGATTATCATTGAGGACCAGCAGGAACTTCTGGCCCGGGCCGGTGGCCGCGTTGTTCAGCGCCTCGAAGACGATCCCCGAGGGGAACGCGCCGTCGCCGATGACGGCGACCGAGTGCCGCTCGGGGTGGCCGGTCAGCTCGTCGCCGGCGCGGAGGCCCAGCGCGGTCGAGGGGGCGCAGCCGGCATGGCCGGTCATGAACAGGTCGAAGGGGCTCTCCGAGGGGTTGGGATACCCCATCAGGCCGCCCTTGGTCCGGATCGTGTGGATCGAGTCGGCCCGGCCGGTGATCAGCTTGTGGGGGTAGACCTGGTGGCCGGTGTCCCAGATCAGGCGGTCGGACCGGAAGTCGAAGGCGAGGTGCAGCGCCAGGCAGAGCTCGACCACGCCGAGGTTGCTGGCGAAGTGCGCCGGGCGATGGTTGACGACGCTGATCAGCTCCTCGCGCATCTCGGCGGCGAGCCGTTCGAGGTCCATCTCCGAGAGCGTCTTCAAGTCGGTCGGCGACTTGATCCCGTCCAGCACCGCGCTGCTCATCAGCGGTCCCTTTCCAGTAGATCCAGGGCCAAGGCCCGCAACCGGGCGCCGCGCCCCCCGAGGGGGGCCAGCGCCTGGACGGCCTCCTCGGCCAGCGCGGCGGCGTGCCTCCGGCTCCCTTCGAGGCCGAGGAGGCCGGGGTAGGTCCACTTCCCCAGGCCGTGATCCTTGTTGACCCGCTTGCCTAGCTTCGCCTCGTCCCCCTGGACGTCGAGCAGGTCGTCGACGATCTGGAAGGCCAGGCCCACCGCGCGCCCGTAGGCGTCCAGGGCCCGGAGCACCGCCGGCTCGGCCCCGGCGACGATCGCGCCCATCTTCAGGCCGGCCCGGAGCAGTGCCCCGGTCTTCCGGCGGTGGATCGATTCCAGGGCCCCGAGCGTGGCGTCGGGCGTCCCCTCGGCCTGGAGGTCGGCCATCTGGCCGCCGACCATCCCGGCCGGTCCGGCCCCCTCGGCCAGGGCCAGGACGCAGCGGGCGGCGGCCTCGGCCGGGCGGACCTCGCGGGCCAGAACCTCGAAGGCCAGCGTCAGCAGGGCGTCGCCAGCCAGGACGGCGGTGGCCTCGTCGAACGCCTTGTGGCAGGTCGGCCGGCCCCGGCGGAGGTCGTCGTCGTCCATGCTCGGCAGGTCGTCGTGGATCAGCGAATACGTATGGACCATCTCCAGCGCGCAGGCCGCGGGCATCGCCGCCTCGGGCCCGGCGCCGCAGGCATCGGCGGCCATCAGGGCCAGGATCGGCCGGAGCCGCTTGCCGCCGCCGAGCAGGCTGTAGCCCATCGCCTCGGACAGCCGGGACGGGCACCCGACCGGCGACGACCCGGGCAGGTAGCCCGCCAGGGCCTCCTCGACCCGGCGCCGCAATCCCTGGAGGTATTCGGAGAGCCCGGGCCCGGCGGTCTCGATGGAAGTGGTTGTCATCATGGGGCGAATGCGAGCGTCGCGGGTCGGGATGGTGCGATCACGGCGGGGCGGCCCGCCGTCCATGCGAGCCCGACATCAGGCCCGCCCGGGGTGCCCGACCGGCCCCCCTATTGTTGACATTCGAGATCCGAAAGTCCATCCGCCACCCACACGAAACCGGGCGAGTTCCGGGACCGGCGGCGACCACGCAATCGCGTCAAAATGGGGGAAAACGGGGGACCTTGAGGTTCCAGGAAGGATCGCCGAGGGACGATTCATGGGCGATGGTTGATGGCGGATTCCCGGATCCCCGGGCATCCTCCAACACCTCCGATCGGCCCTCGCCTTCAATCGGCCTGGCCGCGCCACCGGGAGGCCAGGCCGGCGCGGAGGCGGGGTTCCAGCCCGGTCCGCCAGGGGGCGTCGAGCTTCCGGTCCGGGTGGGCGTCCTTCCTGGCCCGGAAGATCTCGCCGGTCAGGGGGATGACCTCGGGGCGGAAGCTGGGGGAGGCCAGCGGCCCGTGGACGCGGACCACCAGGATCTGGCCGCTGAGCTCGCGGGTCAGGTCGCTGAAGACCGGGATGTGCCAGGAGTCCCGGCCGGCGAGGATCCGGAGCTTCAGGTCGAGGTCGCCCCGGACGTCCAGGCTCCCCCGGCCGTCGAGGCTGAAGGCGTTGCCGTGGAATTGGATCTTGTCCACCGAGGTCTCGCCGTTGATGACCCGGAAGGCGACGTTGGCCTCGTCGAAGGCGGTCCGGGTGTCCCTGGCCAGCTTCAGGGCGTTGATGAACCGGAGGGCGACCGGGAGGTGGCCGAGGTCTCCCTGGACCATCCGGGCCTCGCCCAGGCCGGTGATGGTGTGGGGGTCGGCGCCGATCCCGCTGAGGTTGAACCAGCCGTTGACCAGCCCCTTGACGGTCTGGTGCCCCTTGAGGGTCTTGGCGTACTCGTGGAGGTCGGCCTGGCAGACCGACAGGCCGACCGAGAACCGGGGCGTGACGTCCAGGCTCGCCTTGAGGTGGCCTTGGAGCGACCCGTGGAGCACCGAGCCCTCGATCCGGTCGAGGCTGGCCTGCCCGTCCTTGACGTCGAGGTCGGCCTTGAGCCGGGTCACCTGCTGACCGAGGACCGAGATGCTGGGCAGGTCGAGCTTGCCGTGGACCTCCAGCGTCCGGCCGTCGAAGAGCCCCCGGACCGGGGAAAGCTGCCCCTGGATGTGCTCCAGGTCGAAGCCGTCGCCGACCTCGACCTTGTTGTCCCGGAGGATCACCAGCGCGTCCTCCCACCGGCACCAGGGGGAGTCGCCGGCCCGGCCCGACCAGCCCAGGCCGAGGTCGGCCCGGATCAGCGGGAGCGTCCGGTCGTCGAGACGCCGGGCCAGCCGGGCCATCTCCGGCGGCATCTTGCGGCGGAGCTGCTCGTCGAGCCGGAGGTTGCTGACCTCCAGCCGGCTCACGCCCAGGGCGAACGCGCCGCTGTCCTTGACGTCGACCCGGCCGAAACGGAACCGGACCGGCGAGCCCTGGAAGTGGAACCCGACGTCGCTCATCTCGGTCGGCGGCAGGCCCGCGGCCAGGTTGGCCGTGTCGTAGACGAACCGGCCGGAAACGTCGGCCATCTGGAGCTCGACGGGGCCGCCGGGGTCCACGCCGGGACGGGGCTCGCGGCGGATCACCAGCCTCACGCCGGTCTGCTCCAGCGGCCGGATCTCGATCCGGTCGTGCTCGGGCCGGGGGAGCCGGTCGGGGTCGACGTCGACGGCCGCCTCGATGTTGCTGGCCCCGGTGGGGTTGAGCGTCGCCCAGGTCACCTTCCAGGGGGTGGGCAGGGCGTCGCGGAGCTGATGGTCGAAGGGGAGGTTCTCGGCCTTGAGCTTGAGGTCGACCTTGAACCGGTTCCGGCGGACCTGCTCGACCCGGCCGTCGGCCGAGATCACCGCCTGGCCGTTGTTGCCGCGCATCCGCTGGATGATCCAGAGGTCGGGGTGGATCTCCAGCCTGCCGGTGAGGTTCCGGACCGGGTACTTCAGCTCCTTCCAGGTGACCGAGCCGGAGCCGGGGATCAGGTCGACCCAGGCGTCGAACTTGACCCGGCCCCGGGGGTCGTCGCCGGGCTTCAGCGGCGGGTCCCGGTGGAGCCGGGCCCGCCCCTTCACCGAGCCCGAGGGCTTGAAGTCGTCGACCACCTTGCGGACGTCGGGGGGCAGGGCCAGCAGCAGGGCGTCGTCGATCGGCAGCGACTCGACGGCGAAGTCCAGGTCGGCCACGGCCTCCGGGCCGGGGTCGGCGACCTCGCCCTTGACCCGGAGCGGGCCGTTGCCGACCAGGGTCCGGAGGTCCAGCGTCAGCTTCTTCCGGGTGGCGTGGAGGTCGCCCTGGACGTGGTCGATCGGGTAAGGGAAGTGACGGTACTTCACCGAGACGTCCAGCGCCTTGATGGCGACCTCGGCGACGACCTCGGCCCCGGGCGCCGGCCGGCTCGCGGTCACGACCGCGTTGATCCGCCCGGCGCTGGACGGCGACCGGCCGCCGACCTGCGGGAAGTAGAGGGCCCAGAGCTCCCGATGCGGCTCGGGGGTGACGCGGCGGAGCCGGTCGTCGAGCTCCAGGTTCGTGGCCTCCAGACGGCCTTCGAACGGGGCCCGGGCCGGGTCGCCGATCGCGGCCCGGCCCCGGAGCAGGAAGGCCGTCGCGCCGTCGGTCCCGAGGGCCCGGGAAACGGTCAGCTCGCCGTCGTGGGCCTCGGCGTCGACCGACACGTCGCTGATCGGGAAGGGGAGCTTCTCGGACTGCCAGAGCCCCCGGCGGAGCCGGGCCGTGGCGGCGTAGCGGAGCCGGGGCGTGGCCCCGGGGTCGAAGCTCAGCCCTTTCAGGCCGGCGTCGACCTCGCCCCCGGCCAGCCCGGCCAGCCTCAGGGCCTCGCGGGCCCGGGCCGGGATCCGGTCACGGAGCGATTCCGAGAGGTTCAGCCGGACCAGCTCCCCCGCCTTGATCTCGACCCGGCCAGTTCCGGGGTCGATGGCCCCCTCGACGTGGATCCGGTCGAAGAAATCCCCCTTGGCGGTCAGCTCGAAGGCGACCGGCCCCGGGCCGCCGGAGGCCGGGATGGCGATCGCCACGTCGCGGAGGATCGTCAGGCCGGGCTTCGCGTCGTCCTCGATCAGCTCGACGGCCCCCTCCTGGACGGTGATCGGCGGGATCGCCCCGGACTTGGGGCCCGGCCAGGGGTCGGCCAGGAGCCCCTGGAGGTTCCACGACCCGTCGGCCCGACGTCGGAGCCGGAGCTTCGGCTTGGTCAGGACGACCTCGCGCGGCTTGAACCGGCCCTTGGCCATCGCCCAGGGGTCGTACCGGACCTGGACCCGGAGCGCCTGGGCGACCGGGATGCTGGGGGCCTCGCCCCGCTCGCGGACCGAGGGCTGGATCAGCGTGATCTCGCCCGCGATCGGCCGGACCCGGACCTTGATCACGTCCACCCGACATCCCGGGAGGTACCGGGGAGCCTCGCGCCGGACCAGCTCCGAGAGCGTGTCGCTGTCGGTGACGTAGTGGTACGCGGCGATCGTCCCGCCCACCAGAATCGTCAGGAACAGCACCGTGCCCCAGAGCAGGGCCTTCCAGACCCGTCGACGGATGCTCATCGGTCGACGGCCCTCGGAGGGATGCTCACTCATCGCCCGCCCTCCAACCGGCCAGCCGCCCGAGCCCGACCGCCGCCAGGCCCAGCGCGGGAACCTCGCCGGGGATCCGGTAGCGGACCGAGCTGACGAAGACCATGTGGAGCAGGCAGAAATAGACCAGCGGCCCGGCCAGGAGGGCCAGGGCCCGGGGGTCCCGACGCCGGTCCCAGACCCCCAGGGCGATCAGGGCATAGACCGGGAGCGTGACCGCCGCCGAGGCCAAAGCCACCCCGGGCGCCTGGAGCGTGGCGGCATTGGGCCAGGGGCTCCAGAACCGCCCGAGCTTGACCCCCGCCAGGACCAGGACCCGACCCGGATCCGACCGGGCGAAGGCCAGCGACCGGCCCCGGAAGACGGCGTCCTGCTCCACCTCGGCCAGGGCCCGGACTCCGGGCTCCTCGGTGAACCTCATCTCGCTCTCGCCGTTGGCCCGCGGGTTGATCCCATCGTAAAGGCTCGCGCCCACCCACATTGCCGTGGGGACGAACCGGCCGAAGACCCGGGCATTCCGGGCCCACCAGGGGGCCAGGATCGCCGCCGAGGCCGCCCCGACGATCAGGGCCCCGCGGATCGCCCCGACCCGACGCCCCCGACCTGCCCCGATGACCCAGGCCGCCAGAATCGCGGGCAAGAAGAGCGCCCACGACGGCCGGGCCAGGACCGCCCCCCCCATCGCCAGGCCCGCCCCGAGGGCCACCAGGCCCGGCCGCTTCGGGCCCGGCTCGTCCTCCCTCCGCCAGAGCGCCGCCAGGCCCCAGAGCCCGGCCAGCATCAGCGGGAGGAACAACGCCTCGGAGAGGACCAGGGCCGAGATCCCCACGACGTAAGGCTCGACCGCCGCGATCGCCGCCGCCACCAGCGGGACCGTCCACCCCGACCGGCGGACCCAGGGGACCGCCGAGCCCGCCAGCCGGCCGACCAGCCAAACGCCCAGGGTCCCCAGCGCCGCCTGGACCATCCGGACCGCCGGGAGGCTCGGGCCGAACGCCGCGCGGCAGGCCGCCAGGAACAGCGGGTAGCCGGGCGTCCGGAGGGCGTAGTGCGGCTCGCCCCACTGGAAGACCCGGTACGGCTCCCCGGCGACGATCGTCCGGGCCAGCTCCCAGTAGATCGTCGTGTCGGCGAAGACGCAGAGGTCCCCCTTCCGCCCGGCGTACCACGAGACCAGGGCCGCCGCCGCCGCCCGGAGCCCCAGCGCGACCGCCAGGACGAGCGTCCACGACGCCGCCCGATCGACCGCTCGGCGATGGTTCGGGGATCCGGCCATGATCTGCCGCCCGTCGGTCAGTTGGAAGGGGATCCGAGGCGTCGGCGAAGGGTCGTTCAGGGTGGGAGACGGATGGTACGACGGGCCGCCCCGGCGGTCAAGCGCGGATGCCCCCGCCCGCCACGGCCGGGCTTGCCACGCCGATCCGGATCCGGTAAGACGCCCCGGGTTCGGGCCCGGACGTTGGCCAAACGAACCCAAGCCCTGACCCGATCCGACCGCCCCGCGAGTCGGCCAAACGAACCCAACCGCCGGCCGACGGCTCCGACAAGACGAACCCAACCGACCGCTCGACCCGATCATCGCCCGGAGAAAAACGAACCCAACCGCCACCGATCATCCCGCCCTTGGCCCCGGGATATTATCGGGTCCGAGGGCGGGCGGCTAACCGGGTTTCTCCCGGGAATCGGCATCGAACCGGAGCCCGAGGGTCCGCCGGGTGGCGTCGGTCCGGCGGACCCGGTGGGCGATCCGGTGGCCGGCAACCCAGACGATCCCCTCGGCGTCGGCGACGATCGGGACCGACCCCCGACCCGATCGCCCGACCCGACGACCCCGGAAGAAGTCGGCCAGCGGCTGGCTCCTCCCGGCCAGCCCGAGCGGCCCGAAACGGTCGCCCGGTTCGGCCTGCCGGACGATCAAGGGCGGGACCACTCGATCGAGGTCGACCGACTCATCGCGGGGCTCGCCGCTATCCAGAATCGCCAGGATCCGCCCCCCTTCCCAGTTGACCAGACCTGGCACGGTCAACTCGACCGGTTCGCGGCGGGGCGGATCGGGCGCTTGAGGCAATCGGGTCAAGATCAGGCGATCGGGCGATGCTTCCGCTTCGACACCGGCACCAACCGAGACCCGGGCCTGCTCCAGCTTCGCCACCTTCGCCAGCCTCCGCCAGCGATGGGCGTCCATCCCACGCTCGGGCCAGCCGGCCGCCCGCCAGGTGAATCGGAGAACCTCGGCCCGCTCGAATGGATCCAGCCGGGCCAGGCCGGGCCGGTCGAGGACGATCCGCTCGGGGCTCCCTTCGATAACGATCGCGCCCGCGTGCTCGCGCGCGAGCCGATCTGATGCGCGGGTCGAACCCTCCGCCAGCCGAGCGAGGCGGACCAGGGCCTCGGCGACGGCCGGGTTGAATCGCTCCTCCAGGTCGGGGAGCAGTTCGTGGCGGATCCGGGCGCGGGTCCGCGCGGTGTCGAGGTTCGAGGGGTCCTCGCGGAACGGCTGGCCGAGCGCCGCGAGGTAGCCCCGGACCTCGTGGCGGGTGACGCCCAGCAGGGGCCGGACCAGGACCACGCCCGGCACAAGCCGGCGCCTGGCCGGGATCCCCGCTAGTCCCCGGAGCCCCGTCCCCCGGAGGATCCGGTGGAGGATCGTCTCGGCCTGGTCGTCGAGCGTCTGCCCGACCGCCACGGCCGAGGCCCCCCTGCCCCGCGCGACCTCCGCCAGCCAGTCATACCGGGCCCGCCGGGCGTCCGCCTCGAAGTGACTCGCCCGGCTCGGCCGCCAGTGCCCCGGGTCGATCGGCAGCCCCAGGCCCGCCGCCAGCTCCTCCACGAACCGGGCATCGGCCCGCGACTCCTCCCCGCGCGACCCGTGGTCCAGGTGCGCCACCGAGAGCCGGAGCCCAAGCCCCGGCCCCAGGCCGTGCAGGACCCGGAGGAGCCCCACGCTATCCCCTCCGCCCGACACGGCCACCACCACGCCCGAGCCCCGGAGGCGTTCCAGGCGATGCCGGACCCGGGGGAGCCAGAGGGCGATGGGAGGATTCACGGCGGGACGTCGCTCGCTTGGAGAAGACTCTCTGACCGACCACAACGAGTCAGAAATCTTAGATGCTTGCGAACCAATCTTGTTCCACCAGAACTTTCTCAACGAGAAGAGTCTTCACACCGAGCGACAATTCTTTCAATTTGCTGGCTAGCTGATCTCCATCCACCAGGTCGATGGGTGGTGTGCCATCGCGAGTCGCTTCTTTGATCGCACCCCTCGTGAAGGTTCCGGTCGTCACGAAGAGGCCCTTGTCCGTGCGTCCGACCATCGCCCCTCGAAACCCGCGGATATCCTCGGCGGAAACCGTCCCTCTGTAACGCTTGCATTGAAATACGACGTGAAAACTTAATAATCCGTTAACCCGAGCGATTCCTTTCCCATCAATACCTCCATCTCCCGTCCGGCCGGTGACTTCCACCTGCACGAATCCGGACTCGCGAAGAAGCCTTTGGATCAATCGCTCGAAGGCTGAAGGATCAAGTTCGTTCGTGAGGATTGTATGAAGCTGAGCTTTCCATGTGAGCGGCTCCCCAGTGGGCTTGGGAATGAATTGCTCAACCGGATCCTCTGAAGGGGCTTCGCCTACATTCCGTGCCCGATCCTGATTGCGAACGGCTTTGACGACTTCCTTGGGGTTGATTTCAATGACATGACGCTTATCGAGCGCGATCGTCCACACCCCACGACGCGACTTTTCCAGGATCCCATAGTTCTTGAGATAGGTGCGCGCCCAGGCCAGACGATATTCGACCTGCGTTTGATTACTTTTCTCGGGATTATGAAGGATCCCGAGGATTTCGTCAGGCAGACCGAGGTTTTGAGACACCTTTTCGTAGATCTCGTCGATCGAGCCCGATCCTCCAAGATCCCGCAACGCCTTCAAGAGCGGGTTCATCAGTTGTTCGAAGGTTGGCACTCTGCACATCGTTGTCTCTTGAAGCTGAGGCCATCCATCAATCCTTGGATCCTCACCAAAGGTAGCGGAATTCGATTTGGTCTGCAACGCCGCCGCCGCCGTTCCGCCGGGGCGGCCGGGCTCGTATAGTGGTCGGATGGACGACGCACTCCTGAACTTGCTGCGGTGCCCGGCTTGCTCGGGCTCACTCGGACGGGCCGAGGGGATGCAGAGGCTCCGGTGCCGGGGCTGCGGGGCCGTTTACCCGGTGGAGGGGGGGATTCCCCGGTTCGCGCAGGAGGGATATTCCGCGAGCTTCGGGCGGCAGTGGAATCGGTACGACGTGGCCCGCGACGAGGAGGACGAGGCGGTCTTCCGGGTCAAGACCGGGGTCGAGGCCCGCGACCTGGCGGGCAAGCTCGTGCTGGACGCGGGGTGCGGCGGGGGTCGTTATGCGCTCCTGGCGGCCCGGCACGGGGCGCGGGTGGTCGGGGTCGACCTCAGCTCGGCGGTCGAGAAGGCCCGGGCCCTCTGCGGGGGGTATCCCGGGGCGGAGATCGTCCAGGCGGATTTAACCCGGCTCCCGCTGGCCGAGGGGGCGTTCGACCTGGCGTTCTCGATCGGGGTGCTCCACCACGGGCCCGACCCCCGGGGGGCGTTCGGCCAGGTGGCCCGGCGGGTGAAGCCGGGGGGCCGGCTCGCGGTCTGGCTCTACCGGCGGAACTCGGCCCCGCAGGAGTGGGCCAACTCGACGCTCCGGGCGGCGACGACCCGGCTGCCGGCCCGGGTCCTGGAGCCGCTCTGCGTTGGCCTGGGGGTGGTCGGCGGGGTCCCGGTGCTCAACAAGGTGCTCAACAAGGCGGCCAACTTCTCGAACCATCCCGACTGGACGCTCCGGGTCTGCGACAATTATGACTGGTACGCGCCGAAGTATCAGTCGCACCACTCGGTCGCGGAGTTGAAGGGCTGGTTCGCCGAGGAGGGGTACGAGGATCTCGTCGAGCTCCCTCCGGCCCGGTCGGGTCGGCTCTACGACTGGGCCTATCGGAACGACCTGGTCATCGGCAGCGGGGTAAACGTGGCCGGGACGCGGCGGGGCTGATCCCGGGGAGGGGCGGGCATGCGGGACGAGCCGGGCGGGGCGTATGACCACCTGATCGACGCCGAGCGCGAGGCCCTGTCCCGCTCGGGCCGGCCGGTCGCCCGGATGGCCCTGGTCAAGGCCCTCCGCGAGGCGTCGGGGCTCGGGCCCCGGGAGGCCAGGGACGCCGTCGGAGCCTACCTCGGCCGCCGGGACGGGCGGATCCCGTCGGGCCCCGACCGGCCGGCCGGCTGGATCGACGACCTGCTCGACGCCGAGCGCGCCGCCGCCCTCCGGGAGGACCGGCCACTGACCAGGATCCTGCTCATCAAGGCCCTCCGGGGGGCGTCGGGCCTGGGCTCCCGCGACGCCAGGCGCGCCGTCGAGGACTACCTCCGCCGGAAGGGGGGCGAGGGCCTCGGATCGGGCCGGGGGGATTGGAGGGTCGCGCTGGTGATCCTCGTGCTGATCGCCGCCGCGATGGCCTTCCTGTTCCTCTGAGGCGACCGGCGGGACGGCCAGAGGTTGGTGGCCGATCATGGTCGTCTCGACCCGGTCGAGGCTGGTCCCGGCGGTGATGTCGAGGTCCGAGCGGGTCGGGCCGCCGAACTCGACGTTGCTGGGATCCTCGGGAATGGGGAGGAACCCGGCGGGGGTCCCCTCGGGGCTCCGGCCGTCGGTCGTCACGGTCAGGCCGTCGATTCCCCGGCCCTCGGAGGTCACCAGGACCCGAGGGCGGGAGACGCCCCCGTTCTCGTCGAGGTCGAGGGTCAGCAGGGCCCGGCGGTCGGGGCCGTTCTCGGCGACGTAGAGCGTCCGGCCGTCGGGCGTCGACGTCGTTGGGGCGGTTCAATCTCCCCCCGTCTTGCCGGTTTACTCCCCCCCCTTCGAGATCGAGCTTGCGGGACGGGCCGCGATCGGGTTCATTAGTCCAGGTCGGCCGGGTCCGGGTCGCCCGACGCCCCCCCGCCTCGACCGCGAAGGAACGCCCGACATGGCCGGCCTGCCGCTGTTCGATCGCCTGGAAGAATCGGCCCTCTGCTCGGTCTCGGAGCTGACCGCGCGGATCAAGGCGACGCTCGAAGCGGATTTCGCCGACGTGGCGGTCTCCGGCGAGGTGTCCAACCTGTCGAGGCCGAGGTCGGGGCACGTCTACCTGAGCCTCAAGGACGACTCGGCGCAGGTCCGCGCGGTGATCTGGAAAAGCACGGCGCAGCGGCTGGCGTTCGAGCTGACCGACGGGCTCTCGGTCCGGGTCTGGGGCGACCTGGCGGTCTACGCCCCGCGCGGGGAATATCAGGTCACGATCCGGCGGGTCGAGCCCGAGGGGATCGGGGCCCTGGAGCTGGCCTTCCGCCAGCGGTTCGCCAAGCTCCAGGCCGAGGGGCTCTTCGACCCCGATCGGAAGCGCCCTTTACCCCGGTTCCCCCGGCGGATCGTGGTGGTCAGCAGCCCCACCGGCGCGGCGATCCGCGACTTCCTCCAGGTGACCGGGCGGCGATGGTCGGCGACCGAGATCCTGATCGCCCCGGCCCGGGTCCAGGGGTCCGGCGCGGCGGAGGAGGTGGCCGGGGCCATCGCGCTGGCCAACCGGGTCGAGGGGGCCGACCTGATCGTCCTGGCCCGGGGCGGCGGGAGCCTGGAAGACCTCTGGGCGTTCAACGAGGAGGTGGTGGCCCGGGCGATCGCCGGGTCGCGGCTGCCGGTGGTCTCGGCGATCGGGCACGAGGTCGACGTCACGCTGGCCGACCACGCCGCCGATTTCCGCGCCCTCACGCCCAGCGAGGCCGGCGAGCGGTGCGTGCCCGACGCCCGCGAGGCCCGCCAGGCCCTGGATCACCTCCGAGGCCGCCTGGCGCGCGACGCCCGCGACCGCCTGGCCGGAGCCCGGCAACGCCTGGACGATCTGGCCGGCTCGCTCGACCGGGCCCTCCGCCGCCAGGTCGACGACCGCCGCCACCGCCTGGCCCGGCTCGCCGCCGCGCTGGAGGCGCTGAGCCCGCTGGGCGTGCTCGCCCGGGGCTACGCCCTGGCCTTCCGCCCCGGCGAGGACGCCCCGATCCGCGACGCCCGGACGATACAGCCCGGCGACCCGGTCCTGATCCGGCTCGCCTCGGGGTCGGTCCTGGCGCGGGCGGAGGAAGTCCGGCCAGCGGGCCGATCGTGATCTCAGATCGGCGGATCTTAGATTGCAGAACGTCTATCAGTGATCGTGTTTTGGTCCGAAATTTTCAATTTCAGGTCGAGACATATGGATCAATCGAAAGTGCGGGAGCGAACAAGCATGAGCGACGACGGCGAGATCGGCTTCGAGGCGGCCCTGGAGGAGCTGGAGGGGATCGTCGAGGAGCTGGAGCGGGGCGGGCCCGACCTGGGCACGGCCCTGACTCGGTACGAGCGGGGGGTCCGGCTCCTGGGGCGTTGCCAGGGGCTCCTCGACGGGGCGGAGCGCTCCGTGGCCCTGCTGACGGGCATCGACGAGGCGGGTCGGCCGACCACGGCCCCGTTCGACGCCTCGGCGACGGCGGACGGCCGGAAGTCGTAGCGCCGCCCGGGCCGGGTCTCCACGGCGAGAGGCCCGGCGCACGCGATCGCCCGGCGGCCGGCCCGGGGAGGGCCAGCCGTCGGGACGATGTTCGACCAGGAATCGCCGGCCCGGCCGGTCAGGCGCACGTCAATCCACGCAGCCGCCGCTGATACCTGAGGGACCGGTCCCCGAGGTCGGGACGGCCAGATTGTCGCCGACGGCGGACAGAACCGGGATGTCGACCCCGTTGCCACCGCCGACCACCGAACGACTGGCCGTACCGATCGGGTTAGGGGAAGGTGCCGGGGTTGCCCGCTGTGCCGCCGGTGGTCCCGCCAGTACCAGTCCCGGTGGTCCCGCCGGTGCCGGTGCCGGTGCTGCCGCCGGGCCCAATGCCAGTGGTCCCGGTGCCAGTGCCAGTGCCAGTGCCAGTGCCAGTGCCAGTGCCGGTGGTCCCGCCGGTGCCAGTGCCGGTGGTCCCAGTGCTGCCGGTGCCGGTGCCGATCCCGGTGATGCCACCGGTCCCAGTACCGGTGGTCCCGGTGCCGGAGCCGGTGGTCCCGGTGCCCGTGCCAGTACCGGTGGTCCCGGTGCCACCAGTGCCGGTCCCAGTACCGGTGCCGGTGCCAGTACCGGTGCCGCCGGTCCCAGTACCG
>JAABUJ010002428.1_pt1 | contig 23123 bp, 30 predicted proteins | sample 5559131 | NCBI WGS metagenome assembly JAABUJ01 (sample SAMN10711875, study PRJNA513366) | rock metagenome | isolation source: Antarctica rocks | place: Antarctica: Victoria Land, Mt New Zealand nord | collected 2016-01-07
CCCCCATCGGCACCGCCGACGGCGTGGACACACACGCACGAGCAGCACAAACCCCGCAATCCCCAACACCCACGGGCGATCACGGCCGAACTACGTGCCCATCAACTGCGGAACTCGGGCGTCGCGATGGCGGGTTTTGCATGTAGGCCTCGGCGCGCCCGTCGTATTGCCTCTACCAGAAGTAGAGATGCTCAGGGACTTGCTTGCTGGCGATTGCCGTGCGGCGGTTGCACGGCGGCCTGAGGCCGTGACCGCGCCGGCGGCCGCACCCGACGTTCTGGATGCGACCGCCGCGCCCCTACCGGGCTGCTACCGAGACGGTCTCGCCCTCGGAGGCTGCCACTCGCTCGTTGGGCACGCAATGGGTCATGACCTTGCCCTCCACGTCCCGCGGGCCGTTGTGGCCGAGGTTCTCCAGCCGCTGCTGCTCGTCCTGGCTCAGCGTCTGGGAGGAGAGCGGCGGCAGCTCGCGGACCTCATCGGCGCCAATGCCCAGGCCCTCGCCGACGCGCTGGCCGAGTTCGTCCTCGCACATGAAGAAGTGCCACACCATCCGCTCCTGGATGCGGCGGTCGCACTGCGAGAGCGCATCGACGAGATTGGCGACCAGGTCGTCGCGCTCCCACGGCTCGCTCAGCAGGTAACGCTCGCCCGGCTGCTGGTAGTCGTTGGTGCGGGGGATCCGCTGGCGCGTGAGGCGGCCGCTGATCGTCGGGCCCTGATCCTGGTGTGCGGGCTCCTCGGCCTCGCGGAGGCCGGCGAGCATCGAGGGCTCGTAGTTGACGCTCGGGTCGGTGCCGCTGTCGTCGACGACGTAGGCCATCTGGCCGTCGCGCTGGTTGGACGAGACCTTGGCGTTCTTGGCCTGGTTGACCGGGAGCTGGAGGTAGTTGGTCCCGACCCGGTGGCGTTGGGTGTCGCTGTAGGAGAACGTGCGCCCGACGAGCATCTTGTCGTCGGAGAAGTCCAAGCCGTCGACGAGAACGCCGGTGCCAAAGGCGATCTGCTCGTTCTCGGCAAAGAAGTTGCTGACGTTGCGGTCGAGCACCATCCGGCCGATCGGCTGCAGTGGAAAGGCATCCTCGGGCCAGACCTTGGTGTCGTCGAGGGGGTCGAACTCCAGCTCGGGATGGTCCTCGTCGCTCATCAGCTGCACGCACAGCTCCCATTCGGGGTGCTCACCGCGCTCGATCGCTGCGAACAGGTCCTTGGTGTGGCAGCCCAGCTCCTGGGCCTGCATGGCAGCGGCGTCCTCAGCCGACCAGCTCTTCACGCCCTGCTTGGGCAGCCAGTGGTACTTGACCAGCCGCGTCGCCCCCTCAGCGTTGACCCACTTGTAGGTGTTGACGCCAAAGCCCTGCATGAAGCGATACCCGGCGGGGATGCCCCGTGGGCTGAACACCAACATGACCATCTGCATCGCCTCGGGCGACTGGCTGAAGAAGTCGAAGGCGCGCTGGGCGACGCTGGCTTCAAAGGACACCGGATCGGGCTTCTGGGAGTGGATGAAGTCCGGGAACTTGATCGCGTCGCGGATGAAGAAGACCCCGAGGTTGTTGCCGACGAGGTCCCAGTTGCCGTCCTCGGTGTAGAACTTCACCGCGAAGCCGCGGGGGTCACGAGCGGCCTCGGAGGAGTCCCGGCCACCGGCGACGGTCGAGAAGCGAACCGCCACCTCGGTGCGCTTGCCGGCCTCCTGGAGGAGCTTGGCGCGGGTGTACTCGGCGATCGGCTCCTCGCCGAGCTTGCCGTACGCCTCGAAGTACCCGAATGTGGTGGTGCCGCGGGCGTGCACCACCCGCTCCGGGACCCGCTCACGGTCGAAATGGGAGATCTTCTCCAGGAAGTGGTAGTTCTCCAGCGTCGCGGGGCCGCGCTCGCCGACCGTCCTCAGGTTCTGGTTGTCGTGGACCGGGTGGCCCTGCCTGGTGGTGAGGGCAGGGCGCTGCTTTCCGTTGGGCGGGGAGGGCTGGTTCGGGCCGGCTGACATCTCGGCTCCTTTGGCTCGTTGATCTGGCTCGTTGATGGGAGACCCCTCAAGCTAGCGACTCTTCCCGATCACGTCACGCCGGGAACGGAGGCCTCGGAAGACCTTCTCAGAAGGGCGAGGTGCGAGCCAGCGCCAGGGTGCGCTGCAGGTCGAACGGATGGTCCTGCCGGTACAGCCAGGGCCGCCCGAGCCACAGGTAGGCGTCGACCAAGCGCCGAGCCAGCCGGCGCGCCTTTGCCGACAGGCCCCAGCGGCGATTGGTCACATCGGTGGTGGGGGGGATCCCGAGCGTCACGCAGCGTCGCGAGCTGGCTCTGGCGCAGACGAAGGCGTTGTCGTAGTCGGGGCCGTGGTACTGGGCGTAGGTGAACGGACGGCCGTTCTGAGAGGTGTTGATGACGAAGTGCATCCCCCTGATCCCCTTGGCGCGCAGCGAGGCGACGAGCTTGGCGCCGTAGCGGATCTCAGCCTCGTTGCTGGCGTAGTGGGTGGCGCCGAGCGCGAAGCCGCGGGTGTAGCGAACGCCGGAGTGACGGAGGATCCAGCTGGCCTGACCGACCGTGGGCCAATCGGAGGCGCCAACGTCGAGGTACACGGTGGTATGCGGCAGGGAGCTGAACACCCGCGCCGCGTAGGCGACCTCTTGCAGGGGCAGCTGCGAGCGGTGCGGTATGCACAGGGCAAAGGGCAGGTCCGGCTGGAGCACCAGCGCGACGCGAGAGGCGCCGATCCCGGCCGCGAACTGGTTGATCCACCCCCGGTAGTCCGTCTGGTCGGCCGCTGTCGGGAGCCGGTGGCAGGCGTCGTACTCCCACGGCACCAGGCGGAACACCGCCATCTGCGACAGCACCGCGGGATTTCCCACCGTGACGTTGTCGATGTAGTCCCGCGCGGACTCCTGGGGCGAGGTCGGGTAGGAGAAGGTCCCGAACCAGCGCATGCGCGGCCGCAGGGCCACCAGCCCCAGCAACCGCTTGGTCTCCCCGGTGGCGGCGAAGTAAGCGGGGAAGACCTCGTCCTGGCCGCCCGTGTAGTTGCCCAGCGGCATTCCCGTCAGCGGGTCCGACCGGGATGCGGTTGCGAGGCCCGCGTTGGCGGTGCCCGCTGACGCTGAGGAGACGGCTCCCGCCAGCCCCAGCACCGCGAGCATCACCAGCGAGAGCACCAACTTTGTCATCGATGCGCGCGACCGGACCATGGCTAGGCCGCCGCGCCCGTCATCTGCGCCGCCGCGTCGCCGCGCTCGCCACCGGCGCGCAGGGCCGCGGCGATCGCCCGGTAGGCCTGCGGGTTGACGGCCATGCCGACATGGCTCGACCCGACCTCCACCTGCTGGGCTGCCGGGTCCAGGCAGGCCCGCCAGGCCACGACGCCATCGCTGCGGGAGAAGATCGAGGTGAACCCGACCCCTTCAGGAAACGGGGCGAGCACCTCCCCCATCGCCTCCACGCAGCAGCCGGTCCGGCAGCCGTGGGTGAAGAGCCCCGGCACTCCCAGCGACCCCAGGGTGGCCACCATGCGCACCTGGCCGCGCACGAGTGGGTGCACGTCGAACTGATCGGCGAGTGGTGAGCCCAGCCACACGATCCCGCGGACAATACCCGGCCGGCGCACCGCCAACACGCGGGCCATCGTGCCGCCCCGGCTGTGCCCGACGATGCTGACCTTCCGTCCGTGACGCTCCGCGGCGCCCTCCAGCAGCGCGTCCGGCCGGCCGAGCACCTTCTCGGTGCAGTCGATGTTGGCCCTGATCCTGGCGCGGGTGGGTCGGTAGCCGATCGTGCGCAGCCACCGAGCCATGATCCCCAGGGACAGGTCCCCGACTAGAAAGCCCGGAATCAGCAGCACCGGCTCGCCAGCACCGCGGTCCACGCCCTCCCCCCGCAGGACGGGATCTCGCATCAGGGCGGCTCGCTCCACGGCGATCCGGCCCTCACGCCAGATCGGGATCGGGAGCCTCTGCGTGAAGGACATCGCTCGCTGTTACCCGCTCTCTCGCCTGCTCACCATACGTGGCAAAGTGTGTGTCATGAAAGCAGCACCAGAGGTGCCTCCGGCCTTCAACGGGGTGATGACGGCCTGCTCACCTATCGTCCGAACCTGGGCCCGCCTTGAGGTCTCCGGCTTGGAGCATCTGCCGCCCAGCGGCCCCACGCTGCTGGCCAGCAACCACGACTCCTGGTGGGACCCGATCGTGATCGGCACCGCCGCGGTCGGCAAGCGCCAGATCCGGGCGCTGGCGAAGTCCTCGCTGTGGAGGAACCCGCTGGTGGGCCGGGTGCTCGACGGGATGGGACAGATCCCGATCGAGCGCGGCAAGGGCGACGCGCAGGCGCTGGAGCGAGCCATCGCCGACCTGCGCGCCGGGGCCTGCGTCGGGATCTTCCTGGAGGGGACCCGCTCGCGCGGGCGTCAGCTGCGAGCCCGCAGTGGCTTCGGCTGGATTGCCCAGGCGGTGCCCGAGGCGGAGATCGTCTGCTGCACGGTGATCGGCAGCACGGACCTGGTCCGCTTTCCGACCCGCCCTACCGTGCGCGTGCGCTTCTTCCGCCCCGCCGGCGGCCCCACCCCCGGGGAGAGCGCCGGCGAATTCACCGCCAGGCTGCTGGCGGAGATCCGCGCGGAGGCTCCCGTGATGAGCAGCGGGCGCCGCGCCCCCCGCAGCCTGAACCAGGCCTGACCGGCCATGGCCCACGACGAGGAGCTCGCCAACCGGGTTCGTGAGCTCGTGCTCATCGAGCCCGGTCTCAGCGAGAAGCGGATGTTCGGGGGCCTGGCCTTCTTGGTCGACGGCCACATGACCGTCAGCGTCAGCGGCCAGGGCGGCCTGCTCCTGCGCGTCGATCCGCAGGAGACCGCCGCGCTGCTGGAGCAGCCCCACGCGCAGCCCTTTCAGATGCGAGGAAGGACGATGTCGGGGTGGCTGCGGATAGAGCCCGAGGGCGTTCAGGACCGGGAGGGGCTGGAAGCGTGGGTGGCTCGCGGGATCGATTACGCCCGGTCGCTCCCCCCGAAGCAGTGAAGCTCAGGAGAGGCGACGAAGCTGACCCGGGAGCCGCCGGGGCCGGCGCAGGACTCGGCCAGGTAGGGATTCTCCCCGCCCTGACGGAAGGAGCCCTGACACTGCCAGACGCCGAGTACGCTCGCGGGGGTTGCGTAGCGACCCGGTCCATGGGCATGGTCGGCCACCGCCTGCACCCAGGCCGCCAGGACCCTGGTGGCCGTCGCGCAGCCCGCACCGGATTGCCTCAGCGAGGAGAACCGCAGGCCGGTGCTGGAGTCCGCGGACGCCGGGCAGGAGGACGCGGGCGCAGGCGCGGTGGCGGATGCGGCGGAAGCGGTCGATGAGGGCCCGGCCACCGCCGTCAGCGGCCCCGATCCCGTGGACGAGGAGGAGCTCACCGGCGCGGGCGCGGAGGACGTGGTGTTGACCGACGTCTGCGACGCGGTGGAGGAGCGCGTGGGACGCGGTCACAGAACTGGCGGAGCTCGATGAGGAGGAGGCGCTGCCACCGCACCCGGTCAGCGCGACGAGAGCCAGAAGCAGCGCGGAGACCCCGTCGCCAGCCGGCAGACCCTCGCCACAGCACCACCACCTCGCACGTCGGCCATCGTATCCGGGCCGGGCTGACGCGACGCTCTAGGACCAGGGGATGGTCGCCTGCAGCACGGCCGCGCTCAGCGCCTCCGTCCGCAGGTGGGTGATCTTCTGGTAGCGGGGGTCGGCGACCATCCTGCTGAACGCGGCTCGGCTCGGATATCGCACCAGGAGGACCGTGTCCCAATCGTGCCCGTCGGGGGCGACCAGCGTTGTCGAGCAGTCCCCCAGGTAGATGAGCTCGGCCCCGAGCTCTTCCAGGAACGGCCGTATCTCCCGGGCGTACTCCTGGTAGCTGGCTCGTCCGCCCTCCTTTATCTTCAACAGGTTGAGCATTACGACCGGCCCCCCCGGATCCTCGGCCAGGAAGCGCTTGAGGGCCTTGCCGGTGGGATCGACGGACACGGACGTCAACCTACGGGTTCTGCTCGCCTGAGGCGGGCGCGGTGTCAGCGGGCTGGTCCTGCTTGGAGACCGTCGTCAGGGGGTCGTTGCGCGGCCGGGCTGCGGCGGTGGGGGCGTTGACCTTGTTGTCCAGGAGCCGCAGCAGGATCTCCGGGGCGGCGCCGAAGAGGAAAGCGTAGGCCAGCAGCCCGCTGCGATCCTGCGGGACGAAGGACGTGAGCACTCTCTGTGGGCAGCGTCGGAGGTCGAGTCGATCGCGCTCTTGATGACGCGGATTCGCTCCCGGTCCACGGAGTCGATCGATGCGGGGTTCTGGGCCTCGATGGTCTTGAGCGTCTCGGCGTATCCCTCCGCGCGTCCGTCTCCCCGAAGGGTGGTTGAAACCCCGGCTCTGAGGTCGGCGAGCCTGGCCGCCACGGTGACGCTCGGCAAGATCATGCAGAGCGCGGCCTCGGCGTCGTGAAGCGCCGCCCACGCCGACTCCACATCAGATCCCGAGAGCCAGCGGTGGATCGGCGTGAGGCTGAATCGCTTCGGCGGGGTCTTGGCGAGGTCGTGAGCCCGCGTGATGCACCGCTCTGCGATCGCGTGGTTCGTCGCGTAGGCCGGATCGAAGCCGACGGCACCGGCCCGCTCCAGATCATCCGTGAGCTCGTTGACCTTGACCTGGACCTGACTGCGCCAGGTCACGTCCTCGATCACGCTCTTGACCACTAGCTCAACGCCCTCCTCGCCGCAAGGCGACATCTTCCCGCGCGTGGGGGTGCGCGTCCGGATCCGGATAGCGTGGTGGCATGCCCGAGCGCCCGCCCCACCGGCTTCCGCTGCGCAGCGGCGACCGTGGCCCGATCAAGCGCCTGCTGGCGGCTGCGGCGCTGGGGGTCCTCGTGCTCTCGGGCTGCTCGGAGGCCTCGTTCCAATGGCGCGTGGTGTCGATCGCCGGGCAGCGACAGTGCCTGCCGGTGGCGAGCACGCTCGACGCCCAGCAGCGGGGTCTGCAGGGGGTGCAGCGGGTGGTGCGCCCGATGGTGTTCGCCTACTCGCCGCCCGACACGCCTTCGTTCTGGATGGACAACACCCCGTCGCCGCTCACCGGGGTGTGGATCGGGCCGCGCAACCGGATCGTCGGCTACTGGCACGGGCAGCCGCAGTCCCAGGACCTGCACCCGTCCCCGGGTCCGGTATCGGCAGTGATCGAGTACCGCTATGGCGAAGCGGTGCCCGCCGTCGGTGCCCCGTTCGCCATCGGCCCCCGTTGCGTCACCTCGGACCATCGCCTTTGAGAAGGTCTTCGCCGCGTCGCGCCCGCAGCGGCAGGCCAACCCAGAAGACGAGGAGCAGCACGGAGGCGATGAGGGGAACGATGATCGCCGTGGCGCCACCGAAGACGACGCTGCTTATGAGCATCATCACGCCGGTCAGGGCCAGGCCGAGCACGCCGAGGCCGGCCAGCAGCAACTGGTTGGAGGTCAGCACGATCGCGAGCTTGTCGTGGTGGCGGAAATTGAGGCGGTGCAGCGGCGACGGCGCGATCAGCAGTGTCGTGGCCACCTGAACGCCGGGCAGCGCCACCCGCAGCTCGTTGAGCAGCTCGATCAGCTCGCGGTTGACGCGCTGGGGCTCGTTCTCCTCGGGCATGGGGACGGGTTCGCCGCTGGAGCGTGTCCACCTTCACCGCTTGCCGGTGGTCCGGTTGATGATCACCGCGGATCGGGTAGCCGTCTGCGGTCCCATGTCAAATCCCCAGGAGGAACCTGATGGCCCGAACCAAGGCAGACCGATCGGCGGCGGCGAAGAAGGGTGCGGCTACACGCGCCCGCAATGCGCAGAAGTCTCGCTCCAAGGTCGCGGGAAAGAAGGCTGCGGGTACGCGCCAGAGCCGAGCCGCCGGCGAGTCGGCCGGTCAGGCCCGGCGCGCTGCGAGCAGCGCGGTCGGGGGAGCTGTATCGGCGGCCAAGTTGGTCGGCAATGCGGCCAGGCAGGCGGGTAAGGCCGCCGCGACGCGGGCGACGGGGTCGACCGTTCCCCAGAACAGCACGCGCGGGAAGAGCACCCGCGGCAAGAAGCGCGGGAAGAAGTAGTCCCGCCTGGTCTGGAGCGCCAAACGAGCCTGCGTTGCTACGCGGGCGTGCCGGTGGCCTGGTCGAGGTATCTGTACGCCCGCCTCGAGACCCAGATGCCCTCATCTCCGACGGTCAGCTTTGACCACCGGCCGGCACCGTGGGCAAGCGCCGTCGTGCGGGGCAGCGAGTAGAGCAGCTTCTTTGGCTTGGACCGGCGCCAGGTGAGCTGGCCCGCCGAGAACACAGCGATCCGCTGGTCGGTAAAGGCGAGAATCCGCGCCCGGTTGCCGATCACGAGCAGGTCGATGTAGGGGATCCAGAGGAAGGCCGGGTTGATTCCGGTCTGGCCCGTGAACGCGTACTGGAGCTGCTCGCCCGGGTCCAGTAGGGGGCGGACGTTCTCTAGGATCGACACGGCATCTGGGGCGCTGTCACGGCGTCAGGCTAGCCAACCGCTCTCAGCGCATGGATGTGGATCGACTAGAGGCGCTCGCGGACGCCGTCGCAGCCGTCTGGTGAGCAGCAGCTCCGCCGGCCCCGGCTCGCGGGGCGTCGTTCGCGATGAGATTGAGTGAGCGCGGTATGGTCCCTTCCGTGACGACCGGCCCTCATTCGGCGGACGTACGGCGCCGCGCCGGCTGGCTGCCGGAAGACCAGGACGATTTGGAGGCCTGGCTCGCCGGCCATAGCGAGCGAGTGGAGGCCAGGGGCGAGCAGGTCGTGCTCCATCCGGTGCTCACCGCGTTCCAGGAGTTGATGGGCACCGATCCCGTGGTGCGCATGTACATGAACCAGATGATCGCCCAGGTGCCGAGCACCAAGCCGTACCGCCAGCGGCACCTGGAGAGCGTCGAGCAGATGGTGCGCCTGATCAACGAGGTGCTGACGATGGCGCCCGAGTTCGGCGAGACCGCGATGGTGGCCACGCCGCTCGGCGCGATCCTCGACTGGACGATGGGAACCCCAGCCGGGTTCGCCGCCTTCCGCGATCCGCGGATCAACGCGATGCTCAAGAAGATCCTGACCGCCTGGTGCGAGTTCCTCAGCAGCGGCGACTCGCTCTACGTGCTCAACGATTCGTCGTCCGGTTGGAAATCCGCCGAAGCTCAGCGCGTGGTCGGCATGGAGCAGTACGAGCATGACCCGCAGGACGAGCATTGGGGCTTCGCCTCGTGGAACGACTTCTTCACCCGGCGGTTCAAGGATGGCGAGCGTCCCGTGGCATCGCCGGATGACGACAAAGTGATCGTCAGCGCCTGCGAGTCGACCCCCTACGGCATCCGCACGGACGTGAAGCGGCAAGATTCCTTCTGGATCAAGAGCCAACCGTATTCGCTGCAGGACATGCTGGCGGGTGACGACTCGGTCGATCAGTTCGTCGGCGGGACGGTCTATCAAGCCTTTCTGAGCGCGACGAATTACCACCGCTGGCACAGCGCGGTGGCCGGCACGATCGTCCGGGCGTTCGTCCAAGAGGGCACCTACTACTCGGAGGCCGACTCGGAGGGCAAGGACGCGGTCGAGCCCACAAACTCGCAGTCCTACCTAGCCCACGTCGCGGCGCGGGCCATCATCCTGATCGAGGCCGACGACCCCGTCATCGGGCTGATGGCCTTCCTGGCGGTCGGCATGTTGGAGGTCTCCTCCTGCCTGATCGACGCGAAGGTGACCCCCGGGTACCACGTCGCGAAGGGTGAGGAGCTCGGTTACTTCCAGTACGGCGGCTCGACTGAGTGCCTCGTCTTTCGCCCGGGCGCGATCGCGCAGTTCACCTTGGCGGCGGTCCCCCAGCCAAACGACCCCGACGCGCCCTTGGTGCTCGTGCGCTCAAAGCTCGCCACCGCCAACGCGACGGCCTGAGTCGCGGTCGGGGAAGCAGCGACCAGGCTCGCGAGCCCCGAGCTGACGAGCCTGTGCCCGTCCGAACACGCCCCGAGACGATCGACAGCACCCTCGGGCGGCGGCAACTGCGGTTCGTGCTCGCGTGGGCCGAGCTGCACCAGGACGAGCTACTCGAGAACCGGCGGACAAAACGGACTTCGATCCTGGCGGCCTGCCCGTCCCGCCGGGCTGCTGGGCTAAGGCTCTGGGGGGATGAGCAGACCCTCATCTCTCCACCGGGGCTCGACCTCATCGAGAGCCCGGGCGACGGTCGGATAGACCGCCGGCAGGAGCACGAAATCACCCCTGATCTCGGGTGTCCCGATACCAAGACGCTCGCCAAGGCGGCCCACCACGTCTTCTACCTTCGTCCGATCGGCTCCCCGAGCAATCGTCCAAGCCGCCGGAACATCCATGCCGCCCATCATACCCTGCGTCGGTCTGGATGCCGAGAGCCGAGCCGCCGTCGGCGGACTGGCCAGCCCGCGGTGCGGAACCGTCCAGTCATTACTAGGTCACATTCCACAACCGGGCCTCCCCTGTGCGCTGGGCCGAGATACGCCGGGCAGCATCTGGCGGCATCAGTCAAGTCCCAGCCCGTGCCACCCGGACGCGCCCCTCGGCATCGGGGCCTCCCCCTCCCCCTCCTCCTCCTCCTCCTCCAGCAGCTGGTCGCGATCGACGATCAGCGCACTCAGTTCGTCTGGGTCCGATGGCAGCTCCCCCCGGACGAGGCTCTACTTGTCGGAGTCGACGCGCCGGGTCAGCTCTTCTTGACCGCCTCGAGGACCTCCTCGAGGCCTTCCCGCGCGTCGGAGAACAGCATCATCGTCTTCTCCCGGTCGTAGAAGAGCGGGTTGTCGATCCCCGCGAACCCGGGGGAGAGCGAGCGCTTTACGAACACGACCCGGCGCGCGGCGCCGACGTCGAGCACGGGCATGCCGGAGATCGGCGTGTCGCCGTCCTCCTTGGCCTGCGGATTGACGACGTCGTTGGCCCCGACGACGAGCACTACGTCGGTGTCGGCGAAGTCGTCGTTGATGTCCTCCAGGTCGACGAGCTTGTCGTAGGGCACGTCCGCCTCGGCCATGAGGACGTTCATGTGGCCGGGCATCCGGCCGGCGACCGGATGGATGGCGAAGCGGACCTGCTTTCCCTGGGACTCGAGCGCCTCCATGAGCCCGGCGAGCGCCTTCGCCGCCTGGGCCACTGCGAGCCCGTAGCCCGGGACGAAGATGATGGACTCGGCGTCGGCAGCGAGGACGCTGGCCACGTCCTCCGCGCTCGCCGTGTACACCGGCTTATCCTCGGAGTCCTCCTCTGGCGCTGCCGCCTGACCGCCGCCGGCCAGCGCGCCGAAGAGGATCTTCGGCAGCGAGCGCCCGAGCGAGGAGCTCATGAGCTGCGTCAGGATCGTCCCGGAGGCGCCGACCAGCGAGCCGGCGATGATCAGCACGTAGTTGGACAGCGCAAAACCCGAGGCCGCGGCCGCCAATCCCGTGAAGGCGTTCAGCAGGGAGATCACGATCGGCATGTCCGCGCCGCCGATCGGCAAGACGAACAGGAACCCGAGCAGCAGGCCGACGCCGAGCACGATCGCGACGGCCGCGGTGGCGGCAGTGCCCGTCAACACGAGTACACCGAGTACGAGCGCGGCGGCGAACACCAGCGCGTTGAGGACCGCCTGGCCCGGGAAGGCCCGCAGGGACTTGGGCCAAATGCCCTGGAGCTTGGCGAAGGCGACCGCCGAGCCGGCGAACGAGACGGAGCCGACGAGCGCCGAGAACAGCACCGCAGCGGTGAATACGAAGAGCCGGGGCCCGCGCGTGATGTCGTGGACGCGATGAAACTCGCTGAGTGCGATCAGCGCCGCAGCCCCGCCGCCGACGCCGTTGAAGGCGGCGACCATCTGCGGCATGGCCGTCATGGCCACGCGCTCGGCGCTGAGGTACCCGACCACCGTGCCGGCCAGGATCCCGACGACGATCCACAGGTAGCCACTGATGTCGGGGAGGAAGAGCGTCGCCACGACGGCGACGAGCATCCCGATGGCCGAGGTGATGTTGCCGATCCGGGCGGTCTCGGGCGAGCGCATGCGGCGGATGCCTACGATGAAGAGCAGCGCGGCAACGATGTAGGCGACGGTGATCGCCGGCTGCACTGCTCAGCGCTCGTTGCGGCGGTTATTCGAACGGCGGAACATCCCCAGCTGGCGGTTGGTGACCACGAAGCCGCCGACGACGTTCGCGGTCCCGAAGGCGACGGCGATGGTGCCGAGCACCGTGGTGAGCGTGTCGCCGCTGACGCCCACCGCGATCATCGCGCCGACGAGCACGACCCCGTGGATCGCGTTCGTCGCCGACATCAGCGGGGTGTGCAGCAGGCTCGGCACGCGCGAGATCAGCTCAAAGCCGATCGCCACCGCGAGGCCGAGCACGGCGAGGTTACCGAGCAGATCCTGGCCGCTCACTGCTCACGCACCTCCCCGTCGTGGGCCAGCACCGCGCCGGCCGTGATCTCGTCATCGAAGTCGAGTTGCAGCTTCCCCTCGTCGTCGAGAAGGTGGGCCAGAACGCTGGCCACATTGCGTGAGAGTAGGTGAGAGGCATGGATGGGCATCGTGCTCGGCAGGTTCAGAGGAGCATAGATGCGGACGTGCTCGTGGACGACGACCTCCCCGGGCTTTGAGAGCTCACAGTTACCGCCAGCCTCCACCGCGAGATCGAACAGGACGGCGCCGGGCTTCATGCGCTCGACCATCTCAGCACTCACGAGCGTCGGCGCCTCTTTGCCAGGGACGAGCGCAGTGGTGAAGACCACGTCCATCTCGCTGAGGTGCTCGGTCATGAGCTCCTGGTCGCGCCGCTGCTTCTCCTCCTCCTGCTCGGAGGCATATCCGCCCTGCTGCTCGGACGCTTCTTGGTCGTCGGCCTCCTCGCGGCGATGCTCCGGGCGCCGGCGGCCGAAGTCAGGTGGCAGACCGAGTAGCGCCTTGACGAAAGCCTCGGTCCGGCCGACCTCGGGGCCTTCGTCCTCGGGCTCTACCTCCGCGTGGTCCTCTTCCCGCTCGGCCTCGATGAAGGTCGCACCCAGCGATCGAACCTGGTCGGCGACCTCCGGACGGATGTCGAAGGCCTCTACCTCGGCGCCGAGCCGGCGCGCGGTGGCAATGGCCTGGAGCCCGGCGACGCCCACCCCGAGCACCAGCACCTTTGCTGACTTGGTCGTGCCCGCCGCCGTCGTCATCATCGGCAGGTAGCGGCCCGCGGCTTGGGCAGCCATGAGCACAGCCTGATAGCCGGACAGAGAGCTCATCGAGGAAATCGCGTCCATGGCCTGCGCCGCGCCCGTGCGCGGTATGGCAGCCATGGAGAAGACACTGACTCGGCGATCGGCGAGCCGCCGGAGGATGTCCTCCTCCCGGGAGGGGTCCAGGAAACAGACGAGCAGACAGCCCTCGGGAATGCCGTCAACCTCCTCCCCCGTCGGCGCGGCGACCTTCACCACGATCTCGGCACCGTCGAGCGGCTCCTCCTCGGCGATCCGCGCACCCGCCTTGGTGTAGTCGGCGTCCGGGTAGGAGTCCCTGCCCGCCCCGGCCTGGACGACGACCTCGTGCTCGTCCTCGACAAGCTTCGCAACTGTGTCGGGGACCAGCGCGACGCGGCGCTCCTCCTCGGCGACTTCCTTCGGCACAGCGATCCTCACCCGGCGAGTTATGCCCCGAGCGCGACCCGGGCAATCGCCGAGGACGATTCGCGCGCTGACGCGGTCCCGGTCGTTGTCATCTGCGCGCTCGAACTTCTCGTCCGTACAGGCGTTCGAGTGTTTGAGGACGTCCGCGAGCGATGACTACGAGAGGGCACCTCGATGACCAGTTCGCCATCGAGCACACCACTCTGCAAGTCCAAGTCCACCACGAGCTTGCCCCAGCTGCTGAGCATCGAGACGCCGATCAGCGAGAGCGTCGATACGCTCCATGCAGCCGACGGGAACTCGAAGCCGGCTGTTGAGGAGCCGACGGAGAATGCTAATGAAGAGGAGAGCGTGATGAGAGTGGAGGTCCTCTACTTCGATGGCTGCCCAGGCCACGAGACTTTGCTGCCACGTCTGCGCGATCTGATGGACCAGGAGGGCGTCGACGCGCCGATCGAGCTCAAGAGCATCAAGTCTGCGCAGACCGCCGAGCGCGAGCGCTTTCTCGGATCGCCGACGCTACGCATCAACGGCGAGGACGTGGACGCGACCGCGGGCTCACGCGCTGATTTCGGTCTGAAGTGCCGCCTGTACGCGACCGCCGATGGGCTTCAAGGCGCTATTCCCGATGAGCTGATGCTCGCCAGCATCAGAGCACATCAGGACAAAGCCGGCTGAGCCTGGGCGTGCCTTGGCGCTTCAGGACGCGAGGTCTGAGCGGATAGCTGCGCGGTCGTTCGCTCCGGGAGGGGTTAGTGAGGTCCGGCAGGTGGTCTGCGGTGTAGCGTCCGGTTGGTGTCGACAGACGAGCTCGGGCGCCGGAGCGGGAGCGTGCTGGGGAGTTTGTTAGCCCCACTGCGTGTCCCCGAGCGCGTGATGGAGGCGTTACGTTGACCGAGGCGGGGCGTGAATTGGGCTGATCCGCTCCGAGGTCACTCGGCGTCCGCGAGCAAACAGAGCCGCTGGCCGAGCTCGAGAGCGAAGAGTCGTTTCTCAACGAGACGGTGCACGAGATGACCCGCGAGCTAAGGGCGGTTCATGGGACCCTCGCCGGGCTCCAGGACGACCTCCAGCGCGTCACCGAGCATCTCCCCGGGGGACGTGGGCCGCTACAGAAGGTTCGTGACGTGCTCACCAGTGACGACGACGACTGAGCTCGGACTCCCGGAGCCCGGCGGACCAAGCCGGCCGGTCTCTAACGGCTCTGCCGTGCTGACCCACCACGAGGCAGCGTTACCCCCCGGAGATAAGGTTATGGCCCGTCAGATCTCGATGAGTGATAGCCGCTCAACGCGACCGCCACGCTCTACGGAGCAGCCGCCGCCAGCGTCGCCGTCGCGGCTGTGGCGCAGCCTGCGCGGTGCGCCACTGGGCGATCGTCAACCCCTCCGGGATATCGCAATGGTCGTAGTCAAAGCAGTGAGGTAGGCCGGTCGCGTCCATCACAGCCTCGCGGCGCGGTGGCGGGCGGCAGAGGCCGCGAGCGCGCTGCTGGGGGTTCTACTCATGAACCGAGGTCCCCGTCGGCGAGCTGCAGGAGCGCTCGGACGGGCGGCTCGATCGGATCGATGTCGCCGATCTCGACAGCCTCGGAGCTGGCGGTTAATCTGAATACACGGTCGACATGTGGAGGGCCGCGCAAGAGAACCAGCCGGTGACCGAGTCGCCGAGCGCGTTTGGTTGCGTTCACGATCGCTCGCACGCCGAAACTGTCGACTGCCACGAGATCACGGAGGTCGAGCACGACTAGCCGCGCCTGAAAGCGAGGCTCATGCAGCGTTCGCACTAGGTGCGGCGCGGTCGCGAGGTTCAGATCACCGGCTACGTGCATCCAGGCAGCGTCCGGATCGCCGTTCGTCCAAGAGCGGAAGAACGCGGGCGGCCAAGGGCAATCGGCTATCGAATCGGATATACGCGCTCTGCGCATGACAACCTCCGGGGTTAGTGGAACCTCGGAAGTCAGCGCATGCTGCCAGCCCTCTCGGGACCGACCTCAACTGGGTGCCCTCCATTTGTAACGTTACCACGGGATCCGGCGGTAACCACGCTGGCGACGTCTCGGACCCTCAACGGACACTGGCACGGCGCTGTTGTGGCAGCGCTTCGTGGGCGAGGTTGGTGCTCGTCGGCGGTGCGAGCTGGCACCGGTCGCTCAGGAATGTGGCGAGGCGGTCGTGCGCGGTGGTGAAGATTGCTTCGTAGTACTTGGCCGATGCCTCAGGGATCCTCTCGGCCTCGGCGATGAACAGCCGGCAGGCTCGCAGAGCGGGGCGCCAGCGCTGCATCTGCAGGAAGCGACCGCAGAAGAGGACGACTGCTTCTGCGGCGTCCTCGCCGTAGTCCTCAGGCATCCCGAGTCGGTCGAGGTAGAGCTCGTCGACGAGATCGACGACGGCGAGAAACAGCTTGTCCTTGCTCTCGAAGTGCGCGTAGAGAGTTCGCTTGGAGGTCGCGGCGCGCGCGGCCAGCGCATCCATCGACGCGCGCTCGAAGCCCCTCGAGGAAGACGTCTTTGGCCACCCACAGGATGTGCTCCCGCAGTTCGTCACCGCGTCTAGCCCCGCCCGGCATGCGAAGCGTTCAAGAGCCAAGGAATCAAGTGGGTCGTCGGCATCTCGGCACTCGGGCGTGGGTTCCGGGAAAACGCCGGATACGTGACGCGTCGCTGGCGATGGACGATCTGATCGCGAGCACCGGCGTGAACTACCGGGCGCTGACAATGCCCGGATTCATGGACAACATGCTCCGCCAGGTCGAGCTGATCAAGACCCAGGGCATGTTCTTCTGGCCGATCTCAGGAGACCGCAAGCTCCCGACGTGCGCGACCCGCGACATCGCCGCCGTCGCCACTCGGCTGCTGCTCGATCGCTTCTGGAGCGGTCAGGGGAGCGTGCCGGTACTAGCTCGATGATCGTGGTCGCGTTGACCCCGACGGCCCTGAGCGCCTGCGCGAGCGGGGGCGGGTACATCCCATCGAGCAGCAGCTTCAAGCCCGAGCCGCGGCCGTGGTATGGCTGCGGTGAAGATCGATCCGGGCCTGAACCTCCTCGGGATACGCGGTCCGGTAGCGCGGTGTCCTATGCCCAGGCTCACGCCAGCTCGCTGTAGATGTGCTGGAGGGTCTCGCTGCTGTCGGCGATCAGGCTGTTGGCGTCTGCGATGAGCTTCGCGCAGTTTTCCGGCGACGCGTCGTCGAGCGCGTGCGATGCGGTTGGGAGGTTGCTCTGCAGGCGGTAGTAGCCCAGCGTATCGGGATTCGCCTGCTGGATCACGCGCATCTGGTACTCGACCGCCTTCGGCACGCCGTCGAGCACGACCTCGAGGATCGGCCGCGCCCACTTCACCAGCCCGAAGTCCCCAACTTTGCCAGCCTCGATCGGGATTGGGCCGCTACCGGGGGTCTGAGGCGGGAGTCCCGTGCCAATTGACACGACGACCACTCGTGGGTTCTTTTTCTTGAGCCGCAGAGCGTCGACATAGCCGGACAACGTGGGGTTGTTGGCGAAGGTTCCACCGTCGACCAGGGCGTGGTTTCCGTGACCATCGGGGGACGGGATAACCGCGGGATCAAAGTACGTCGGGGCGGCGCTCGTGGCCCGCGCGACCAGCGCCATGCGCGTATCCCAGTCCTCGGTCTCGCTCACGGCGTACTCGCGCTTGAAGAAGTACGGCGCCGGCGCGGAGAGGTCGTAGCTCGGGATCACGACGTCCGTTAGCGCTCGGGAGAGCATGGTGTCGCCGAAGCGCTGTGCCAGGACCCGCTCGATGGGCTCCGTTGGGTAGCGCGCGTCCGTAAGTCCGTGGAGTGTCCTGACCTCCTGGAAGATCGAGTGCGGGAAGATCGTTGTGCCTTCGTTCAGATAGAGATCGCACATCTCACTCGCAGTGAACTGCTGCTTGCCGTGTCCGTCGGGCTTGGTCAGACCCAGGGCGAGGATCCCGCCCGTTGAGGTGCCAGCGATCAGATCGAACATCTCCGAGATCGGCCGGCCCATGTGCGTCTCGATCTCCTTGAGCACCTGCGCAGGGATCAGCCCGCGGATGCCCCCACCGTCCAGCGCAAGAACTCGATAGCGACCCTCACTCATCGCCCTCCCATCCGGTTGCCGACGGCCGGGAGCCTAGACACGCCGCCGGGGCAGGTCAACCGCTCCCCTCTTATCGTCGGCGCGGTCGTTGCCGCATCGGTGGGTTCTGCGACGAACGTGACCCACTCGACCGCCGAACGCGGTGGCGGTGACCGCGCGACTGCTGGGTCTGCTGGGGTCCAGATGTGTTCACCTTTTTTCCCGGTGAACTCTGCGGCTTCGACGCCCTGGAGCCCCGTGCCGTCGAGCGGGACCGCGAATCGGATGCCGTTGTCCCAGTCCAAGACGAGGCCATAGTCGAGAAGCTCATCCACCGCCACGAGCCTATGGCCACCCTGGCTGACGATGGTGTCCGCGTAGCCCGGATCGCCAGGCACGACAACATCGATGCTTCGGTAGATCCAAGGGAGTACGTAGGTTCAGCGGCGAGCTGTCGAAGTTGAGCTGCAGGCTATCCCCCTCACGAAGGTGACAGCCGCGAGATCGTTGGGCGAAACAAGCTCCGCCAGTGGATGCGGCAGCAGGCGCTTCCTCTGCGTCTCGAAACGTTGGGCGCACCATCACGCACCTCCAAGCTGTTGAGGACGACTCGCGGCCGTTCATGATTCTCAGGGGGGAACCGCGCCCTGGCCTTTACACTACCGGGTGCTAAAGTAAAGGCATGCCGCGAGTCTCCTCCAAGAACCAGGTCACGCTTCCCGTCGAGGTGATGCGGTCCGCCGGACTGGCACCCGGCGACGACGTCACGATCCGCCGGGTTGGCGACGGCGAGGTCCTTGTCGCGGCTCGGGGCTCTCGTGTTCGGCGTCACGCCGGCATCGCGACCGGCATCTACCGCCCCGGCGAGCTCGATCAGCTACGCGACGAGTGGAACCGCTGATCCTCGACGCGAGCGTCCTGATCGGGCTGCTCGATACTAAGGACAGCCACCACGACCGAGCCGTAGACGAGGTCGATCAGGCCGACCGGGCCTACCACCAGCTACTGACGCCCGCCAGCGCTTACAGCGAGGCTCTCGTCGCATTCGCGCGAGCCGGACGCGTCAACGACGCACGCGGGGCAATCGCCGGCATGGGAATCACGGTCGTCCCGCTCACCGCCCCGATCGCCGAACGCGCCGCTGAACTCCGAGCCGGGCGCAATTCCCTCCGGCTGCCAGACGCCCTCGTTCTGGCAACCGCACACGAGCACGACGGCGTACTGCTCACCTGCGACGACCGCCTCGCCCGGACCGCCCGCCAAGACCGGAAGCGTTGAACCCCGAGACCGGAAGTGTTGAACCCGAGAGTCAGACGGACGAGCCCCATTCGCCGAATTGAACCTAACGCTCGGCGTAGAGAGCGCTGACCGGGACCAATGCGTATGCAGCGGGTCCGGACCAGCGGGGTTTCCGGGCCCGATACGACCCGCTCAGCCCAACCGGACGTTGCGAGCCGAGGCCGGCATTGTCCGCCTGTGCTGCTCAGTTGCATGGAATGCAGCATTGGCGCCGGCGGTCACCTCGCTCCTCGTGCCAGGCGAAAGCAGCAGCCCGTCCGCATCGTGTCCGTTCGGCGCCGCTGCCAGGAGAGACGTTCCTGACTGCCAAGGAGGCGAACTCACACAGGGACAATGATTCACGTTAGAATCGCCGTCATGTCGAATTCGGGGTTTTCGGTCGGGGATCGGGTTACGAGGGTGGACGACGGGGCTGTCGGCGTCATCGTGACGATTGCGCCGGGGGACGATGTCGGCGTTCGCTGGGAACCCAGCGGCGTGATTCAGAGCATCGTGCCCCTCCTGCTCAAGCCGGCTGAGGAAGCAGGGGCCATCGGAGAACGGCGGGCGAGCCGTTCTAGCCATCGGAGAACGGCGGGCGAGCCGTTCTAGCCATCGGAGAACGGCGGGCGAGCCGTTCTAGCAGCTCCTAGTGCTTTGAGGCACGATCGGCAGTGCCGGCGCCACTGCCGTGACTGCTGCTAAGCATGGAATGCAGCCGCAACCAGATCCCGAGGGTGGCTCAGGCACACGTCCCAAGGGCACGCTGCAAGGGCTTCCTCCGAAGTGGTAGCTGCCAGTGACAACCGCGCTGCTGTGGCGTTCGCATCTTCTTTTCCAGCGCCGAGCGAATCGGCGTACTGCCTTCACCCAGACCAGCAATACAAGGTCTTCAGCCTCACCGAACACGACGGGCGATCACCCTCCGCTTCAGATTCAGCCTGCCGTATGCGCGAGCGTCCCGTACGCGGCGCGGCGGCAGGGATCGCGAGTGGCCGGTTGCGGCGATGCCCGGCGTCAGTCGGGCTTGCTAAACGCGGTCCGCGTCCCCGGGCTGAGCGACCGCCCCGTGCGCCAGCATCCGCAGAGGTGCCGACCATCAGCCGCTTCTTCGGGGTCGTGATCGCGATGTACTTCGATGATCACGGACCGCCCCACTTCCACGCCCGTCACCCGCCTGGCGCGATCCGGTGAGACACTTTGCGAGATCGAACCGCTGTGCTGCACCTGAGCTTCGCCGATGGCCTTTCGGCTGAGCTCGACGTGCTCGACCGGATGCAGGGGCCCTGTCTTCGCGGACGCTCGCACGCACGCCGGCTTCATGAAACCTCGTTGATCCAGAACCGGGACCGTGGCGTGGCTAGGGGGTGCTGACCTAGCACCCGGCGCTGTACGTACGGGCACGAACAGGCGCTTGGCCGGGCCAGAACGTGGCCGCGTAGACGGTGCTCAGCTCGTAGGGTCCTGCGAGCGGCGCGGTAAGCAAGTGACTTCACATGGTCCTTCGACCTCGCCTGGCGCCTTCGGGCTTCGACCGCTGATCCTCTTACGAGACGGTTCTGAGGCGTCTAGGCGGTGGTCGCGCGACGGCGGAGCAACCTCTGCAAGCACGGCGGCAACGACGCGGGGGTCAAACTGGCTGCCGGCGCATCGCTGCAACTCGTTGACGGCGTCGGCTTCGGATAGCGCGTGCCGGTAAGGACGATCGGAGGTCATCGCGTGCCAGGCGTCGCACGCGCAGACGATCCGGGACCCCAGCGGTAGGTCATCTTCGGCGAGGCCGTCGGGATAGCCTGCGCCGTCCCAGCGCTCATGGCTGGCCCGCACCAGAGTGTCCACCCCGGCGAAGAACGGGATGCGACCGATCATCTGGGCCCCGACGATCGTGTGCCGCTCGATCTCGGCGCGCTCATCGGGGTCGAGCGCCGCGGGCTTTCGTAAGATCTCGGTGGGGACCGCTACCTTGCCGATGTCGTGCATCAGGGCGGCGTAGCGCACGCGACGGACATCCGCTTCATCGACGCCGAGCCGAATCGCGACGCCGACGGCTAGCCTGGCGACCCCGGCAGTATGTTCGGCGGTGTAGGCGTCCTTGGCTTCCAGCCCATCGGATAGCACACCGAGGGTGGTTAGCAGAGCGTTCTCCAACTCGGCGTAGAGCTGTGCACGGTGCAACGCCGTTCCGAGCTGGGCAGCAACGGCCTCGATGAGGAGCACGTCGACCGCGCCAAACGCATCCGCTGCCAGCTCTTCAAGGTTGAGCACTCCCCACACACGTCCCGCCACAAAGACCGGAACCGAGAGCTCGGATCGCGGGTCCGTTGTGTGGTCGCGCACGACGTAATCAGCTGCCAAGCGCGTATCGGGCACAAGGCGGGAACGGCCCGCACGAGCAACGTTTCCGTTGACCCCTCGTGTAATGGGTTGCTCGAGCAGCACGAAGTCGCGCATGGTGTCCGCGAGCGGGCCGGCACCGGCGACCATACGCAGAATCCCGTCGTCGTCTAGGCGATGCACGACGGCGAGGAAGAAGCGAAACGAACGGTGCAGCTCTTCGACGACGAGCCGCACGATCTCATCCGCGTCGAACGCCCCGGCCAAACCGACCGAGAGTCGACTTGAGACAGCGAGCTGGCGCTGCGCGTAGCTGAGTTCCGCCGCCGCAGGCTTGTCGTGGGCGTGCTTGCTCAGCTCCTCCCACACCGTTCCGGCAACAAGATGCTCCCTGCGCGCGGCTAGACGCCGGCCACGCTCATCGCGCGAACCCCTAGGCGCTAGATCAGGCCGGTTGCTGTGCTGCTCGCGCGCAAGATCACCCATGAGAAGATTATCGGCCGCGAACTAGCTGCGCTTGAGTACAGCGCCCTTGCACCGAGCTTCGCCGCCAGCTGCACGAGTACGAGCCGCTACGTGCAGGACCGGTCACGACACCCCCTACGCCGCGATGGTGCTCTCCAGCGCGTGTCAGGCGTTCTCCCCGCCACAGCGCGCGCTGGACGCGTTGCATCTAGCCTCCGCGGCGGAGTCCGGGAGCAGATTGGCTGCTTTGCCTCCTACGACGCAGAACAGCTCGCCGCCGCCGCCAGACTCGGGTTGCAAATCGAGAGCCCCGCGTAGCGGAACGGCAAACTCCGCCCCCACGCCGACGCGCGCTCATGCTCCCCAAGTCACCGGGCTCAGGCGAACAGCTCCTCGACGTAGAACCGGGCGGCGGCATCGAGCCGGTCGCCGAATACCTCCGCGGCAACCTCCAGCACCTGCTCGGCGGTGGCGAGGCCGATGGCGTGCGCCAGCAGCAGCACGTCGTCCTCGTCCTCGCCCACCCGGTGGGCCAGCACCTTGAGCGCCAGCAACATCCGGGGGATGCGCTCAGGCAGCGCAGGCCCCGGACTTCGAGCACCGGACTGGCATGGGGGTCGGGCTGCAGGAATCCCTTCACGGCGTCGTTCAACCAGCCCACGGGGAGCTCCGGCTCGTCGGCCACCTCCGCCGCGGCCTCGTAGACCGTCGCCTTCGGCTTGAACACCACTTCCACGTCCCGCGTCGCGCGGCGCTCGTCGAAGGCCAGCGCGATCGCGGCGCCTCCGACCAGGTACATCTCGCCGGTCACCCCCGGCGATCGAGCGCGCGTCCCAGTGCGGTGAGGGCACCGATGATCTGGTCGCGATCCATCTTCAAACGCGACGCAACGAGCGGGCGGGCGGGCACGAAGATGCCGCGGCGGCGGAAGGCGGCCGGAGCCTGCGCCAGCGCCTGCACGCGGAAGCCCTTGACCTCGCTAACAAACTGATATGGAGAGCGCTTTGTCAAGGGGGACGTCACGAATTTCTCGCTTTCGCGTTGGTGGGTGGAGGTTGTGGTCGGCTGGGTGGGTGGCGGTCCGGCAGGCTGTGCGCGACGCGCGGTCAGACTGATATTCGCGGGTTTGGGGATGCCGCAGGACCATGGTTCGTCGTGGGGGTGCCGCGGTCTAGGATCGGGCGTGGCCAGCCCCCAGAGCAGGGGGCGGGTTGCTCATACCGGGGTTCCGCAGTTGATGGGCATTTGAGCCCGGTTTTTGGGCCGGATCGCCTGTAAAGACTGGGGTTTTGCGTTCCGAAGCCACGAAAAGCGTGGGCACACGGCTGGACCGATTTTGCTTGTAA
>JAABUJ010002429.1_pt1 | contig 23123 bp, 9 predicted proteins | sample 5559131 | NCBI WGS metagenome assembly JAABUJ01 (sample SAMN10711875, study PRJNA513366) | rock metagenome | isolation source: Antarctica rocks | place: Antarctica: Victoria Land, Mt New Zealand nord | collected 2016-01-07
AAACCTGACCCGACCCGCAGGTCGGGTTATTACTAACTCTATGTGCACTAGGCCAAATTGGGACATTAGGGCATCATTTTTTAGGGCTAAGTCATGTGATTATAAATTACATAAAATCATAATATTAACCCTAACCCTTACGAATAATACATCGCAAAACTGAACTTTGTAATCTATCTTTCGCGTTCCTTTCGCGGGCACTAATGTTATATATGAAATCTAAAACCCGCGCACCCAGCCTAGTTAGCTCCTTGGAAAACTCTATTTTAAAGAATTAGTGTAAGACCATCTGAGGTTTTAGTGAGACCATCCGACCTGTGTCCTGTGACTGTAGTGATTATTTAGATCATACCAGCAGAACACTCACTGCAGAGAAAATTGACATTTTTTCATAGATTGTTGAAATGACAATAGTTTTTGTTCTAAAGGCAGGGGCACTGTTTTGTTCTAAAGAGGGGGCACTTGTTACAGTACTCTAAAGTCACTTAGCGCCTAAGTCACCACCCAATTGGCATCCATGCCATAGTCAAGAAGCATTACCTGAGCCCCTTCCGCAACACAGGCGACACAAATACTTCATCATGGCCAGTAAACGTGGCCTCCACACCCCTCGGCATCCCCATGGCCGTTGCCCTCCGCATCCACTCCGCCGTTGGCAAGACCTCAATGTTGCCGCCGAGCTTCTCCTTGTACATGCCCGCAAGGTCCGACAGCCAGTACCTGTTAGTGCTGCAGTAGTTGTGCACGGAAAAAGGCTCCCGGGGATCGTGGCCATATGCGTTTGCTATAAACTCAGGTACCACGTCATCAACATCAATGATATCGAGCTGCCCTACCCACTGCTGCGGGTCTAGTGCCGGCACGGCCCGCATCCTCGTGCAGAAGCGGTCCAGCGCGACCAGCGGGATCTCGTCGGGCGCGTCGGGCCCCATGATGTTGGGGAAGCGGTGCACGACCGCCGGCGGCGCCGCGCGCTCGAGCAGCACCTCGCTGACCCACTTGCTGGCGGCGTAGCCGATGGCGTTCCTCATCAGCGACTCGGCATCGGCTGGGGGGGAAATGCGTGACGCCGGTATCTCGGCCAGCTCATGGGTCCCCTTCTGGAGCATGGCGACCGACGACGACGAGACGAAGTGGACGGGGACGCGGCGCGGCGTGGCCATGGCGAGGAGGATCTGCGTCGAGACGACATTGGCGGTGCGCACGGCGTCGTACGACTTGAGATGGTTGACCTCGGCGCCCAGGTGGATGATCAGGTCGGCTGTCTGGCTGAGGCGGGTGAATTCGTCGGTGGAAAGCCCCAGAAGGGGCTTGACCAGGTCGCCTTTGTACTCGCGAATCTTGGCGTCCCGGACGCGGACGTGCCGTGAGCGAATGCAAAGACAGTGCAGCTCAGTAACGTCGGCATCTGCGACCAGGTTGCGTAGCATGTGCGTGCCCAAGAAGCCGGTACACCCCGTGAGGACGACGCGGCGTGCGCTGCTCCGAGGCGCATCCTTGACCGAGTCGGCGCCTGGCGGGATGAGCGCAGGGATCCCGTCGATAAGCCCGGCCACCTCCTTCGCCCAGTCCATCTCTGGCTCCTGACGAGCCGTGCCGGGAGCCGCCGTCTCGGACCCTGTCTGAAGCTTTCGCCAGCCTGCCAGAGCGTCCTCGCAGAGTCGCGATAGAGTGTGGTTCGTCGACATGATTTTCAAGAGGGGCACCTCGACGCCCAGCTCTTTCAGGAACCACTCGCGAATCCGAACCGACACGAGGGAGTCAACTCCGAGGTAAGCCGCGGGCACGTCGCCGGCTATCTGGGCCGGGTCAAGCTGGAGCATGTTGCCCAGGGCCTGCGAAAAGCACTTCTCCAAGACTGCCAGACCTTCCTTTGGCTCCTCAATTGCGGCCAGCTGAGCCTCAACCCTGATGTTTCCGTTGACTTCCTCCGGGCCGGTGCTCTCTTGCACACCTTCTTGGACGAGATAGCACGACAGCCGCGGGTCTTGGTGCCACGCCTCCTGGAAGGACGTCCTTATGCCAGTAATGAGCTCGGCTGGCTGGTCTGAGTCGGGTCGTCCGCACACGATGGCCTCGGCCAACATCTCGTGCAGATCCGTCTCGGCTTGTCTATTCAACCGTGGCAGGAGAGACTTCTCAATCGTAGCGAGATGCTCCTTGTCTGAACGACGGAAGATGTAGCCCAGCCCTGTCAGGAACCCGATGAGGACGACGGAACCCGGCAGGCCACGCCCACGCCGCTGCCGCACGAGGCTGGCCACGAAGTGGTTTGCGGCACTGTAGGCGGATTGGCCGATAATCCCGACCAGCGACGTCGCCGACGAAAGGACGATGAAGAAGTCCAGCGCCTCGTCATGTTCACGAAAGAGCTCGTCAAGATTCTGAGTTCCCGCAACCTTGGGCGCCAGCACGGCCTCAAAGTCGGCCCAGGACATGTCGAAGAAGAGGCGGTCCCGAAGCACCATGGCACCGTTGATGACACCCCCAACAGGCGGCATACAGGACTTGATTTCGGCATAGGCGGCTCTCAAGGCTTCTCTGCTCGTAATGTCAACCGTCATGGCACGCAGAACGGCTCCCTTTTGCGACATGAAGTCGACAACGCCGGCCGGCACGCTGGGGTTCCGGCTGGCCAGGACGACGTTTCGAGCTCCGTGATCCACCATCCACCGAGCAATGGAAATGCCCACATCTCCCGTGATGCCGAAAAGGAGATATGTCTTGTTAACGGCGAACAGCCCGTTGTACTCGACAGGACGGACCACGGTAGTGACTTTGTCGGCAGTGCACCAGTCAATCACCGCCGCAGGGCCCAGCCCTTTGGCTGTCTCTGTTGATACGTTGCCGATGGGCAGGATCTGGTCCAGGTGGTCCGAGTTCTTAATGTCGTCATCAAAGTGCTGTTTGGCCAGCTTGCACAGTTCCCCGCGGCTCAACCCAATGGTCAGATCCTCGAGGTCGGTGACGACTGTGGAACGCGGCAAGGAAGCACGCATCAGTACCGACAGACCCTTATTCTGCGAGTGCTTCAAGTTGATGAACGTCTCCACGTCTCTCGGGCGCAGTGACTGCAGATCTCGCTCGCTGATGTAGGGATGGATGAAACCCTGGTCGCGAGCGCTCGCCATATCCGAGGTCGTCCGGAACACGGCGAGACCCTGCTCGTTAGCAACACGGGCAATTGCCTGGCTGAGATCATTCGGGGCGCCGTGAACCCAGACGGGCCCCTTCAAGTCGCGAAGGAGATACTTCGCCAGTGCCCGTGCCATGAGACGGTGGAGTTGTGCGGCGTCTGAGTCTTCTTCGACGGTCGTGGCGGTGCACCAGCGATACAAGACCCGATCCTCGGCAACCGTGACGATGGAGCTGTTTGCGCGCGAAAGGCCGACGAGTTTGTGCCCCGATGCCATCTCGCGGCCAATCCACAGATAAACAGGCCTCGAATATGCAGGCATCATGGATCCGTCGCAGACCAGGGCGCAAAGGGATGATGCTGTGACCTGCACGCGCAACTCGCCTGCTTTGGCACTGCCGACATGGTGACCCAGCAGTTCCAGTGCTCCGTGTCGTTCCGTGACCTCCACGGCTGTATCTGGAAGCCCAAGGCTGGTCAACTGGGTGACTCGTCGGTTCCTCGCGGTGGACCGACGATTAATGGTATCTAGAGCCAGGACCCTGGGTATGTAGAGGGCGCCGTCCCTCAATGCCAGCTGGGGCTCGTGAGTCCAGAGAATCTCGTCCGAATTGGACTGATTCATCCAGGTGAGTCGGAGGAGAAGAGTTGCCAGCATAGATGGTTCAAGCGATGCAGGTACGTCGACGTCGAGAAACTGAAGCCTCAGGTCACTACGTTCAGCCAGCAGCGTGCGTCCTAACCCCGCGGTCACGTTGGCCAAGGGGTGCTTGCCCGAAGTCGCCCCTGAAGTCACCCACAGAACAACACTGGCGTTGCCGAAGACGGTCTGCACAGCTTGGAATCTCGCCTGGGTCATGTCGCCGAAGACCGGACTGTCCAGGTCGCAAAGGCAGAGCACGGCTGCACCGCTGGGAACCTCAATGCCCTCGAGATCACGCCGGATGACAGCCCCGGCAGAAGCGAGGAGTGCCTGCGACCTGGATACAAGTTCGGAACCGCCGACGACCAGGACTTGGCCGAGTGGCGGCACTGCCTGCCGCGAAGCGACAGAAAGCGGCTCACAAAGCACTTGGACGGTCTCGTCGGTTGCCTGGGACATGATGACGGAACAGAAGGAAGGCGTTGAGCTTGTGTCGACTCCTGAAAACCCGGTTGCCCTCAGCAACGCGTCCCACTCGTCGATGCTGATTGTGGGTGCCCAGACTCGCCCTTCATCGGCGCCCAGGAACCACCCAGGAAGCGTGCCCATGATGAGCTGTATGGGAAGATGGTCGCGCGTGATCTCCAGCAGCATCAGGTACCCGCCGGGTCGAAGCAGGCGGCGACAGTGGCGGAGGGTATCCTGCAGGCTTCGAGTCGCGTGTAGGCAGTTCGAGGCAACGACCATATCGAACGACCCCTCGCCGAATCCTTGGTCCACCGGGTCTTTTTCGACGTTCAGCATCTTGAACGACAGCTTGCCGGCATGCTGGCTGAACTTTGTCTTTGCAGGCTCAAAAAAGCCGGCCGAGACGTCAGTGTATGTGTATGATGTGTATTGGTCGCCCAAAGCCGAGAGCACGGCTCGAGTGGTGCCGCCCGTTCCAGCTCCAACTTCGAGCACCTTCATGCGCGGGTATCGGTGCGCGAGCTGCTTGACCAAGGCCTTGAGATCAAGGTTGCCGTCAGCAAACCCGACTCCTTCCACATACAAGCGGTCGAGCATGCCGTCCTTCATAAGCACCTGGAGGGCAGGCATAGTTCCGCGAGCAATGTCTGCCAAGTTTCCCCCCACGGCATGTAGTAGATGCATATCGTTGTTCCCCGATGCCAAGTAGCTGGCGCTCCATTGCTGCACGTCCTCAAATGTGTCGTTTGACCACTCTGCTTGAATATCGGGGTGCTTGCCTGCTTCGATCTGGGGAAACAGATGCTCCCTGACCCACTTCATCATGTGCCGCCGATGTTTACCCATCAATAACAGCTCGGAGGGCTTGATCTGGTCTCGAAGCCTCCGCAGGTAGAAATGGGCCGTGCGCACCAGAAGCGTGCGTAGCACCTCAGTCTCTGGAGAAAGATCGGTCATGAGCCTGGGCTCGATCCCGTGAGCCGCATCCCGCGCCCACGTCTCGGCTGCATAGAGCCAGCGGTCCCCACCCTGGTTCAGGGCGGTCCAGTGGACTCCACGCATTTGGACATAGACGGTCGCATCCCTTGCGTTGAAAAGGTCTACGTCGCCTGTGAGTGACTTTGCATCCGCCGAAGTCAGAAAGCTATCTGCCATAAGGACACCGGGAGAGGCGGGTGCCATGTTGATACGGACGCAATCAATGCCCGTGGGCAGATATACCGTCCCGAGTCGGCCGTCTTCTGGAAATGAAAACCCGGCCAAGAGGCCTTGAATGGCAGTATCGAGGACTGCTGGGTGCATAGAAGCACGCATTGAAGTGGGTTCCGGAGGGACTGGGACGGTTACCACGGCCTGGTTGAGGTGGCGGTCCACCGAGCTAGCTCTGAAAGGCTCGGAGTAGTTGTAGCCCACTTTGGACAGATATAAATAGAATTGCTCCATGTCCAAAGTGTTCATGGGCAGCAGAGGCTTCGCCCGGGTTGGCAGGGCGTTGTTCTGGGGCGGGCCGAGCCAAAGCCGCACGCCTCCGCTGAAATGGGTCGTGAGCCCAGTCACAGGGCCGTCCAGCTTGGTCACGTTGACGTCGCCGCTGTAACAGGCCACCTCGGCGGCAAGGCAGCTGTCGGACTGGCTCGTAACGCGTATGGTGAAGAGAACTTCAAGACCCAGGGAATCTTCCTGCAAGCCCATAGCGCGCACCATCTCAATGTCGTGCAGCTCGACAAGATGCAGTGCCTGCTGGTCGTCGATGAGGCGCACGGCGGCGTCGTACGCCATCGTCAGGTAGCCTGTCGCCGGAAAAAGAACCTCGCCCTGGATAGCATGGCCGCTCACCCATGGGAGCTCGCTTAGCCTGATGACCTGGCGCCAGTGAACCTCGCGCATGCCGTGTTCGCCGAGCGTGACAGGAAGACCGAGAAGCTCGTGACGAGGCTGGCTCTGGGTGCGGAAGATGCGAGATGCCCTCGACTCACGCCAGATAAGGCTATCATGATCCCAGGGATAAGTCGGCAGGCCCTTGAGAATGACGGGAGTCTTCAGGCTGGCTTGTGGGAAGGCCCGGTGCATGCCGTCAAAGGTGATCATAGGGCGCAGCGACGGGAAGGACGTCCACATAAGTCCTAAACCGTCGGCAAAGGCCTCGACCGCACCCTCTCCACGTTTGAGGATACCACAATACGGAACAACCACACCGGTCAACGACTTGATCACCTCGGAGCTTGGTCCCTTGAGAGCCGGGTGCGGTCCGATCTCGAGCGCGAGGTCCAAGATGTAGGATTCTTCAGACACCGCTCTGTTTAGTGCCTGAGAGAACTGCACCGTGCTGGTCAGGTTATCGACCCAGTACTGTCCCTCGAGCAGCTCGATGCCATGGTCGTCGTTGAACGAGCGACTGCGGCCATTCGCACCCCAAACACTCGAGTACCACACGCACTTTCTCGGGCACTTCAGAGCTTTGACCCCACACTTGCGTAGCGACTCGAGGTAGGGTGCGGCGCATGGCTGCATGTGATGAGAATGATATGCCGTGTCGACCGCCAGTACGCGGGCAAAGGTGTTGTTTCGGTCCAGCCGCTCCTTGGCCTCGTCGACAATATCGGCATCTCCCGCCAGCGTGCAGCTCGTCGGAGAGTTGCTAGCGGCCACCTTGAGTGCCGCACCGAACTCGTTGCAGAATGCTGATGCCTGTTCCAAACTCATGCCAACAGCCATCATCTTGCCGCGCTTTCCGCCAGGCCCCTGCGCCAGAGGAGAATGAAATCCTCTGTAATAAGCGACACGAATAGCGTCCCGGGCATCCAGGTATCCCGCAGCATAGGCAGCGCCAATTTCTCCAGACGAGTGTCCAACAACGGCAGCAAATTCAACACCGGCCGCGCGGAGGACGTCCACCAGAGCGACTTGGAGAGCAGTGCAGAGAGGCTGCGAGATGGCGGCTATGCCGACGTGGGAGGTCTCCTTGGGCGCAGAGAGCTCGTCGATCAGGGACCAGTCAGGACGATCGCCCTCAGGAAGCGAATCGAGACTGCGCTGCAGCCGGTCCACGGTCGTGCGGAACACGGCCGATGCTTGGTAGAGCTCCCTGCCCATGGTGGCCCACTGCGCACCTTGCCCGGTAAAGACACCGAGGATCCGGGGCGGTAGGGAATCGGGAATGGCTGCGATGCGCGGGGTCTTTTTGAGCGCTTCCGTGCCTGCTTCAAGCTTGTCGGCAAGCTGCGCGGCAGACGTGGCTGAAAAGGCGGCCCGGAACAGGAAGTCGGCCCTCTGGAACAGGGTGCGGGCAAGTCGACCAAGGTCCGTGTCAGGATGCTCTCGTAGGTAGCTGGCCAGCGCTGCAGCCTTTGCGGCCAAGGCCTGAGCCGAGTTGGCAGACAGCACGAAGAGTCCACCTGGACGCGATTTCGACGCATAGCCCTCGTAGGCCCTATCCCAGCTCTCGATGATGGCGTGGGCATTGGTCCCGCCAAAGCCGAAACTGTTTACACTCACACGGCGCGGCTGGCCTTTGGGAACAGCGGGCCAGGGGGTCAACGCCGTCGGGATGCGAAGCTGGTTGTAGAATGGTCGAATCTTGGGGTTCAGCTCCCGAAAATGGAGGTTGCCCGGAATTTGGCCGTGCTGAACTGCCAACGACGCCTTGAGCACGCCAGCGAGTCCCGCAGTGCCCTCGGTATGACCAAGAACGGTTTTGATCGAACCAACCAAGAGCTGGCCATCATTCTGGTCTGGATCGCCGGGAAAGAAAGCGTTGTGTATGGCCCGCGCCTCGATAGCTAGCGTACGTCAGCGTCCCAGCAGGTGATGGGTCATGTGCAGTATTCAATTACGGTCACCTGCCGGCGTGCCGGTACCATGAGCCTCAAAGTATTGTGGGCGATCGCGTGCGCTCGTTGGGTCCAGCCCGCACCTCGCGTATGTGTCTCGGATAAGTTGAGCTTGCGCCCCTGCGCTCGGCATTGTGATACCTACGTTACGGTCAGCACAGGGAGCAACAGGAAGGGCATGGCAGATCAACCTGGCGTCCGGCCGTCTGAGTTCACAGCGGTTTCGCGGATAATACACTCGATGTGGTCACCATCACCGAGAGCTTGGCTAAGGGTCTTGAGAATGATGGCAGCGAACCCCTCGCCTCGTGTATATCCATCGGCAGAAGAATCCCACATGTAAGATCGCCCATTGGGAGACAGCATGTTTAGCTTGCGTGTCGCGTGTCAGCTTGACAGCAACCACTTGGTGATGTGATGGCATGACATACTTTTGAATAAGCGATGAATGGCTCAGGTCCGAGGATGAGATTCGCCCCTGCTGTAACGGCCATGTCTACTTCTCCGTTTCGCAGCGAAAGGACTGCCTGGTGCAGGGCCACGAGCGACGACGAACAGGCTGTATCGCACGCAACCGATGCGCCTTTCCAGTCATAAAAGTATGACACACGGTTGGCCAGGATTGCCATGGAACCGCCAGTTGCGTGGTATTGCGGTAGACTGTCGAGGCCACGCATCGCAACAAGCTGGTAGTCGAAGCTCATAGCTCCCACGAAGACGCCAGTGGATGATCCCCGAAGCTGTGGGATTGAGTAGCCGGCCGATTCAAGGCCCTCGTAAACGATCTCGAGGAGGCATCGCTGCTGGGGGTCCATTGCCTCGGCCTCCTTTGGGCTGATGTTAAAGAAGTCGCGGTCGAAGACCCGGGGGTCATCCTGCAGAAGATACGCGTACTTTGCATTTGTGCTCTGTTGGTACGGGAATTAGATCCTGAGCTCAAATTCGCAATTCGGGATGGGCAATGCTGTCTTACTCCATGGTGCTGGCTGTCTTGGTGATAGAATGCCTTGGTATCAAAACGACTGGGCGGGATTTCTTGCACAATATCCGAAGGGTCCTTGAGGAGCCCCCAAAGCTTTGAGGGGGAATTGGCGCCGCCTGGAAAACGGCAGGAGCTTCCCACTATCGCGATAGGCTCGTGCACGAACCTGATGTCGGAGGCCAGGCTACCCATGATAAAGATTGTGTTGGATTCAATCAGACGGTATAGGAGAACAAATGGTCCTTTTGAATAGAAATTGTGAAGCCAAGAGAAATTCTGTGCCTTTGATGCTCAATGCACTAGGCTTAACTTTCTGGAGTCGTCAGTCTTTCTGCTTTCCGGACGTGACCGAGGTGGGAAACTATGAGGTATTTGAGCCGTAAGCCCAGAGTACATCACTTTCACGGCCCATGTTCGCCCTTTTGAAAGTTCTGCTGCTGCGGGCATGCATCTGGGAAGCTGAACCTCAGAAATACGAGAATCTTCCGAGTCCAGCCATATCGGAGCTGTGTCGGTTCTGCCCCCCAGGCAGTCGCCAGTTGTCGCCCGTTTTTTGCGCAGGATGATGTCAAAGACGGACAAGGAGGTACTTCAGCCCAGTTCCACAATGCGCTTCTGCTTCTGAAATTTCGGCGCTGCGGGCTTCCGACGATTGCATGTCCCGTCTTTCGTCTCGGAGTCGGGGCGATGTGGGTCGAGTATTTAGTACTTAGTACTGGGAGTGTCAGCTCGGGATGTCAGCACTGGCGGCTGCCCGAGTCCTCCGGTCAGCCTCCGATGCGCTATCGAGTGAGCTGAAATGCGGTGGCATACCATTACCGCTGCTATCAGGGTCAACAATGGGCCGCCGACGCTCTGGAGTGGCACACACACTGCGGTAGTGCGGAGTGAAGAGGTGGCCGCGGAGAATTAAGCATAGCTCCATATCTCCTGGGTCCTATGTCTCCAGTGGATTCGTCATTTTTCCTTGTACATGTCTCTCTCGCAGCAGCAGCAGCAGCCACCAGCGAACACACATCTCATGTCAACAATGAAGGCTGGCGCGGTAATGAAGGCTCTCGTTGGCGGCGAGTCTGGCGGTTACCGGCTCGCCGACGATATCGACATCCCTGTCCCAAAGCCGGGCACAATGCTGTGTCGTGTGTATGCGGTCGCCTTAAGCCCATACGACGCAAAGATTGTAGACTATTCCAACACGCCCGGCGCAGTGGGCGGCTGTGACTTTGCCGGCATCGTCGTTGAGGTGGGCGAAGGGTTGACGCGGTTCAAGGCGGGCGACCGTGTCCTCGCCGTGACCTTTGGACTCAGCCCCTCAGACAAGACGGCGGGCGCCTTTGCCGAGTACGCTCTGGCAACCGAGGACCTAAGCTGCCACGTTCCCGACAATTTGTCCTTGATGCAGGCAAGCTCGATGGGGCTTGGGATTGCTACTGCCGGCCTGGCCCTTTTCCAAGCACCCGGGCTGCAGCTGGTCATGCCGCGTCCCGACGCCGCTGATCAAGACATGAGTGCGTTTGTTCTTGTCTCAGGGGGTGCAACGGGCACGGGAACCATGGCAACCCAGCTTTTGAAGAGGTGAGTTGAAGGTCTCGCCCCGTCATGGACCAGTGTCCTCGGCTGCACCTGGAAGATGGATCATGGAACTACCTCACTCACTCTCTTGTCCACAGCGCCGGCTACACACCCATCGTCACCTGTTCACCCGCCAACAATGCCCTATGCGAGTCCTACGGCGCTGCAGCTTGCTTCGACTACAATTCAGCCACGTGCGGTGCTGACATCCGCGAGTACACCGCCAACAGCTTAACCTCTGTCTTTGACTGCGTTACCGACGCACCGACTATGAGGATGTGCTACGAGGCGATTGGCTCTTCCGGCGGTAAATATGTTGCCCTTGAGTCCATTACTTCTATAAGCAAGTACGCGCGGAGGGATGTCCGTGCCGACTGGCTGATGGCTCCCTCTATTTTGGGAACGCCCGTGGAGCTTCCGGGCTCGTACGGGCGCCCGAGCACACCGGAGCACAGAAGATTCGGGTCGGAGTTGTTTCTGCTGGTTGAGAAATTGTTACAGGAGGGCGGAATCAGGAATCACCCTCTGGAGATCCGGGAAGGGGGTCTGGCGATGATTCCCACATATGTGAATGATTTGCGCGTTGGGAATGTGCGGGCCACGAGGCAGGTCGTGCCATTACTTGCTGGGTAGACAGCGTCAAAGTGTCTCTCACAAGCATGTTTATGCCTATTAGTTCTAAGAAATTTGTTATGGAGATTCGTATTGGACTGATTCCGGGCTAATATGATTGAAAAAACCTCCCCATCGAGCGAATCTCTTGATTACTAGCTATATGGAATTTGAGGGCAACTGTCCCACACAAGACGATAACCGACCCACTGGCCCCAACCTGAGGTGTAAGCGCCACGAGTTTTGACCACCAAATACTGATGCCAAAGATAGGCCTCTAAGCCGGCACATGATTCCGTGTTGGACAGGCCTCTGGAGACTAGCACGGGAGAAAAGACCGTGTTTTGCTTCACGATCGCGCTCAAGACAAACTCAGTTCAATTGTTTTCTCCTTCTTCTATCTTTCGCAATAACTTTCCGCTGCAATACGGGAGTCTCGACATAAGTTACCTAGGTATGTTATCACGTTTCTATGCTGCCTGCACAGCTAAGTCGGTCGAGGTGGTTGGAAGGATTTTGCGAGGCTGTCGATGTCTCTGGTCTTGATTAGGCAAGTATTTCCGACTAATCTCCGTATTTCCAGTCGGAAACTTGAATTTGATGTAAGCCCGACGCCGACTCGCGAGGTCGGGGATCGGGTCGGCTGCCGAGGCCCAGACAAGCTCAATGGCAACATGAAGCTCGGCGTACTCTAGAGGTTCTGCTGTCCTTGGCGGTCCACACGGGACTTATAGACCCGGCCACGGACTAAAGGATGAACCCCCGCCAGTGTGTTAATTGCTTGCTGTCTTGCTTGATTCGGAACATATAACAGACAGCTATTTTCAACAAGATGACACAACAAGAACAACAACCAATGGCGCCACATTCCCGCGAAGACATCGACTTCAAGACCCTCAGCGGTGTCACATTGCGCGGCTGGCTATACCCGGCCGAAAAGCGCGGACCTGGCATCATTCTTTCTGCAGGAGTACGTGAGCTTCCATGTCTAGACCCTTGTGAAGGAGGCTGTCAACCTGATAATGGACCATACAGTTCAACATGCCCAAGGACGTAGTCTTGCCCGAAATTGCCGAGTGGTATCGCAAGCGTGGCTTCACGGCACTCATCTTTGACACATACGGCATCGGCGCTAGCGACGGTGAGCCCAGATGTGATGTGAGTCTTCCTGGCTTCTAGGTGTTGAGGCCCGCTATGTCGGCACCAGCTGACCTCCGAGTTGCGCGGCAGACCGACATGCACAGGCGGGTTGAGGACTTCATCGACTCGGTCACGTGGCTTTCCCGGAACCCTCTGGTAGACCCGGAAATGATTGTGCTCTGGGGTCTCTGTTTCGACGGCAACATCATGCTCGTGACGGCGGCCTCGGACCGGCGGGTCGCCGCCGTCGTGTCCGTTGCGCCCATGATCGACGTGACCGGCGACCCCGGACGCCGCGAGGCCATCCTCGAGCTCGCCCTGGCGGACCGCGCCGGCCAGCTCGCCGGCGAGGAGCCCATGTACCTGCCCCTGGTCGACGAGGACGGCGTCATGCCGCTCGGCCAGGTGTCGGGCCTCGGCTTCTTCTCCGCCATGGAGGACATGAACCTGCCCGTCGAGAACCGCGTCACCATCCAGAGCTACATGCGGGCCCTCGGCTGGAGCATCCTGCACCTGCTGCCCAAGATCAGCCCCACGCCCGTCATGATGGTAACGCCCGAGCTGGACCAGGTGTTCCCCGCGCCGAGGCAAAAGGCGGCGTTTGACATGTTGGGGGAGCCCAAGGAGCATTGCGTCATTGCTGGGAAGCATCACTTTGACTGGATGTTTGGGGACATGGATGGCGTTTTTAACAAGCAGCTCGACTTTTTGAAGAAGCACTTGAAGCTTTGAGAGACATTTCTGCGATTTGCGTCTATTTCTTTTTGCGTCTATTTCGTTTTACTAAGTGTAAAGTCTTTCCTCCATGCGAGTTTGCAGCCTCTGAATGACCTGCCTGAGCTTGACGTGCTCGTCGGGTAGTGTCCTGAGCATGTCCTGAGCAAGGTCGACAACACATTGTGAGCCGCCGCTTTCTTCCCCGCCCTCGAGCCCAAATGTCAGCTCGTGGGGGTGGAGGAGTGCGATGCCAGTGACTTGGCCATCCGCCCCTGAACCAGCAGCGTTCCGGCTCCCCATTCGGAGGCTCCGCCCTACACGGTTGATCAGGTGCATGACGAGCTGCAAGACCATGACGAACTGGGCAGAGGACGCCCCATCTCCGTGCAAGGCTTGCTGTTGCTGCTCGCTCCCCGGGGCCATGGACCCTAGGGACCGCTGGATCGAGTCACTAATCGCCCTGAAGAGGGCTAGGACGTGCTGGTGAGAGGCGAGGGCCAGGAAAACCAGGCCGTAGTCGGTGGTCGGCTGTGGCTCGTTTTCGTCGCGGGGCAAGGGTTGCGAGGAGGCAGATGTGGAGTTCGCCAGCGGGATGCTGTTGATGATGCGCACCAGGGCATTTGCGGCCTCGAACGCTTCATTTACCACAGGCGAGTTTACCGTTAGGGGCGTACTACTACCCGCGCGGTCAAGTTGGCGTGTGGCGCGCGTGGCCCGGGTGCTCAGGGCCATTACTTGCCCGGTCAGGGCGTCGACCGTGCCTTCGCTTTCGTCTCGGGAAAGTGCTGGGCTGTCTCCTAAACCCTCTTGGATCCCGACGTCGCCGTCTCCGCTACATGTAGCGTGTCCACTTGGTACTGGTAGTGCCATGGGGATCGAAGAGAGGCTAGGGTTGTTGTTCCAGCCATATCGGTCGCCGTCGTCGAAGCCGGGCATGGTCGTCTCGGCAATGTCCAGCAACGGAAACGTCATGTCGCTGAGTACAGACCCTGATACATCACTCCTTGAGAGCACGCCGGCGAGATCTTGGCTGGACTGCATACTTCTCATGGGCGACGTGGCATTCGCATCCCTTCTTAGATGATGAGAGGCTCCTCTGTTTTTCTGCCTTACTGCGACTCTCCTGGTCAGTCTAGCGGGCCTACCAAGAGAATATGCGCAAGGAGGCACATAACATACAGCTGTACACACATGGCACGTTCGCCTTTGCGCATCGCTCGCAAGGGGCAAAATGGTCGCCGCCGCCACCAACGGCCGCTTGCAACTCCCGATTTTTAAGGCATCGCACCTTTTGCTGACGACAACGGTCGCATGAGTGTCGTTGGGGGAACATTTTGATAACGATAGGGCGATCTCAGTATGTGGACACCTAGGGAGTATTAATAATTGATTCCAGATTGGCACAGCAGCCACACAGTAATCCCCGCATCATCACAACAGCCTATCTAGGCAGCGCGCGGCGGGCCCGCCAGCGGTCGTGCACTGCCTCCCTAACATTATAGGGCCTGACGCGCCCGATAAGATCCTGCTGGTCGAATCCTTTGACCGATTGTTGGTCAGCAAAATCGGTCAGTTGATAGAGGGTCTTTCTTGGCATTTTCTCTCTGACTAAGCAGACTCGTAGCCCTAAACATAGGTACCTATGTATCACTAAGCCATAACCTTTCCACTAACCGTCTGATCCTCGGTAGGGGTCACATGATCCTCTAGAGGATTCACCAAAGTGGGACTGAACGGGGTTGAAGGAGGAATTTTATTTGTGCACGTGACACTCTGACTGGTCTGGCAGGATTGACAGTCAGAATGTCGAATATCAAGGGATATTGACCGGTCTAAGCCCAATTTGGCCCTCTTAACCATGATAATATGTAGTTAAAGAGGGTCAAATTATCGGGTCCTCGATTGTGGATCCCTGAGCCGTCATTTACCCGTTAAGCCGCCCGCATGGCCCCCAGAGTGGGTAAAAGCCGTTGGGGGCCAGGAGATGTGCTATGCAAAAGTACGGCACATTACCTCAAGTGATCTTGTGGCATCACAAATTTGCGTCCTTCCTAGGTATACGGCAAGCTCCACGTGCGATGTCTCCGATGTGGGGCCACCTGCAGTCGCCGGATTTGTTCTGGTCCAGTCGGACCTGAATCCTGGCCGTATCTATCATCGGTGTCATCGGTGCCATCGGTGGACAACGGCGGGAAACAATGCCGTGTCACTCGGTGTTGCAAGTTTGACATTGAACTTCCCGCCTCCCGTCAAGCGTTACTTTGTTGAAGGCTTTCTTTTCCTCACCAGAGACCTTGTCTCGGCCACAGCAGTCTTGTGTTCATATAAGTGCATACCTAGGTAGGAATTCTCTAATCATCGAGTCCACAGGGTTTCTCGGGCCATCTGGTTCACTGCTTCTTGGGACTTGAATCCTTGATCGAGTACATAGACTGTCCCATATCTATAGTGAACCCGTCCCATTTGCTCAACCACAATTACAGCTTCTATTTTTCCGGAATCAAATACACAGCTTTGACATCATGGTGCCAGTGGCACCCGACCCGACATATCTCATCGAGCAGCTCAAGCTGTTGGCCAAGAATCCGGAGACCCTGAGCCATGAAGACACGCACCTGCTGATCAAGCAGCTGAAACTGCTGGTCCTGAAATGCGGGGCTGCGAACCATGACGTCTCGCACCGTTCAGAGATTCAACGCCTTGCTCGTCTGGTGTCGGTGGCCTTGGAGACGCCACAAGAGTCCATGCAACGCATCATGTTCACGCACCTCCCCCTCGTCACGGCGCGCATCAGCAATGACTTCGACATCTTCGCCACCCTGACCAAGGGTGACGACGCCGACCCCGTGGCGCTTTCTGACCTCGTTAAGGCCAGCGGCCTGGACAAGAACCTAGTCAGCACCATCATGGACTACCACTGCTACCAGGGCGCCGCCGTCGAGCCCCGGCAGGGCTTTTACGCGCCGACAAGGCTCACTTACAGCCTGCTCGACCCCATGGTCGTCAAAGCCACCACCAGCTGGCACGACATTGTCGGACCCGCCTATGGCGCGCTTCATCGGCTCCTGAAGAGCGGTCCCGAGGAAAGCGGTCAGAAGACGGCCTTCCAGGTTGGCCAACACACCACGGAGAGTTTCTACGACTGGCTCGAATCCCGTCCCGAGCAGCACTCGGCCTTTTACGGGTACATGGCGGCGAACCACGCCGTCACGACAAAATGGGTCGACGTGGTGCGCTTCGACGAGGAAATCGCACACAACGCGCACGAGAACGAGGCGGTCTTTGTCGACATCGGCGGCGGCGACGGCTCGCAGTCCATCGAGGTCCAAAAGGCACACAAGCTCGGCGGGAGGATTGTCATGCAGGACCGCGCCGCCGTCATCGACAAGGCGGCCAAGGCCCGCGAGGCCGGCGTCGAGACCATGGTGTACGACTTCTTCACCGAGCAGCCCGTGAAGGGGGCGCGGGCCTATTTCATCCAGTTCATCCTCCTCAACTGGGACGACGGCGACTGCGTGCGGATCCTCGCGTCCCAGGTCCCCGCCATGGGGCCCGAGAGCGTGCTGATGATCGTGGACTACGTGCAGGGGCATAGGTGGGAGAACAAGGGCGGGCTGCTGGAGCCGGACCTGTACACCCCGGCGACAGCCTTGGCCGCGCGGGCCTGCCACGATGCCAAGGGTCGATCCCGCGCCGATTATCGCGACCTGCTGGAGCGGGCTGGCTTGGAGCTGAAGGAAATCAGGGTTTTTACCAACTTTGGTCAGGCTGTCATCATGGCCAAGAAGCCGTAGATAGCCCCCGAATTCAATGATGGCCACTCTCGACTCGCATGTTTTAAATTTATCAAGCAATACCCTGACTTCAACATTTCCTTCTACAGAACCTATATCTAAGACAGCTAGGCATGTCCGCGATAAATTTCTTAGGAGCGTAATCTACCCCCGTCCCTTTAACAACTTCAACATTAACCTGCGAGGTGAGTATCTTGTGGAAATAAGTAGATCTGGTCTTCCAGATAGTTGCTGAAACCCCTATAGTAGAAACAAATACGTCCGTTATAGCCGCAGTCTTGGACATGTTTGCCTGAGAATTTCAGGCATTAGGATTGTATCCGAGGCGGTTGTGATACCCGGTATGTTTGATCCAGGTCGGAGAGTTCCAGCAACTCATCGATTTGCAAGGATTTGAGCATTGCGGTTAGTTGTAAGTCGGCCGTAAGCCGGGCCGGACCGGACCGAACCAGACCAAACCGGAAAAGGTAAGCAAGCCACCGGCCTTCCTGAACCGTAAGACTAGATCCACCGCCGACGGCCCGGCCTTTGCACAGAAAAAAACCGTCCACCGAGTCGGATCCGAACATACACACTATTATTGACGGTTTCAAAGGCTACTCCCATGAAGTTCAATGGACCAGTGGATGCCTGGCAAGATGGAAGTCATTCGTAATGCAGTGCAATCAGTCCTCTCCCAGCCCAAACAAGTGTTGCCTATTTAATTAACGCAGATTTTCTCCGCCTTGCTTCAATGGCTTTGTCCGAGATTTTCAATGATTATCCAAGGGCGCAAACCTATCTTTCATTCTGCCAGGCAACATACAAATAGCTCTCATCCTGAAGTTCTCAACACTGGGCAGCACGATCACACTCCTTGTAAGTTGTAACATCATCATGGTCGGGGAGCGTAAAGATGTCGAATTCCGAACCGTGGATGGCTTGACTCTGCGCGGCTGGCTGTTCGCGGGTCCCAAGGGTGGCCCTGCAGTGATTGTCAACGGTGCAGTAAGACAACTCCAAACGAACACGAACACCTCGTCCGACAAGACCCGCCAAGAAGACGTTTCGAACTCGTGCTTACCCAAGACCATTTCTAACACTACCTAGTTCAACAGCCCAAAAGAGATCTTTGTGGCCGGCGTGGCGGCTTGGTTTGGACGTAATGGCGTGACGGCTCTTGTCTACGACGCCCGCACCCTGGGCCTGAGCGACGGCCTGCCTCGAAACGATCTGGACCCGCAGAAGATGGCTGAGGACAACCATGATGCTGTCACGGTAAGTGCCTACCCATCCTTCCACCTTCGTTTGCCCTCAAGTCCAACATGCTGATCAACGGGAACAGTTCCTGCAGGACGAGGGCTGGGTCGACCCGAACCGCATAGCCATATGGGGCTTTTTCTGGAGCTCCGGGATAGCCCTCGAGGCCGCAGCCTTCGACAAGCGCGTCGCGGCCGTCATAGCGCAGGGCCTGATGCCCGACTGGTGCCTTAACCCGCCCGACCAGCCGGCCATCGTCGCCCGGGCAGTCGAGGATCGGGCGAACCAGCTCCGCGGCAACCCGCCCGACTACATACCCCTCCTCGATGACAAGGGCGAGCACCTGATGCTCTTCAAGTACCTGGCCGAGCTCACGCCCGAGCAAAAGCACAACCTGCCCGCCTGGGTCCACGGCGCCAAGAAGCACGCCCCGACCTTCAATGACCGCATGACCGTCCAGAGCTTCTACCGCCACGCCAAGTGGAAGCCCCTGCATCTGTTCGCGTCCGTCAGCCCCACCCCCGTTATGATACTGACGCCCGAGGACGACGAGATCGTGCCGCCCGAGTTGCAGCGGAGCATCTTTGACAGCCTGCAGTCGGAACAGAAGAGGTTCGAGATTGTAAAGGGCAGGGGGCATATGAACTTTTTGGAGAACGTAAACCTTGATGAGCTGTTGGCCGGGCAGCTAGCGTTTCTCAAGGATGTTTTGAAATTCTGACCATGTTGTGCATCTAAGGAAAACATAGAGAGGGTAGTCCTGACACTTGAAGAGATAACCAAAGCTACCGAGAACCAAGACAAGTAGTTACCAATCAAGGCGACCCTGTAACATCTCCGGATAGCGCTCGCCCGCAACCTCATTGGCATCAGTCGCCCTCTGCAGCTCCCGCATCTCATCCTCGCTGAGTATGACCTCGCTAGCCCTGCAGTTCTGCACCACCCTATCCACCCCGTGGCGCCAGGGATGGGCAGCGTGGCGCTGGTGTAGGCGCCCGTGACGCTGAGCACCACGCGCGCGGCGTCCTGCGGGTGCTCGCTGAAGTAGCGCTTGAGGATGTGGAGGGAGTGGCGGTCGGGTGGGCCGTAGAATGTTGCCTGCGACAATGTCAACGTTAACACGGGTGTCAAGTCTCCATCGATGAGGAAGACACTCACGGCATTCCAAAAGATCGCGCCATTCTCAAGGGCAGCCTTTAGCGGCTTGACGGCCTCGTCGTCCATCATTTTGCCCCAGTAAATAATACCTGGCAGTGCAATGTCAGAAAGTATTCAACCGAGAACTTCATATCGTCCTTTTTCAGGGACGATGCACACCCATCATGCCGTAGCCAATTGGGCCAACAGGCTTGCCGGCAATGTGAGTCGGTCCAAAGCTAGGCCCATCTCTGTACTGAATGATTTACCCTCCATCTAAACTATGTGAATTTGGGAAATGATCATAACCTGTTGTTTACTTGGCAATCTGAACACCATTGGTAGCACCTGCGGACGGAGTTAGTTCATGTTAAGTGAAGCAAACGAAGAAGCACACTTACCTAGAGCCTTCTTGATATTGCTGTAGATTGCAAATTGGCCAGCAGTGAGTCCACTGACCATCAACAGACGTGCTGGAAGACCAGCAAAGGATTCACACAAATCAAGCTCACCAGCGATCTTGATAAGCTGAGAGACAGTGCTCTCACCAGGCAGACCCTTCATCTTGTTAATCTTGAACAGCATAAGTATCAGCAGGCTGAGAAACAATAGCAGCAGCAAAACCACCAATAAGATCAGATCTCAAGTTGACAGCGATCTGAACACCATTTGACAGCTTGAACTTGTCAAACTGACTTAGAACAGTCTCAGAAACCTTTTCAAAAGCAACAAACTTGATTATTGTGTAAGAAACCCTGTATGTATGTTAGCTTTCACTCTACTGTATTGTTTTTGTTTATCTATAAGAAAACTTCTTATCAGATTAGCATACTGCTTGAAGAAAATAGAACTAAAGTCAGAGTAAAAGATATTAATATTTTTATTCTTTAGAATTTTTTAGGCTGGGTGTAGGGTCAGGTCAGGTCGGAAAAAAGTGCACCCGACCTGGACCCGCGCTAGGGTTCAGGTCGGGTCGGGTCGGGTTCGTGCACAGACCAACCCTACTCATACCCGCGCGGGTTAAACTCGAGAACCCTAAGCTAGCCATTATGGGTAAGGTCAGGGCTAGGGCTCAAAAATGCGGAAGCTTATTGATATATTAGTCATAATAAATTACACCTTAACTAGCCATATAGGGATAAATTACAGGGTCGCAAGATATATTACTGAATAAGTTACGAAAATCATGAGGTGCGCGTTAGAAACACACGTTAGTAAGCATGTGTATGTGCTTACTTAGCCAATATATATGCTTACTAAGCGCATACACATGCTTACTAAGACTATATATAACTTACAAAAAACTCATGACTCTACACAGATTAAGTCAGGTTAACCTGCACCTGACCTGACTGAATAAAAGTTAGCTTAACTCAACTTAATATCTGAACTCAATTACACATATTGAATAGTCTCACTAAAATGTCAGATAATCTTAACAGAGTTTATTAAGAGATCATTTGACCTTCTGAAACATCTTAAGATTAATTGAGATTTAATTTCTTTAAATATATTATTAATTAATTCACAATATATTAGCTTTAACTTAATCTCTAATACATAAACACACTAATGTATCTGAAATGCATTCTTAATATATTTCATATTACTAACTTTAACTTTTTAATTCTAATCATCTAATTCTTTAACACTAATTTCTAATCACTAATTAGTTATAAATAGATTCTTCATGAATTTGTAATGAATTATTAATGAATTATATAGTTACAATTTTAATTTCTTACTTATTAGCTTCACAAAAAACCTTAAAGTTCAGAATTAGTGTAGAATCATTTAAGATTTTAGTGAAATTATTTAATCTGCATTCATTCTAAACTTAACTCTGACCTGCATGACCTATAGATAACTTACATACTTAGTTTAGAATTTTTGCAAAGCATTAATTAAATCATTAACAAAACTGAGTGTTAAGACAAGATAAATATGAGTAGTCTTAAGAAGACTGAGAGCAATGAAAACAAAGAACTTAAAAGTATAATAAATTAAAAAAACTTAAATTTTAGTTATTATTATAAATTGAAAAGTTAATTGATATATTGAAAGAAAGTAGATACTTATGCTATACTATATTATTTAGTGAAATCTTTAAACTGTGTTGTCTATGAGCACATCTTGATTGAGAGAGTTACAGAAGAAGTAAAAAAAATGTTAATTATAATTAATGTAAATAAAGTCTTCACTTAATCTTTAATGTTAATTCTATTTTACTTTATAAAAACAGTTAAAACATCACTTCTCAACATTTTTACTCAGTAAGACTGCATCTATTAACTCTCACTGACAACAAACATCAAATAACTAAATGCATTATTAAGAGTTCAATAAATTATTTAAGAATTTAATTAATTATTAACAGTAAGTTTTATAAATTTAATGAACTGCTTAAAGATCTGTTTAAACAGAGACTTAATAAGCTCATCAGCAATTATCTCTTAACTGAGTATAAAGTTTATTTAAATTTGATTGTGCTTATATAAATTGTAAATGTTGTAATAAAAGACATTGATGTATTTTAATCATTCATATATATATATATTCTTAATTAAAATCAAGACAGCTTAATTGTCTTCTTTGAGCTAAATAAATAAAGATACTTAATGAATTTTGTTCTTTTAAATGCTTATGCAGTATAAATTGACTTCAAAATATTTATTTATATTTATATTTCTTAATATCTATTCAAGTCAGGTCTCAATCTTCATGCATATTGACATAATTATGTATTTAATCTTAATGATTAAAATAATAATAAACTTCTATTTTTAATTTATTTACAACACTAATTCATCTTTAAACATATAAACATACTTTAGAATTGATTTCTAATTCTGTTTATTTAAAGCATAATTAAAGTTAAAGTATTTAAGCATTACTTGACTTTCATTAAAGCTATACATGATGTTGAAATTGATAATTAATCTTATATATTGCAATAATCTCTTAAATACATATTCATAATGCTCTGCAGAATCACTGAGATATTGACTTAATCAATTTAATGTGAAGATGATGTTTAATTAAATATAAATTGCTGCATACATTAAACTTTTAATTATTTATTAATACTGTCTTTAATCTATTCTTTAATCAGTTAAGTCAGTAAAACAAAAAACATCATATTTGTTAAATGAAATGCTGATGACTTTATGCTTGTCAGATTATATATAAAGATTCTTTAATATTTTGTTTATATAATAAGTCTGATTCAGATACAGAATTCTCATTTTACAATTATGTATAACTTAAATGTTAAGAATTTTCTGTGTCTTTTTTAAGTTCTTAACTTTAAACACATTCATAAGAGCTTGCTTAAATCAAAGAATGTATAATAGATTTATTGAAGTCATAACAATATTATTTATATAAAAAAGCAGCATGATTCTTTTAATACTGTAAAGAAGAAGACAGAAATCAGTTTTGCTTTAATGAAAACTTAATTTAAGCAGTTTAATAATACATTGTTTATGTCAGTTCTGTGTGATTTACTTAAGATTATAAAGACTGCACAGTATGCACAGAACATGATTAAATGCAATATTGATTTCAGAAAAAAGTATTATATAGATTGTTTTTTTCAGAAAGAATTCTGTGAAGATGTTATTGATATTCACTTAATGACACTCTAGATTCTTAAGTACAATGATAGTCAGAAAGACTTACAGAATGTTAAACTTAATAATAAAAATAAAGATGTTCTTATAATTAACACTGTATATCTATAAGAAATCTCTTGTCATAAATTTTATCTTAAGCTTGTTTAAGAATTCATTGATATTCAGCTTGAGTTTAAAAACTTATTTATTAATTACAATGTTAACTCTTCTTAATGACA
>JAABUJ010002431.1_pt1 | contig 23119 bp, 16 predicted proteins | sample 5559131 | NCBI WGS metagenome assembly JAABUJ01 (sample SAMN10711875, study PRJNA513366) | rock metagenome | isolation source: Antarctica rocks | place: Antarctica: Victoria Land, Mt New Zealand nord | collected 2016-01-07
ATACAAATTTCTGTCAAAAGCTGCTGCATATTACTGTCAAACTTATATATGAAGATTACTCAATAACATTGTTATTTCTTTATACTTTTCTATAAAAATTTAACAGTTGATAAATCTATATATATATAGTTATACTATCTATTCAGATTTATAGAAATAAGTATTTAGTTGTGATTTTAACATCAAAACACTGAATTTGAGTGTGATTTTCAAAAAAAAGTTGCAAAAAGTTCTGAGTGAACCGAGGAGCCAACATTCTAGGAATAGCTGTACCGCGACACGTCCACCTTGTCACAACGCGTCAACTGTAATCTTGGAGAACTCTTCAGAATTTAGAGCACGGTAGATTTGACAAAACTTCACCTATACTCCGCAACGATCACCCCTTTTATTTCAATGCTGGATTCTGTTTCCAATCTAGGATGCCATCCTTCAAAGGCTCGTCTCAGATCGCTGGAGCGGCGAAGAAACAGCAATCGATCTCAAGCTTCTTCACGAAACCCGCCTCAACCGACCAAACACCCCCAAGTCTGAGAACCGAAACTTCGGACATCTCTAGCTCTCCTGGGCTCAATGGCAATCATGATTATAGTTCTGATGAGGTAATCTCTTCTACGAAAGAGAAGTCCCAGACCTCCAAGCGGTCTCTGGAGCACGTTCAAGCTGTTGAAGACGAAAAAGATATCTGCCGGGTGGAGCTACCCAATCGGAAGAGGCTACGCAGGTCAGACACTTCTGAGATTGATGCTGGCTTAACAGCAACCGCACGAGAACCGCACACACACTCTAGCGAAGGGGGCGGCACTTTAAGCAATACGACGGTCAACAGTCCTAAAAACCCAAGGTCGTCACAGCGCACTTCCAAATACCTCTTCTCAAGCTCTCCTGCACGTGACGAAGAAAACGTCGAGATCGATGAAGAGGCAAGGCTACGGAAAGAAAAGCTACATCTTAAGTTTGTAAAGAAGTTAGGCCGGCCGGATAGCATCGCAGAGATCAAGAGAAGGAACTGGCACATCACAGAAGAAACTGCCGAGGATCAGCTCGCCGCCGAGGGTGATGCGGGAGATTCGGAGAATGAGGAAGCTGCACCAAAGCCTACCGCGAAGGGCAAGAAGGGTGCTGCAGCGAAGAAAGGCAGCAGTAAGCTTACTCCATTGGACAAGCAAGTACTAGATATCAAGAGGAGACACATGGATACGCTTCTGGTAGTAGAAGTCGGCTATAAGTTCAGGTTCTTTGGTGAGGATGCGAGGATGGCGGCGAAAGAGTTGAGCATCGTGTGTATCCCAGGGAAATTCAGATACGACGAGCATCCGTCCGAAGCTCACATTGATCGATTCGCCTCCGCTAGTATACCAGTCCATCGGCTGCATGTTCATGTCAAGCGTCTCGTTGCAGCTGGGCATAAAGTCGGGGTTGTTAGACAGCTGGAAACTGCCGCTCTCAAAGCCGCGGGCGACAACCGGAACGCTCCATTCGTACGAAAACTTACCAATCTCTATACAAAAGGCACCTATATCGATGATGTGGCGAAATTGGAAGGCCCAACAGATGGTCCAAGTGGTGGAGCTCCGGCGACAGGTTACCTGTTGTGTATCGCTGAGAACAACGCCAAAGGGTGGGGAACGGATGAGAAGGTCAATGTAGGCATTGTGGCCGTCCAACCAGCTACTGGTGACGTGATATACGATGACTTCGAAGATGGTTTCATGCGCAGCGAGATCGAGACCAGGTTGCTGCACATCGCTCCATGCGAGTTTCTCATCGTGGGCCAACTATCCAAAGCAACAGAAAAGCTGGTGCAGCATCTATCCGGGAGTAAGAGTAATGTCTTTGGTGACAAGGTCCGGGTGGAGCGCGTCGAACGACCGAAGACAATCGCTGCCGAATCCTATAACCACGTATCCAACTTCTACGCCGGCAAGATGAGGGCAACAAACCATACCGAAGATGAGAAATCAAGCAACTTATTGGAGAAGGTCTTGAAACTTCCAGAGAATGTTACAATCTGTCTGTCCGCCATGATCAAACACATGGAAGAATACGGTCTCGAGCATGTGTTTGACCTTACGAAGTACTTTCAATCCTTTAGTGCTAGATCCCACATGTTACTGAACGGCACCACGTTGACAAGCTTGGAGCTATATCAGAATCAGACCGACCACACAGCCAGAGGTAGCCTCTTCTGGGCGCTTGATAGAACGCAAACTCGATTCGGTCAACGTCTGTTAAGAAAGTGGGTCGGCCGGCCTTTACTCGACAAAACGAAGCTGGAAGAGCGGATCGCTAGTATTGAGGAGCTCAAAGATGGAGAGCGCAGTGTTCTCGTCGATAAACTTAAGAGCTTGCTGTCGAAGATCAAGTCTGATCTGGAGAAGAGCCTGATCCGAATATACTACGGAAAGGTACAAAGCTTACAGCTCCGCAACTTGTTCATGTGACTAACACGGAATAGTGTAGCCGACCTGAGTTATTGACTTTACTGCAGACCATGCAGCGTATTGCGAGCGAGTTTGCCTTTGTCAAGTCATCATCGGATGCAGGCTTCCGGTCGGTGGTGATCAACCAAGCAATCGCCGTATTGCCGACAATCTTGGAGGATGTTCTCGGTTACCTAGAGCAGATCAACCCACAAGCGGCCAAGGAGGATGACAAATACGCCTTCTTCCGTGGTGAGCATGAGACAGACGACATTGTCGAGCACAAGCTAGGCATTGCCAGTGTCGAGCATGAGCTTGATGCTCATCGAGCTGTTGCAGCCGAGAAGGTCAAACGGAAGAAGGTCGAGTACGTCACCGTCGCCGGTATCGAGTATCTAATAGAGATGGAGAACACGCAACTGAAAAACGTCCCGGCGTCTTGGGCTAAGATCAGTGGAACCAAGAAGGTTTCTCGCTTCCATACTCCGGAGGTTGTCCGTCTCATCCGAGAGCGCGACCAACACAAAGAGGCTCTAGCAGCGGCTTGCGACAAAGCCTTTGCTGCCCTTCTTGCCGACATCTCCGACAAATACCAAGCTTTCCGCGACTGCGTTCAGTCACTTGCTCTACTCGACTGCTTCCTTTCATTAGCCACGGTTGCTAGTCAGGCGGGGTACGTCAAACCAGTGTACACCGATGATATCGGTATAGCTGTCAAACAAGGCAGGCATCCTATGGTGGAACAAATACTCCTTGATACTTATGTACCCAACGATATTGACCTGGCATCCGACCATACTCGAGCCTTGTTGATTACCGGCCCGAACATGGGTGGTAAGTCCAGCTATGTCCGCCAAGTTGCTCTCATAGCCATCATGGGCCAGATAGGTTCCTATGTCCCCGCAGCGTCTGCCAGGCTGGGCATGCTCGATGCTGTCTTTACACGTATGGGCGCATTCGATAACATGATGGCTGGAGAATCAACCTTCATGGTCGAACTCTCGGAAACATCTGATATCCTGAAACAAGCAACGCCGCGCTCTCTGATCGTCCTTGATGAGTTGGGCAGAGGCACCTCAACGCATGATGGCGTGGCAATCGCAGAGGCCGTACTGGATTACGTTGTGAGAGACACCAAGAGTCTGACGCTTTTTATCACGCATTACCAGAATCTCAGCGCCATGGCCAAGAGGTTCGAAAGGGGCGAGCTGCAAAATGTCCACATGACATTTGAGGAGAGTGGGACAGACGGGCAGGATATCACGTTCTTGTACGAGTTGGGCAATGGCGTTGCACACAGGTCTTATGGGTAAGCCTTGCCTGGATCCGGCCGGTATGGATGAGACGCTGATATGATGTTCCTGTAGGCTTAACGTTGCTCGCCTCGCAAACGTCCCAGAAACGGTACTTGAGGTTGCCGCTGTCAAGTCAAAGGAGCTGGAGGAACAGATGCAGATCAAGAAGCTGAGCAACCTGTAAGCTTCAGGTCTTAATTACTCCTGATGGAACGGGCCTAATGAAATCACCGCAGTTCAAGAATGCTCCGCGCCGTAGTAACCGCAGAGGCGCCCAGTCAGCTAGAGCAACTTGTTACCGGCATGGAGCGGTTGTAGCGCACCAAAAGTACATTTTAACATTCACCATTCTTTGATTTGTGGCTATTCGACCAATGTGAGTGAACGGATTCATAGCGGACTACTTTCCGGTGACCTCTTCCACCAATTAGTACTACTAATAACCCTTCAGTGCTCGCGCTCGATAAAGTTTTGCAAGCTGGACTGACATCGGCCCCCATTTGGCTTCCCGCTTGCTTGCAGGGGAAGCTGGACTCACAGAGAGACAAACAGCCAAGTCTACTCACAATCCTGGCAAGTCTCTGTTGCAGCTCCGCCATGAGTAGCTTCTAGTCTACCGTTGCCAACACCCCACATACTCCTCGCCAGCCGCAGCAGACTTGCTCGCCCCCATCCTCAGACCGCAGATCTTCTCAGCTCCTGGCCTCTCTAACGATAATAGTGCTGGTGTGTCACCTTAAAATCATTTCAGATCATTCCATAGATGACGATCAATCTTCGCGCTGGGAGATAAAAGAAAAACAAGGATATCGGTAGTCCGCTTAGGACTTGCCGCTAAGGATCCACATGGACGGCCTAATGCTACGCCAAACCTAGCAGAAAGACTATCCAGCAACAGATTGATCACCTACTGCAGCGGAAGAGGCGACGCAACCCTGATACCAACCATTTCCATTGGTATGTCCTCGTCCACTGGCTCGGGATGCCGGACATGGATCATGGACGCTGGGAACTAGCAGACGACCTACGACCACAGCTGTTACCGGACTCCGTTCTGAACGGTCTTCTATCCACCCAAACCTCCAAATAGCTTATCACCACAACCGCACATATATCGCTACTGGAATTGATACCAGTAGCGATGGGCCGAGCTTTTGCTTCGAGCTTTATTACATTTAATCCTACCAATTCCATACCCTGATCCGCCCCGATCAATCAGACAACGCCCGATCAATGTCTAAGAGAGGCCACGAGGGCTTGTCATCGTGGCACGGCCACGAAATTGGACCTATGTCAGAAACCTCCTGAGACTTCTACAACATTTGCGATTCGGAGACTATCTACCAGACGTATGCTTGGTCTTAGTTGTGGCACTGATTGAGGTGACGAATCACTCTCTGTACGTTGCAATCTGAAATCCCCGCACTCCTTCCCTTAATGATGAGCGATTACTTCTTGTGCTCGAGTCCTCCAATTGGCAAGGCTGTGAGAGAAAATTTGTCGACGTTCTTCTGAAATCAAACGATATTACTTGGTTGTCAAAACAGTGATCTGATCGGATTCTGGCTGGCAATGAGTTGTTGGCGGGTGTCAGGGACTTCAAGATTAGACCTGCTACGAAGTAGTCCGCAATATCTTCTTATATACATCAATCTGTATGTCACCCGACCTTCCCTCAATACTCCTTCAATGATGATTAGGTCAAAATATGTTTTAATGTTCGAGCCTGTCACCTGGCAAGGCTATGAGATTAAACCTGTGTCAGAACTCTTCTGAGATATCCTACTTGTGATATTCGTTCAAAGCCTCTCTCGTGGACTTGAGCTGATTCTTGTGTGGCATTTAGGGCGTCAAATATAATGAGCTTACCTGTAGGTCGAATCCAGTCTCCTCCATACACCATCACTTCAACATTGAAAATTTGGTTCTACATCGAGTCTGCGTCTGGCGTGGCTGTGAGATCAGACCGGCTCTACATCTTCATTCTGACTATATCACCCAGTATTCATCGACCATTGGCTAGACCTTACGGACTTTCGGTTCTGATACTGGGACAGGAAGTCGAAAGCATGAGTCTCACATGTATGTCTACCCCAACGTCTGCTTTCATACTATGCCTTTCTTCAATGATGATCAATCCAAATATGTTTTAATCTTCGAGTCTGCCACTTGGCGAGGCCATGAGATTAAATCAAATCAGTCTTTATTTCTGAAACCCAAATGCTACCATTTGTTCCCTCCGAGACCCTTCAACGAACCCTTGCTGACTCTTCTTCGTCGTCAGGTTCAGGCCAGGAAGGTCGCTGAGGGGCATGGGGTTGGATGTGATTGGAGGAGCTTGTCACCTTGCCCTACTGTCAAAGCCATTTTTCCCCTGTTCAATAATATGAAGAGACATCAAACCAAGCCTAAACCCCGAGAGTAATGTGCTATCCCTGTTTACGTGACGTTATACGAGTATCATCGGTTTTCAGCCAATTCCTACACTTCTGACGCACTTCCCGTACAAACCGCGCAAGGCAAGGCAAGGCAAGGCACAGCAAAGCAAATTCAGTGTCAAAGCAGCCACCCCGTGCATAATATGCCCAACACCACAACAACTTTCGGACACACCACTGCGGTCCCTTTCTCTGCACTCATGAGAGCCGCAATGGATAACAGACAGACATGGCCTGCTTGTCGGTGTTGGACTGCAAAATATAGTCTTGGAGTCATCGACAGATACTGTCCCTTGCTAGCAGGTCTCATCGGAAGACTCTTCTCTCTCCATTTTGTCAAAATCAAAGGGAAGGGGAAGAAAGGAAAGGAAAGGAAAACCACAGAACAGAAGGAAAGCAGGACGAGCGAACGACACCATCAACAGACCAAACAAGAAACTCATACTCGTCGAAACAAAGCTTCCAAATCCGCTTCCTCAGGCAGGCAGGCAGGCAGGCAGAGGGTGCGAGGGCGGGAGAACGTCGACGACATCGGACACTCTATCGCACCGCACGGAAAAGCGGGCACAGCTGCCTGCTGCATGCTGCAGACAGGAGAGAACTCATCCGCATTCCAGTGCCAGCAGCATGGAAGGTCCTCTGTAGCTCAGCTGCGCGTAGTGCGTGTAACTTAGCTGAGATTAGATGAGATACTGTGGAGGGTGCAGCTAGCTAGGCAAGGGAGAGCGATAAGTGCTTAACTCTTCGTTTTCTTCTCATGCTTGTACAAGTGTGACTACGACAGACGTACAACGCGGGTGCTGGATGGACGTGCGTCTCATTTGAGCGCGATTGATCTGATCTATTGCCATAGGCATAGTGTGTGGTATGGATTATGGGGTGGGTTCGATGGTCAGTGGCGCAATGAAGGGTGTCTGAGCTGTGGTTGTGCTTGCCGGAGATGATAATGCGTGAGAGGGGAAGGTGGGAGGGTGTGTGGCTTGCTCGTGGAGGTGGTTAGGGGGGGACTGAGCGGTGGTGGAAGGGTAGGGGTTTTGGTCATTTGAGCTGAGGAGTGTGGGTCCATGGTGTGGTTGGGCTTCTGGATCTGGAGTGCGTGGCTGGTTTAGACATGTGCAGTCTAGGTTTGTCGGGAAACCAGCCATGCACTCTGACTCCAGAAGCCCATACACACTGTACCTTACATAGTTATTAATGACAGGTGTCTTGACGAATGTGCAGTCTGTACTGATCTATGCCAGTCAAGGTATATACAGTAAGCATGTATACAAGGCCCTTCCTTGCAATAGATCTCCCAGCTACAGAGCGCACATCTAGAAATTCGCCGTAGTTGTCTGGACAAATTCCTTTTGAATTACACTTCTTGCTACACTAGAGTATCTGCTCCATTCCATTCCATCCGTCCATTCCGTTACATTTCGTATCATTTCGCAACCCTTTCGACTCTGAATCCGACTCCAGTTTTGATATCGTAGACGCAAACTGCTAAAGAGAGGGGGAGAGATCACAATGAGAGATTGCGCTGCTCGCCACCTGCTGAAAAAACAAAAAAAAAGCATGGCTCGCTAGTGGAAACATTGAGAGGGTTGTGCAGCTCATGCAAAGAGAGATGAAAAGTTCCACAGAACCAAGTGTCTGTCCATCTGTCGCAGCAGCGGCTGCAGTGGATAGTTTATTGGACTGATGAAGAAGCAAGCGCATAGATGACTGTTCGTTGAGTAGATGGGAAAGAGCACGGTGCATTGTGTGGGCCGATATTTAGTTTCAAACGACATGATGTGAAGGAAGATATGAAGACAACTAAAAGAGAGTATGGGGAAAGGGGTGTGTATGTGCAAGACGCCGTCATGTCGCTCATTGTCTCATCAATGCATGAAGTAGATAGCCTCCAGTGAATCCTGCGACGTGGTGGTACGCGTAGAGACGCCGGTAGAAGTCGCTGGACAGGGAAAGATGCGTGAACAGATCAAAGGGGGGTACAGGTTGCAGGATATGCCATTTTGGGCTTGAGGTGGTGCATAAAGGTGAGACATGGACTGCATCACAAACAGTTCATGCCCCAAACCTCGCAAAGTGCTTGGACCAGATCCAGCCAACCTTCTTCTTAGGATCATCCTGGTTTATGGCGAGCCAGCACTCGCCCCATGCGCCAACGACGTCGAAGATCTCACCAGCTACGTATGTCAAGTAAGGAAAGCCTGCTTCGTGTCTGGTAGGTTCGACCCCGAATTCATATACACTCGCGACGAGGAACATGACGTTGAACTCCCGAGGACTCTGTCCATCTGCCGGTGTCTGCGGAACTGGTGAGTCAGACATGGGCAGTGCAGATGAAAAGAGGCTCGACGAGTGACGAGGCCCAGGAGAAGGAGCTGAGAAGTAGGTAGAGGCAGATGCTCGTCGTGACTCACCGGGTGAGTTCGAGCTGAGAAGAGTAAATGTTGGAGTATCCACGTTGAGCCGAGGAAGTGAAGGCGAAGGATGTGTGCTTCGCGCCTGAGCTGTTGACGGCCTTGCCGCGTCGAAACTTGCCGGTGTGTTCGTGGTGTAGGATCGAGTGCCACCAGACATATCAGGAGTTGTAGGATCCCTGCTTGAGACCCCAGACCCAGCACGCATCCTACCATTGGTTGAGAGCTGACTAGGGCCGTGTTGAGGAGCAGGTGGTAATTGAGGAGCAGGTGGTAATTGAGGCGCATACTCTGCCAGAGGCGAGAAGGTGAAGCTTCCACTATGACGCAAACCAAAGTCCGGCTGTGGCAGGGACGGGGAGACATCGCTATTGAGCGACAATCCGCGGTGGCGAACGTTCAAAGAACGAACAGATTTTCCGATCGACGAATTGTCGTCACCGACAAGAGTGGTGGAAGGTGAGACGAAACCAAGTAGGTTCACTGTCTCGTTGAGCAATGAGCCGTTGCAGATAGCCAGAGTGAGCGCGCTGGCTTGGGGATAAGCAAAATCAGAGCGGAACTGGTTAGCAATCTGAGGGATAGATTCTGGCACACTGTATGAGTCCAACACCGCGCTCAGCTTCCTTCGCCAGACAGTGTACCACTGGGCTTCCAAGTGTACAAAGCTGTCAAAGCATGCCCTCACCATTTTGTTCGTCAAAGAGAAGAGCTTTGGTATCTGTTCTTTGAGAGTGTCGTTGAGGGCTACGAACTGGTCTCCTTGCTCACGTGTCTTCTTGTCAGGCTTCTCGCCACGAGCTTTCATACCCTTAGATTTGGCGTAGTCCGAGAGGCGCTTGTTGCGCTTCTGCATGAACCTTTGCGTTCCTTCTTGTAGCTTGAGTAGCGCTGTTATCGGTTCGACGACGCTCTTACGTATGGCAGTAACCTAAAACATCAGTCAGGCGAGCAGCATACGTAGGATAGAAGGTCAACTAACATGGTCACTAAGAGCAGTGGCAAACACCTCTTTCATGGACATCCTGAGTCTCCGCCATTTGCTTTCCAGCTCTGGGTGACTGGTCGGCCCAAAATCTATACAACCCTCGAAGGCCACAACAATCTCGTTGAATTTGTCGGTGAATTGCTGCAGATCTTTTGTATGCAGGTCGAAGTCCCGCATCACGAGCTGTAGCTGCATAATGTGGGCCCCGAACTTGTCAGATAGCATGTTGTATTCCTTGTCTTCGTACAACTCCGACAATCCCACCTGCTGCCGGAGTTTCTCCGTTTGTCGACCGAAAGCTTTGGACAGCCCGGTGCGTATGTCTGACTCCTTGCGCTTACGGCCGCTAGCAACTTGCTCGACAAGCTCTGCGCGTTTTTTCATCTCGTTGATCCGATGGGATGTACCCATCAGTTCGCGCATAGCGATATCAAGCGAAGTGTAATCCGGATGATCCACTGGCGTAACCTCCAACAACTGACCAAGCAATAGAGGATATTTGAGAATGCGCTGCACTGGTTTGACGAGTAATGAATCAAGGTTCCAGGCGGATGTAAGGTCGTCCGCCCAAGTTCTGCACTCGTTCAACCAGAGGACGACGATATCAGTACGGAGAAGCACCTCTAGTTTCTTGTTGGCGGCGTCATGATTTCTGAGGTACTCGGCATAGACTTTCTCCATCTCCACCATATATTGAGCAAAAGTTTCGCCGATAGAGGTCATCCGGTCATTCTCATCATCTGTCAAATCTGCACCGTTCAAAGAGCCTTGATCGTCGGTGTCTCCGGTGTTGGAAGTTGAGCCGCTACCACGTTTAGCGCGCCATCGACAGGACTTAGGCATCACGTAGATGCTCTTTGCAGCCTGCTTTAGCCCGTCAAGGAATTCGGTCGAGAAAGCCACGATCTGGTCCGAGTTGCCAAATAAAACCTTGACATCCTCGCTAGATAGTTGCTTACAGCAGGGAGAGCTGCCTCTATAAATATCCTCCAGTACCTTCATATCCGAGCAGTACGAGTACTCTGTGTCCACAAGCTCCTTTATAATATGCCTGCGCTTGATCAAGCGTTTCTGCTCAGGTGTAGGCGGGGCTGCACTCTCCGATGATACCGAAGGTCGATGATCTCCTCCGCCATGTACATGAGAACGAGAAGACGAACCAAAAGCTTGCGCGGATGGTGTAGGAACGTCATGCTGTTGCGACGAAGCACTGCTATTTCTGGCACTCGGCTTGGGAGCACTTTCTTCTGGATACACCATTGGGTAGGATGGGCTATGCTTGTCGTAGGTACTCGAGAGAGGTGGCAATTGCATTGATGTATCATCTTGTGCACTTATAACCTCACTGATGATCGGCATAGTAGGTGGCAAAGGTGGAGAATAATCTGGCAGAGGGGGAACCGGGTTCAACGCGGATGGACCATCGTCTTGAGGCGAAGAAATCTGGATCGCCAGGCCAAGCTCACCCAGTCCGAATACTTCAGGTAGACGAGGTCCACTATCGAACGACAGTCGAGGCAGCTGTGTGTCTTCCCGGCGCACGATATCCTGGTCAGAGCGATTGGGAACCGGATCATGAGACTCGGCTCCAGGAGACATCGACCTCCGTTCTTTTGGTGGTGGCGTAGGACGATAGCCTGATTCATGACGCTCATCGACCGGACTGTCTCTGGCTTGGGGATGAATCCAGTCCAGGATTGACGGTGACGTATGAGCCCAGTCATCCGGATGATTTAGGCTTGCTCTCTGGGGATTGAGTTCTGAGGATTCGACATCTAAACTTGTTTGGTTCAAATATGCCCCATTCGCTGACAGCGCCCTCGCGCCCTCTATATCGTGTCCAAGGTGTTCGGGAACGCCGTTCGGTGCCTTGACTATTTCGGGTAATCTAGGGGCATTCAGTGTGCTCGGGGCTTCGAAAGGCCTGCGTAACCCTGGATTCAGAGGCACTGGCATCGCGCTCCCGCCACTGAAGCCTCCACGGGTAAGTTCTTGTAGATAGAGTTGAGTAACCCTCCTAGGGTCCCATCCCCCTTGTCGAGCAAGCTCCGGTGACTGTATTTGGAGCTGCTGCTGGAAATCCTGCATCATTTGCGGACTTAGCAGGGCGGAGTCATGATAATGCTCCAGAATACGATTGATGGTGCTATAAGTTTCGCTGTCAAGTGTCGTTCTAGCGGTTCTTGGTGTGGAGAACTCGATCGGAGACCACGACTGTGGAGGCTCACTGATAACGGTAGTGGAGAAGGATAGATGGGACGATTCCGCCGGTGGTAGTGGAGTATACTCGTCGATACGCTCCATCGGCGCATCTTGAACGAGTTCTGGAGACGGTCTATCCGGCACTGACGAGGTCCACGAATCCATGCTCCACCTGTCACTTGGCCCCTCATTGGAGAAGATGTCCCGAAGCTCTCCTTCTTGATGCTCGTCGTTGATCGGATCGCCTGGCGCTCCGACTATAGGCGTCGGAAGGAGCATAATCTGAATTGACTCTCTATCATCTTTGTCGGAGAACGAGTCATCCGCCAACTCAGAATGTGGAGGACTCGCAGAACTGGACGCTCTCATGCGCATCACTTGGTGGAGAATAGTCCCATGGTTTGGATTGAGTTCAAGGTTTTCGGATTGGGGCTCGTTGTCTATGACCGTGTCTTCAGTCTCTGCCGTGCCCGCGGTCACTGCTGACAACGGAGCACAATCAGACCCAGGTGTACGGCTGCGGTCCGCTATCAGTTGTAGTCCTGAAAAATCGCCAGGTACACCAAGCGTAGGCGAATCGTCATTGTCAAGCGTAGTTGCGTTCGTCAGGTTGCCATGACTGAAGTTGCTTTGTACGTTTGTAACATTTAATGTGAGGTACCGCTCAGCGGGTACGAGCACTTCAGCAGTGGTCTCGGCGTGTTTCTGATCAGGCCCCTCTTGGTCGTCTGAATAGTTCAGCTGATCCACCACGTGATCTCCTGAATCGTCCGTGTGATTATCTTCCGTAACCTCTTGGGCTTCCCTTGCTTTTGGCGCCTGCCTCTCCTCACTCTCCTTCCGTTCAGCGGCTCGCCTCTGCTCCGCCTTGATGATCTCTTTCTTTTCGTTCTCCTGTACAGACTTCGCGAATGCCTGTTGTATCCTCTGCCTCCGTGCTGCAAAGTCCACTCCGCCCAGCTCCGGTAGTTTTCTAGCCTTGGCTTCATTTGCGTCTTTGCGCGAGGAGTCTTTGGTTGTTGCTGGTCGCTCGGAAGCCTTGGCTCTGGAGGCTGCTGTGGAAGCCGAAGAAACAGGTTGCCGTGGCCGTGAACTCCGAAGTGGTGGTGACTTCATCGGTATGGGAGCCGATATATAGGCCTTGAGTAAGGGACTCGTTCTCAGATGATGAGCAGGAGGGCTGTGATTCTGTCGTCTTGGACTCGACCTCGATGGACTCTCTCTCGAAGTTCTCGCAGGACTAATCGAAATTCTTCTGGGCCTGGGTAAACTGCTCGTGCCTTTCGGGTGTCCCTTGCTCATCGAGGTACGTCCCAATGCCGAGTTCGCTCTTGAGGATCGAACTGAGTTCCCAGAATCGGAAGTGGCACTCATACGTCGATTACTCACGGGTATACGTGATTGCGAGTTTCGCTGGGACCCAGACGGGGTTTTGCTGGCCGCTGGCGCCTCCAGAAGTGGTGAGACGGTCGCAACATGCATCCCGAGTGCACTCGCCGTCGCAGGCTTCGAGGTGTTGCCTTGAAAGTCGCTCCTCGCTCTCCGATGAATTCCAGGACGATCGCTTGTGACACTATCCAAAGACGGCGTATAGCCCAAATACCAAGCCGTCGGTGACGATGGCGATAAGCCGGAATCTCCGTCGCCAAGGTTGTGTGGAAACATTGGGTTCGGACTGTGCATGCTCCCTTCCGAACCCCTCCGTCTCCGTGGGCCCGGAATGCCGTGTCCTGGGTCAGGCGAACTTGTATTGACAGACAAGATCTCTCCGAACAAGCGCGGTTTGAGAATGTCTTTCGAGAGCGGCAACTGAGGGAGCTCGGTCATTGATTGAGCCGCACTGGCGTTGCCTGAGAGCAGAGGACGATTTGAGGCTGTTGCACGATCGGGTGTGTGATGCGGTGGTGACCGAACCCTATCGGCCAAGCCATCACGGCGGTGCGTGGACTTGGTCGGATCCCTTGGCTTATCTTGGACCGATTTGGAGTTGTGTGTCGAATCTCCACCCCCAGGAGTCGTGGGGTGCAATGGCGTACGGATCCGCACATTATTTTGCACTTTACTCGCTGACTTGAACGAAGCCGACGTTGATCGCGCCCCAGGCTTAGCCGGAAGCAGCGGCTTTTCGTTAGGTGTTTGATTGAACTTATCGACCAGATCCTTCAACGAGGTTTGCCGGTTCCTGGCAGTTCCGGACAGATTGGGTGACGACTTCGCAGCGCTCAACGGAGAGCTGTTTCCTGAGGTTGGTGACGCATTACGAGGCGGGTGACGAGCGCCGGTCCGAGGATGGAGCGGAACCTGTTTTGGAGTTGTCCCATTCGCACGTGTGGCTGCCGAGTTTGGTTTCCGCTGGTATGTAGAAGTCGTCATCCCTTCACCCTTCCCAAGAACGACGATATCCCTATGCCCCGGGCGCGTCTCGGTGAATGGATCTCGAAATGGTTTGTAGAAGTCGTGCGGATCAGGCGAGTTTTCTTCCGTGGGGGGATCACTAGTGAAACCATTCAGACCTGCTTCGAGAGCGTAGTTCTCAAAATTGGTGGAGATTGAAGGGCATTTTGGTGGTGTCGTTTGTAGTGGCTGTGAGTAGGTGTAGGCTGGTAGCGTCAAGAGTAGCTCGTCGGACGACGATGGTGGCGGGTGAGAGTGAATTTGCTCGACGTTGTCAGTGTGCTGTAATTGATCTTGGTTCGATTGCTGTGGGGGATGTCGTGAATGTTGCTCGAAAGTGTAATAATTGTGATCTGAATTACTTGACGGCATTTTCTCTGTTCGTCCCGAGACATGTAGCGTTCGAGGTGTCAATTCTTCAGGATTTGGGTGCAACCGTGCGCAATCAAGCAGGGAAGGTCTGGTCTGGTCTGGCGTTTCAAGGACCCAGTGAGTTGTCCTAGGTGCTAGTTCGTAAGGTACAGAAGGTAGTGTACTGTAGGTAGTCGTTGCAGATTGACAGCTCAGTGTGTGCAGCGATGGAGCTTGTTAGCTTATTCGCCTGAGAGAGGAGGAACAGAAGTCGCGTCATTCGATGTGAATTGTCAATGGATACCTGGTACTGATTCTAGGAGGTGTCGTGCCAGAATCTTTGAAGCGAAGGCGTGTTCCAACTGCTTTCAACCAATAAGGGTGCAGGAAGGCGGTCTGTACCATGAAGCGCATTCGCGCCTGGCGCATATATTGCCGGCCAGTCGAAGCTTGATTTGACAAACTACCTTGTTGCTGTGGACATGTGCAAAAAGCAAAGGGCGTGTGAGAGTCAGTAAGTCGTAGGGAAGTACGAATCTAGGTAAGATACTGTATGTGGTGAGTTCGCCCGACCGCTCTTGCTTGAACACGCTATCCGTGTGGTTTGGTCAAGAAGGGATCTTGAAAGGAAAGTATTGCGATCCGGGTGAATCAGAACAGGGTTGCGATGAGATTGGTTGTCGCACAAAGGGCGACAGCTGCCTAAGATGCCAGGATTGGTGGTGCGTGAGATGCCAGGATACCCCTCGGTCTTGACCCAGCCAGCGCTCACTTTGACGACATTTACAAGCCAACACAAGCTGACTTAAAACGTCCCAAATACCCAATATCCCAATATCCCAATACTGATGATAGATCCTTCCACTGAGAACCACTCAGTTATTACCTTATGGCTTCATTTATCCCTGTATCTCCTTCTGGTAAGGTACGGCCTTTTGTGGTGGCTGATGCCTTCGGTGTGCGTCTAAGGTATCTCGCCCTTCATTATATTAATGTCTGCCCCTAATCCATACCGCTGCAGTGGATGAGTGATAATCCCGTCGTGCCGGTGTCGGTTGCGTTGACTTGCTTTGACTTTCGTTTGTTATTTACTGTGCATGTACAGTACATACGTTCGTACAGTACCGTTCTTACCCGGTTCCCGTGTAACAACAGCGGCTCATTGGTGGAGATTCGACAAGCTTGAAGTCGCACAGGATCTAAGTGGTGCACAGAAGACGCAGATGGCCGGAAAGATAGAGTAAGAATGGGAAGGGAGGAGAGGAGAGGAGAGGAGGAGAGGAGAAGACAAGAGTGGAGTGGAGTGGAGTGGATTCTTGGGCTAGGTTTATCAGTACTGTAAAGTACACACTCTGATAGTATATCTGAAGCAGGTTGACTTCGGCCATCTCGGCTTAACCTAGCGCCGGTGAAGCGCCCACACTGCTTACATCATCAATGCTCTCCGGCGCGTTGGAAGGTACTGTACGGTACCTTATCTACCTTACTCGACGCGATACCTTACACCCGCGTGCCCAGACGCCAAAGAGCTTGAAGACGTGTTGACGTTATTCCCCTTTTCGGTTGATTGGTTTGATAGCTACCAGTTTCTTCCATGGGGTGCGTCAAAGGATGGCGGGCAAGAGGAAACGGAACCGGCACAGTCGATCCACCGAAGACCGCCCAGGAAAACGGCTGAGAGGTGGCAGTGACGGCGTGGGGGAGTCAGGCTCAGCAACTTCAGTTAATTGCGACACTATAAACCATCCTGTTCTGTCCTTGTACTATCCTTGTGTGGTGACATTGAGACGTTATTTGTTATCAAAGCTCCCGATTTCCTCGAAAGCAAGGCGACGTAGACTTCTCGCAACGGGCAGTTGTGCAAAGCGGAGTTACGCAACCAATGTTGACGAGCTCATCGATGGTTCCGATGATGATTCACATGGAGCTCTTCCCTGTCTGTTGGATACGACACTTGTATGTGGTCTGGAGAGGTCCTACTTGGTGCAGGACCAGTCACGCATAAACGATCTGGCTACATTCTCTCAGCATCAGTCAAAGTCAACAGCGGGCAGTAGCCCAGGTCGTGTCAATTGCTCCCAATCTGAGGTGCGTCTCATACACTCTCTTGACGTGCACTTTTCTGTTCAAAGCTTGTTCGGCTTTCAAAACGGCTCTTGACTCTACGACAACCGTGCAATCTTTTCTGCTTTGAGAGCTATGACTTTGGATGTCTAATGACCTGATCATAAGATTGTTGACTTCGTCATTTGGCAACTCTTTTCGAAAAGACACAGAGGGATTTATAGACCATTGCACTTGCTATGTCACGGATATCAGCGTGCTTCGATGTCACGACAGGTGCAATGGAACCTGAGCACTGCGGTCGCTATCCCTGGTGTTGTATCCCATTACCCCAATGACCACGTCAACACTCTCAAAGGCCCCGTTTGGACAAGGCTGCTTAGTCTGTTGGGAACGGAGGCCGACCGACTTATGCTGGACCTGATACTGGACCACGACATCTTTGTGCCTGTAGCGAATGGGTCAGGCAACTATTACCAGCTCAGCGGTGAGATTTTGAAGCATCACCAGTGAACAGTCACACTAGCTGACCAAAGCATCAAAGGATTTCCTCTATCCGAGCGTCAGATATTTCAGGAGCCCTCTACAAAACTACTAAACAATCCAAAGAGCCGCTCAGATTTAAGAACCACAGCACCCATCTTAAACAAGCAAGACTCGGCAAGCACGAACTTACATTCGCCTGGAAACATTACGTTTGTTCGCAGCCGTATGTTTTATGCAAGAGGAGCGTTGAACGCGAAGGGAGACGTTAGATTTGGACTCCGTCACATTCGTATGGGCGCACTCTCCATAAGACTCACGGGGTTAAGCTCATGGATCCGGTAGATGTTCTCAATCGATTTCCGGACTCTGAGGACCCCGAACATACGGTGCACATCTCGATGTATATCTTTCCGCGACAATTTGGCCTGCACAATGTTTTCACGTCTAAGGTAGACCCGAAAGAGACTGTACAACCCTTCAAAGACTACACCCTACGGGAGCAAGACATAGCTCAGTTTAAGTCTCAGAGACGTTCGAAGAAAAACACAGAAGCTCTAACAACTCGAAAGCGTGAGGACCACGTACCGAGAAGACTACGAGGGACGGTGCAAAGATTGATCAGCAAGATGCAGAAGTTCCATAGCCGATGCGCATACACAGAGCTTTTGAAGCACTACTGCCCAAGTCTGGTAATAGATACCCCGATGCCCCCATACCCTGTGCTTATCTTGCCGAGCTGATTGTTCAGATGCGCAAGAACCCCTCGGGTCAGTTGGCATCAATGGACGCCTCTCAGAACTCTCGAGGCATTCAGCCCACTCAGCTGAATACGCAGGTGGTCTCCAGTACTCGCACGTCGAGTTTAGCCATTACGACTTCGGCCTGCTCTTCGGCCTCGCCTCGAAAGCGATCGATTATGGATCTCTCGACTCCTGCTGCGGACGTGTCTGCGTTTTGCCAGGCCGTCCTTTCCAATGTCGTACCGAACGAGTTTTGGGGTTCTGAACATAACAAGAAGATACTTATCCGGAACGTGGATCGCTTTGTCACAATGCGACGGTTCGAAAGCCTAACTCTACACGAGGTCATTCAAGGCATGAAGGTAAATAGAAAGTGAAGGATCAGTACCGGCATAGTCTCAATTGACGGCATAACAGATAGGCAGCGTCCAGTGGCTGATACCACCGAATACGAAGTCTAATACCGCGCTGGCTCCGTCTGACATGTTCAAACGTTGGGAAATCTTCTCCGAATTCATCTACTACATCTTCGATTCCTTGGTGATACCACTGATACGGTCGAACTTTCACGTAACCGAGTCGAGCATCCATCGCAATCGCCTTTTCTTCTTCCGTCACGACGTCTGGCGATCTTTATCGGAGCCAGCGTTGACAGGGATGAAACTATCGATGTTCGAAGAGATGAACACGGAAAGGGCAAGAAGTGTACTGGAAGCGAGAGCCCTTGGGTTCAGCCAGGTCCGATTGCTGCCCAAAGAGACAGGAGTCCGCCCTATCATGAATCTTCGAAGAAGGGTACTGAAGGCGCAGAATGGCAGGATAATTTTGGGACGAAGCATCAACTCAATCATGGCTCCTGTTCATAGCGTGCTGAGCTACGAAAAAATCAAGCAACTTGATAAGTTGAGCTCTGCCCTCTTCTGCGTCGGCGACATGTATCCCAAGATCAAAGCGTTCAAGGAACGGCTCCAAAGCAGCGGTTCATCGAAAGGCGCACTCTACTTTGCTAAGCTCGACGTTCAGTCATGCTTCGACACTATACCACAGCGCCGTGTTTTGGAGGCCATTGAGAAGCTCATCTCAGAAGATGAATATAACATTGCACGCCATGCGGAAATAAAAGCGCCCAATCCCCGCCGATATAAACCCGGCGTCGGCCACCCAGCAAAGCCAGCTCGAAAGTTCATCGCGAAGGCCAGGCCAACGCACGATCTCTCCGTGTTCGAGCAAACCGTAAATAACGAAATAGCAACGAGGAAGAACAACACCGTCTTTGTGGACTCGGCGTTGCGGAACTTTCAAAGGAAGGATGACTTGCTCGATCTGCTAGAAGAGCATGTTGAGAGGAACATTGTCAAGATCGGCAAGAAGTTCTACCGGCAAAAGGAGGGAATTCCTCAGGGCTCGGTCATCAGTACTCTACTTTGCAGTTTCTTCTACGGAGAATTAGAGAGAGAATGCTTCGACTTCCTCACTGAGGGTGATAGTCTGTTGCTGAGATTGATAGATGATTTCCTCCTGATTACTACCAGGAAGGAGCATGCACAGAGCTTTCTTCACATCATGCACAACGGAGTAGCGAAGTACGGTGTGAGTGTTAACCGGGAGAAAAGTCTGGTCAACTTTGAAACGAACATCGACGGGACACGAATACCTAGGTCTGTGGGTACGACCCGGTTTCCCTACTGCGGAAACTTGATCGACACAAAGAGTCTGGAGATCACCAAGGATAGAGAACCGAGGAGACAAACAGGTAAGGACCACCGGCCAGGCAGGACAAGCCCTCCAGTACTAATATCACGCAGCGATCTCGGACTCGCTCACGGTGGAACCTTCGAAAGCCCCGGGCAGGACTTTCCACCGCAAAGTATTAGAGTAAGGGCATATCGACAATACAATTGCCTATCGATGTACTGACGAATGTTCCATGCAGCTCTTTCAAGATCCAAGCGCATGCCATGTTCCTTGACACGTCGTTCAACTCGCTCAACACGGTCTTATGCAACATCTACCAGAACTTCCTCGTGACAGCTACACGCTTCTACCATTACTTGAAGTGTCTTCCGTCCAGTAGACAGCCTAAGACCTCGCTGCTGATGGGTACTCCCTTCCAAAGACACCTCAGTCAGGTCCCTCATCAACGATACTTATCTAACAAAGTTTTGTACCACTAGAGACCTTTGCAGACCTTGTGCATCTGGCATTCAATCTCACCACGAGCAAACACCGATCTTCATCCGTGCAATCTTACCAATGCGCCGTCAGCAGACAACAAATCAAGTGGTAAGAATCGATTCCCACCCCCGAACATACTCGACCATGAGTCCAATAGCTCTCGGTGTCTTGTATTGACTGACCCGCGGACACAGGTTGGCATCGATGGCCTTCCGCCATGTGCTGGGCAGGAAGCAAAGTAGGTATCGTGAAGTCAACTCTCTCCTCGATGAGATGATCGAGGCGAGTAAAGCAAAGGGCACAGTCGAAAGGACGAGAATGACGAGAGTCATCAGGGAAGGGAATCGGATGTTTCAAGGCTGCTTCAAATTCTGACGCCACATACGGAGTACAGGTGGGGGGTGGTCTGCTAATAACCAGCCGCCGATGTGTACGGTAACTTACCCTACCTTAGGTTGTACACCTACCGTACCTCAGGTACCATTCATGCAACAGTTATGTCAGCCTCATGCAACACAGAGTCCGACAAATCAGAATCACTATCAGAGTCACTATCAGAGTCAGTACTCATGGTCGTAGTAAACAATCTCCATCCAATTATATATGACTTTACCTTAAGCATTGCCACTTGCCCTCGTGTTTGTGTTGTTTGACATTGATTCGAGTACTGTACTCGTCGACCCCGTAAGATATTTGTATCTATCTTACCTATACCTAGTCTACCTGATTCGTCTCAAGGTCAAGATGAACGACGCCATCCGAATTCGGTTACCGCCCGGTCACTGCTCTGTTTCTTTCGCTGCTGATGCTGCTGCTGTTGCCGTTGCCGTTGCCGTTGCTGACGGCATACAGGACCCCCTGAAATCAAGGTCTCAAACCACCACTTCCTGCCTGTGCGCACCGCACCATTTGATCCACGAGTCGCAAGCTTACAATCTGCCACTTCCCCATATGTATCAATATCCACCAAGCACCACGTACGGATACTCCATCATCCAGGTCTGCATTCGTTCGAAAATCATCCTTACCTTACGAACCATGTCATTCGTTAGCACTAGCATTACCGGGGGAAGATAGAACCCAGGACACTCGTTTGCGATTATATACATAAACACAAGAACACCCAATTACTACACAGGCACAAGCCTTTCGATCAGTTTGCACCATCGCGACAGCCCACGACGGATCACACGAGATAGGATGTCGAATTTTGTACCTACCGTCCCGGGTTCCCCTCCGGATCTAACCGGCTCCAAATCGTCCAAATCTTCCTCATTGCATTCCTCTTCTCTGAATTCGAACCCGGACGGTGCCCTCGCCGACATATCGCACTTTGAGGATATCGGCCTTGAGGACGACTACCGTGCGTTGCATCATCAGGACATCTACGGTTATGGCATATCGAAACGCCCACCACCGTATACAAAGAGCGGGGCTGGGGCGGGCAAGAGTGCAGCTGCAGTCATGACGACGAGAGACTTGACTTCCGTGAACTCGAAGAGACCAGGGTTCCCCAGTTTGCAGGGCCAGGTGATGGGCGCATTGAGTCAGAATGCCATACATTCACTTGGGTTGCCGATTGGAGGTGGAGCGAAGAAACATCCGACAAGTCCATCGGCGCTATCCCTTTGGATGAGCCCTCTGGCCAGGAATCGGTCGCGGTCGCCCTCGCCGGCCCATTCACAGGCGCGGCCAACTTCCCCCCGGTCGTTGCCAAGAGGGTCACCGCTCATGCGGCCAGGATCCAGTCCGGTTCACAGGCCGCCGAGTCGACGCGGCTCTTGGCAGCCAAGTCGCAAAACGATCAAGGAATTGGAAGAAGAGTATCACGATTCGGACGAAGACCTACCGGACGATGCGAGTCTATGGAACGTACCCGTCTCGCCCAGGCCACCGCAAGAAAGGACCATTTCCGCGACCGCTTCTGCGAACGCTTCGGCGAGCAAAAGCCCGGAGCGGTACCCTAAGAGTCCTCTCGGGCAGGCCATGGAGGCGGGCATGTGCTCCGTTCATCCGCCGGCTTCTGCCCCAGCGTGCTCAGACGCCATGTCGGGTCATCGCGGCTCCTTGCCCGCGTCTCCTTTCGAACCCAAATTGATACATGGTAACTCGGTGCCTTCACAAGCGAACGTGCCAGCTTTTGCGAAGTTTCGAGCCAAGTCGTGGACCGCTGCCATCTCGGAGCTCTCCGACGAAGCCAAGTCTCTGACCGATGCGTTGGAAGCGTATGCCTCCATCAACGGGCATCGGCGTGAAGCTCAGATACAATCAGGGACGTTTACTGAGCCCCGGCCGAGTCTGGAGAAGATGCTACGTTCGCGGACGCAGGTGATCGATTTACCACCGTTACGCAAGAACAACGTGATGATCGACCCGTTGCCGATCAGTAGGGAGAAGGAAAAGGTGCTTAGTCGGACGAGACCAAGTTGGTTGCCACCAAAGAGCCAGAAAGAAGAGAGGAAGCATCTCAAGGAATATCAGCGCATGATGGCCGTAGCGCAGGAGAATGGTAGGATTCTGGATATTGTCCTTCAAGCACCATAGTGTCAGAATAATCGCTAACTCGCCATTCCGCGCATGCAGAGAAGAGGAAGGCTGCCAGAGCGACCGAGCTGCAGTGCGCACGCGACGATACCACAGCCTCGCTGCTTCGCATCTGGGATGAACACGTCCTACCCAACTGGGACCATGCCATCCGTCAACCGCGAACCCGTGAACTGTGGTGGCGCGGAATCGCCCCCAGGTCACGAGGCGAGGTGTGGCAAAGAGCGGTCGGCAACGACCTGGCGTTGACAGACGAGAGCTACCGGAAAGCGTCGAGGAGAGCCAAAGAAGTCGACGTCGAAGTCACGGAGGCCAACACCAACGGAGAGCGGGAAAGGCAGTGGTTCAAGGCTATCAGAAGAGACATCAAACACACCTTTCCCGAGCTGAAGATCTTCCAGCCCGGCGGACCCTTAAGCGACGACCTCGTGGACGTGCTCATGGCGTACTCGATGTACCGCAGCGACATCGGCTACAGCCACGGCACACACGTAAGCCTTCCCCTTCCTCTCACCGACGACCCCCTCTACCGACCCCCCCCGCTGACTTATCCCCCCTAGCTCATCGCCGCCCTCCTCCTCCTCACCCTCCCCACCCCATCCCGCGCC
>JAABUJ010002432.1_pt1 | contig 23114 bp, 19 predicted proteins | sample 5559131 | NCBI WGS metagenome assembly JAABUJ01 (sample SAMN10711875, study PRJNA513366) | rock metagenome | isolation source: Antarctica rocks | place: Antarctica: Victoria Land, Mt New Zealand nord | collected 2016-01-07
ACCGTCGCCGCCGGTGCGATGATAGCGCGCCCAGAGGAGATCGCCCTCCGCATGTCCGAGTATCGCGTCACTCCATGCCAGCCAACGGTCGTGCGCTTCCAGCCACGCGCGAGCGACGACGCGATCGCCCGCCTCCAGCGCGAGCGTCGCTGCGATGCATTGGAATGCATCGGCGGGCCGGATGCGGTTGTCGCCCGGCTCGGTCGCCGCTCCGGCCGGGAACTCCGCGCGCACGAGCGACCATGCGGCATCCGCATCTCCTTGCCCGACGGCCACCATGGCAAGGACGATCGGCAGGAGATGCGCGAAGACGTGATCTGCGTAGCGCGTCCGGCGCACCACTGCCCCGATCTGCCGCAGTTCCGTCCACGCTCCATCGAGGTAGAGCAGGGGCGCGAGCAGAAGCCGGATCGGCAGCACTGCGAAGAGTTCGCCGGGCTGCGGCGTGCGTGCCTCGATCATCGCCCGTGCCTGTGCCAGTTTGACACGATCATCAGGCCAACACACCAGCGCTCCTCCATGCAGCGCGCTCGCGGCGAGCCAGCAGGCAACATCGTGCTCGTTGTGTGTCCGGTAGTATGCATAGGGGGTGGCAATGCTCAACCATGCCTCCTCGTAACGGCCCATACTCCGGTCCACCGCACCGAGAGCGAGTTGCGCCTCGTAGGCGAGCGATTCCGATTTTCCCGCCGCGTCGGCCAGCGCGATTGCCGCGTGGCGCACCGTGTCTGCGAATCGTCCCGCCTCGGCGAGGCGCAGCGCATACGATCCATGCCGCGCAGCGGGGCTTGCGGCGACGAAATCGAGCGATGCGACGCGCGTCATCGCGCTCAGGGGCAGCGCGTCCAACGCCGCCAACCCCTCCGCCTGCATGGCAAGCCCGCGACGCCGGTCGCCGGCATAGCCGTACAGGTAGCCGAGGCGGAACCGCGCGACGGCCGCGAGCACCGCGTCATCTGCTTGCACCGCGAGTCGTTCCGCCTCCTCCGCGTGCGCGATTGAGCGGGTGGTATTGGTCGTCCGCAGAAGTCGCACGAGCCGGAGGAGCAGTTCGCACCGCAGGACGCGCTGCTCTCCGTCTTCCCCGATCAGGTGCAGTGCGTCCGTGAAGCATGTCACCGCCGTCTGCGGCGCGTGCGTCGCGATGGCCCGTTCACCCGCGCGGATCAGCCATTCGACGGCGCGTGCATCACCCGCGAGGCGAAAATGGTACGCGACGGCGTCCGGATCGGGATGCGGCATCGCCGCGAGTGCCTCAGCGATTGTGCGATGCAACGCGCGACGCCGCGCGACCAGCATGCCAGTGTAGAGCGTCTCGCGGATCAGTGCGTGCGTGAAGTGAACGCTCGACCCGGTCGGCGACTCATCCATCAAACGGGCGGCGACCGCGCCCTCGATCACGCCGAAAAGCGCCGGTTCCGTGACCAGCCCGACCGCCGTCCAGAGCGAGAGCGGCACATCCTGCCCGATCACCGCAGCGATTGCCAGCAGTCGCTCCGCTTCGTCGCCTAACTTTGCGACTCGGCGCGCGACCACTTGCCGCAGAACAGGCGGCACGCGTGCGCCATCAAGGTCGTGGACCGCCCAACCATCCGCGCCATTCGCAAGATTCCCGTCCTCTTCGAGGCCATGCAGGAGTTCGCCGATGAAAAATGGATTGCCTTCGGCGTGGCGATGGAGGTAGTCGGTGAGCCGCGTCGCATCGGCTGCTGGCAGCGCGGCGTACCGTTCCCGCACCAATACGCCGACCGCGTCCGTGTCCAGCGGATGCAACAGGAGCCGGAGGGGTTGGGCCTCGCGGACGAGCGCGGGCAGGAGAGTCCGAAAAGCGGGGCTTGTCGGCAGTTCCTCGATTCGATATGTGACGATGAGCAGCACCGGGTACGCGGCGAGATCGCGCGAGAGCAGGCGGAGTAGCGCCAGGCTCGCTGGATCGGCCCATTGCATGTCGTCCAGAACGAGGGCGAGCGGGTGCGCGGTCGCGGCGGCGCGGAGGGTTTCGCGGAACTGGACGAACAGGGCTGATTGGCTCTCGGTCGCCGTGCCCGGCGCGAACAGGGGCGATAGTGGCAGTGGGCCGGGAGTCGTGTCATATGCGGCGGAGAGTTCGATCCACGGCCCATAGGGCGGCGTTTCGGCCAGTTCATAGCAGCGCCCGACGAAGGAAGGGATGCCCTGGCGTGCCGCCTCCATGCACGCGGTTTCGGCAAGCGCGGTTTTGCCGATTCCCGCTTCACCGGAGATAAGGGCAAGTCGGCCATGCCCGCGAAGCATCGCGCCAACAAGGGTGGCGAGGGCGTCCCGCTCGCGGTCGCGCCCGACGAGCAGGGGCGGCTGGGTGCCGGATGAGAATGGAGCAGTGAACGCCATGACGTAGTACCTTACCAAGTCAAAAATCTTGGGCCAGGGACGACGCTGAATGCTGCACGACTTTCTACGACGAACAGTATCGCACAGGTCGAGGGAAAGGGTAGCGAATAAGAATGGGAAAGTAAGAGTTTTTCACGAAAAGCATCCCGATTGATGCACCTGACTGCATCGCGTCGCCCGACAGGGAAGAGAGGGGTGTGAAACAATCTGGCGGATCGGGCAGTCTCTCTAATCGAGGTGATGGTGTTCGTCGTTTCACGCTGCGCTCACATCATCGCGGCAATCTGGACACATGCTGCTGGTATCGTGTGGCAACACGCGACCTGTCCGAATGGACACGGCGTAACCCCCCGGATGGCCGATGTTTGGTGGCGGTACGAGGCGTATGGTGGATTGTGGAGGGATGCGCCGGGTATTTTGTCAGGAAAGGGCGCGGATCGGTGTTCTCCACGGGGGTACACATTATGGAGTAGGGCGCAATGCTGCTGGATAGACAGGAAGGGAAGGCGATCACGATGGAAAAGCAGTTCAATTTGGTGGAGCGTGCCTCAGTGCCACCGACGAATGGGCAGTATCTGCCCGTGACGGCCGCGCCGCCGACCAGTCAGTACGCGCCGGTAGCGGATTCAACCCCGCAGATGGGGGGGCAGCATCCCTCCATCGCCAATCCGATTATCCAGGCGCTTGAAGTCGTCAAGGTGTTCGACACGGGCAAGGTGAAGGTGCCCGCGCTACGCGGCGTTACGCTCGCCGTCGGACGGGGCGAGATGGTCGCGATCATGGGGCCGTCCGGCTCCGGCAAGACCACCCTCCTCAACTGCCTCGCTGGTTTGGAGGAAATTGATACCGGCCAGATCATCGTGGACGGCACGGACATCGCCACGATGAACGACAAGACAAAGACGGAATATCGCGCCCGCCACATGGGTTTCGTCTTCCAGTTCTATAACCTGCTGCCCGTCCTCTCCGCCGTCGAGAATGTCGAGTTGCCGCTCGTCGTCAGCGGCGTGAACACCAAAGAGGCGCGGGAGCGGGCGATGCGCGTGCTCGAACTCGTGCGCCTGACGGAGTGGGCGGCGCACAAGCCTGCCGAACTCTCCGGTGGCCAGCGGCAGCGTGTGACGATTGCCCGCGCGCTCGTCAACGAACCTGCCATCGTCTGGGCGGACGAACCGACCGGCGATTTGGACAGCGAAACGGCGGATGAGATCATCAGCCTGATGCAGAACCTGAATGCGCAGCACGGCCAGACATTCGTGATCGTCACGCATGACGCGGGCGTCGGCGCACGCTGCCAGCGGATCATCAAGATGCGGGATGGCCAGATTATTGACGACGGCCTCGGCCACGTCGCCGATCCGCGCTCATTCTCCGGCGACGGCCAGGCGCGGCCAGTAGTCAGTAGTCAGTAGACAGTAGTCAGTAGACGAAAAGAGAGACGCGAGCATTTTCGCTCCCAACTGACTACTGTCTCCTTCCCCGGAGGGGCAAATGAATAAACTTTTTGGCATCCCGATGACGAATATTATGGTTGCACTCTTGATCGTGCTGGCGGCGGTGCTAGCGATCACGGTCTACATTGCGCTCCGCAATCCGGTCATCTTCCGCCTCGGCATCCGCAATGTGCCGCGCCGCAAAGCGCAGACGGGGCTGATTATCATCGGGCTGATGCTCTCGACGCTCATCATGTCCGCCGCGTTCGCGACGGGCGACACGATCAACTACTCGATCGGTGATGTGGTGTACAAATCGCTCGGCCATGTGGACGAGGTGATCCGACCCAGGCAGGACCCAAACAGCGCCGGACAAGGCGCGGACAAGATTCCTGCGGCTGTGCTGACGGATCTCGAAACGCGCTTCACGGGTGATCCGGACATCACCGGTTTCGTCCCGTCGCTCGGCAAGGCCGTGCCCGTCCTCAACCCGCGCACGTCGCAGAGCGAGCCGATCGTCTCCCTCGCCGGGGTGGACGCGAAGCGCGTGGGAGCCATTGGCGGCGTGCTCGATGCGAAGGGCAACAAACTCGACATCGGCACGCTGGGGGCGGGTGAGGCCTACCTAAACCAGACGGGCGCGGATAAACTGCAAGCGCGGGTGGGGGACACGCTACAGTCCTTCTACAATAACCAGTCGGTCGCCTTCAAAGTCGCGGCAATCGTGCAGGACAGCATCTTCAACGCCAATACGAACGGTAATGCCTATCCCGGCTTGCTCATCCCATTGGACCGCGCGCAGGCGATGTTCAACCGGCCAGCAGATTATGACGCGATTTTCGTCGCCAATACCGGCACGGTGCGGAGCGGCGTCAACCGGACCGACACGGTCGTCGGCAAGCTCGATCCCGTGCTGACCCCTCAACATCTGGAAGCGAACAAGATTAAGCAGGAGAGCGTCAAGCAGGCCGAACTGTTCGGTAATGTCTTTACGACCTTCTTCCTTGTTCTCGGCTTGTTCGCGATCGCGGCGGGCGTGCTGCTCATCTTTCTGATCTTCACGATGCTGGCGGCGGAGCGCAAGAGCGAGATGGGGATGGCACGCGCCATCGGCACGCAGCGGCGGCATCTCGTGCAAATGTTCATTGCCGAAGGAACGGCGTACGATCTGATCGCGGCGGCGGTCGGCGCGATCCTCGGTGTCGGCGTCGCGCTTGGCATCGTGCTGGCGATGAAGGCGATTATCGGCAATAGCCTGCCCCTCTCGCCCTACGTGCAGCCGCGCTCGCTGGTCATCGCCTATTGCCTCGGCGTCGTGCTCACCTTCGGCACGATTGCCTTCTCGTCGTGGCGCGTGAGCAAACTGAACATCGTCGCCGCGATCCGGGACACGGAAGAACCGGTCCGCCGCAAGGCGGGAGTGCGCAGCCTGATCTGGGGCATCGTCATGGTGCTGCTCGGCATCCTACTCGCGCTCGTCGGCCTGACCGGCAAGCAAGCCGCGCCGTTCTATGGCGGTGCGATGCTAATCGTCTTCGGCCTCGCCTTGATCCTCCGCCGCTTCGGTGTGCCGGAGCGCGGCGTCTTCACGGCGGTCGGGCTGTTCGTGCTCGCCTGGTGGTGCGTTCCCTTCTCGGTGCATGACAAGATTTGGGGCAAATTGCAGGGCGGCATCGAGATGTTCTTCTTCAGCGGGATTGCGCTCGTCACTGGCGCGGTGCTGCTGATAGTTTTCAACACGGATATTCTGCTCCGGTTCGTGACGTGGATCGGCAAGCCGTTTGGGCGGTACGCGCCCGCCTTCAAGACGGGCGTCGCCTACCCGCTGGCGAACCGGGGCCGCACCGGCATGACATTGGCGATGTTCGGCCTGATTATCTTCGCGCTCGTCGTGATGAGCGTGCTGAATACGACGTTCGGCAAGGCGTTCACGTCCGATGCAACGCTCGGCGGCTGGGATGTTGCGGCGGCGGCGAACAGCAACAATCCGGTTGGTGATTTCAAGGGGGCGGTGCAACAGGCGGGTACCGTCAACACGAACGATTGGACGGCGCTCGGCATCAACCACATTGTCACCCCGCAGAATACGCAAGTCCGTCTCGCCGGAGCGCCGGACTACCGACAGTACACCGCGCGCGGCCTGGACAATGGATTCATTGACCATAGCACGTACAAATTCCAGACCCGCGCCACTGGGTATGCCTCTGACCGTGCCATCTGGGATGCGCTGAAGCGCGACCCGACGCTCGCCGTGATTGACGCGGCGGCGATTCCGCAGCAGGGTGGCTTCGGCAACGCGGGGAGCGACAAGCGGTTCGAGTTGACTGGCGTGAAAGATACCGACAAGGCGATGACACCGATCAAGGTGGATGTCCGCGACCAGCGAACGGGAGCGGCTACGCAGGTGACGATCATTGGCGTGCTCGACCAGACGATGAATGTCAGCAATGGACTTGGCGTTGGGGAGGGCGCCGGTCTGCTGATGAATGACAGCACATTCCAGCAGGTCTTCCCGCCCGACCGGCAGAACACGGCCTACTTCATCGCGCTCAGGAATGGCGCAGAAAGCAAGGGCGTCAAGTTCGGCATCAAGGCCGCGCTCGTCCGGAACGGCGTGCAGGCGATTGATCTGCGCGACGAGTTGCAGAAATCACAGCAGCAGAGCCAGGGCTTTCTCTATCTGCTGCAAGGGTTCCTCGGCATTGGCCTCTTTGTCGGCATCGCGGCGCTCGGCGTGATCGCGCTCCGCTCAGTCGTCGAGCGGCGGCAACAGATCGGCATGCTCCGCGCGCTCGGCTACCAGCGCGGCATGGTGAGCGCCAGTTTCCTGATCGAATCGCTCTTTATTGCCGTTACGGGCGTGATCGTCGGCGTGGCAACCGGGATGGTCCTCGCGCGGAACCTGATCGCGAGCGGCAACGCGGGCCCGCAGGCGAAGGAAATGGTCATCCCATTCGGGCAGATCGCCTTCTTCGTCATCATCGCACTCGTTGCTGCCTTCATTATGACGGTGATCCCCGCTCGCCGCGCCAGTCGCGTCCCGATCGCGGAGGCGTTGCGATACGAGTAGGGAAGCCCTAACCCCCAATCCCCTTCCCCCGTGGGGAAGGGGATTTTTCTGTGCCGCGAACATGCCGACGGGCGCAGTTTGGCATACACTATGGGCAACGAACAGTATCTCCCTCCCCCATTGCGGGCGGAGGGTCGAGGTGGAGGCAATGACGCTGATGAGTGACGCATCGAAACAAAGCCTCGCACGGGCGCTCGGCTACCTTGGTCTCCTGCTCGCGCTCTTCGCGGCGCTGACGCCGGGGTACTTCTATATCCCCGGCCTGCTCGCCCTCGGCTGCGGCATCGCGGCCTTGCTACTGCGGGAGGGGTATCTGGGGCTGTTGTCCATTGGCTTTGCCCTCTTCGGCCTCCTGATCGGCTTCATTCTCACTCTCGCCGGCTTCCGCTTGGGGAAGTAGGTTCACGAAGCGCAGAGGGCCTCACGTTTTTCGCGAGGTCGTGCGCCTTCTGGGCAGCATGTGGTTCGGAAATCCCTAGCGAAACTGCGGCATAACTTCGTTGACGAAAGTCTCCAATGCGGCCCAGTCCACGGGCGGGCGGATAGCGACATTGATCTCCTTGACGCCCATCGCCTCGTACGCGCGCAGGCGTTCGACGACCTGCGCCGGGCTGCCGATCAACTGGCCTGCCGGGTCCTGATGTGGCACTTTGTGGTGCATCTCCGCCTCGGTCGCTTCCATCACTTTCGGGTCGTCCGAGGCGGCCATGAAGAAGCCCAGTTGCGTCGCAACGGCGATCTGTGCCTGGTCGCGCCCCTCGACATCGCACCAGTGGTGCAGTACCTCGATTTTGTGCGCGAGGTCTTCCGGCGAGACATAGGCGATGTTCCAGCCGTCGGCATACTTCGCGGCCATGCGCGCTGTCCGTTTCTCGCCGCGCCCGCCGATCCAGAGAGGCAATTTGCCGACCGGTCGCGGGTTCATGTAGGCGTTCGTGAAGTCGAAGAACCGGCCGTGGTGATCCGTCACTTCGTTGTCAATGAAACTGCGCATCACCTGCATGCCCTCATCGAGCATGTCCATGCGCTCCTTGATCGGCGGGAAGGGATAGTTGAAAGCGCGGAACTCCGGCTCGTGCCAGCCTGCGCCCAACCCCGGCTCGAAGCGCCCGTTGGAGAGGTGATTGAGCGTCACGAACGATTTGGCGAGTAATCCGAGGTTGCGATACGGCGCCGCAAAAACCATGCAGCCACAGCGCAGGTTCTTCGTGTCGGCGGCGAGCGCGGCGAGGCAGGCGACGGCCTCAAAGTGCGGATCGGCGTCGTTCGTCGCGCAGTAGAGATGATCCCAGACGGAGAGCCAGCCGAAGCCGTTGTTGTCGGCATACGTCCAGAGGCGGCGCAATTCGTCCATTGTGATATTTTGCTGCCCGACATGAATGCCCCAGGAAATGCTCATCGCTGGCCTACCCTTTCCCCTCATCCGCTTTGCACCGGCCGATACGGGGCATCATTGTATACGCCGCGCGCCGTCTCCGCGCACCTTCACAGAAATAATCCGGCGGATGTCTCTTTACCCGGGGCGCGGTGTCGGCTCGTTGCGGGTGAAGTCTACCGACCCCATTGGCAGGTCACGGGCGGGGATGGCGCCGCCCGCGAAGCGTAATGGATCGAAGTAGTGCATGTCGTACGGTGGCGTGCCGGTCGCCAGCCATTCGCCGACAACCGCACCGACTTCCGGCGAGATGGCGAAGCCGTGGCCGGTGAAGCCGCAGCAATGGAAGAGGCCGGGTACATCCGGTGCGGGGCCGATCATCGCAATGCCGTCCGGGCTTTCACCCTCCATGCCGCTCCACGCGCGTAGCAGCGGCAGGCTCCGTAGGAGCGGCAGGATGCCCGTGCAGGCCGCCGCGCTCCCCGCGATGTGCGTGCCGACCGTCCCCGCGCGGCCATTATCGAGATGCACGGTTCCCGCCCAGCCGCCGCCGATGACAAAGCCACCTTCCGGCACCTGCTTCAATGAGAGTGGCCGCCCGACACAGCCGACGACCGGATCGAGGAGGTGCGGCGCGGGGGCAGTGACGAGCATCTGATAGCAGGCGGGGTGCAGAGGAATCTCCGTGCCCGCCTGCCGCGCCACCTCGCCTGCCCACGCGCCCGCCGCGTTGATTGCCCATCGGCAGGGGAGCGTCCCGGCGGTCGTCTCCACCGCGACGATGCGGCCGGTGGCGTCTTTCGTGAAACCGGTCATCGCCGTTCGCTCGCGGAGGCGCGCTCCGGCCCGGATCGCCGCGTTCGCGAACGCTTTGGTCGTCAGGATCGGGTTCGCGTGGCCGTCCTCCGGCGTGTACGAGCCTGCCACGACCGTCGGGGAAATACCCGGCATGATCCCTGTGAGGGCCGGCGGCTCGACAAGGCGGATCGCCAGCCCCGCCTCCTGCTGTCGCATAATGGATGTCGCGAAGGCGGGCAGGATCGCCTCGTCCTCAATCAGCGTCAGGTGGCCGCCGCGCCGATACTCGATATCCGCGCCGAGACGGTCAGCGAGGCCGGGCCAACGGGGGATCGCCTTGAGCGCGAGGGGGAGTTCGCGCAAGTCGCGTCCTTGCTGCCGTACGCCGCCCGCCGATGCGCCGGAGGCGGAGGCCGCGACTTCCCGCTGCTCGACGACGGTCACGGAAACGCCACGCGTCGCCAGTTCGTAGGCGATGGCGCACCCCATCACCCCACCGCCGATGACGACGACATCCGCCGCCGGTTGCCGTTTCCTGCTCGCCATCTCGCCTCCCGCCGTATGCGTGCCTCCTCGCACGCCGATGTTCGCATGCCTGTTGCTCGCTGGCAATGCATCCGGCGAGGCGATACGCTCGTATAGAAGACAGGCGTCGCGAGCCACGATGAATCTCGATACTGATGATAACGATGAAAGGGAATCCTATGCGCTACCGTCTTCTTGCCCTCGTCACCCTGCTCACGCTCGGCGTACTCGCTGCGTGCGGTGGGAGTGCGAGCACGACCGTACCGACTGCGCCGACGAGCGTGCCGACCAAAGCGGCGGCCGCAGCGCCAACGACCGCGCCGACGACAAGTGTCGCCAGTGCAGCCGCGCCGAGTGCATCCGCCGCGACCGCCGCCCCGGCCGCGACGATCGCCCCGACTGCTGTTCCCACCACCGCTCCGGCAACGACCGCTCCGGCGACGACCGCCGCCACCGCACCTGCGGCATCTGTTGCCAGCGGGGGTAATGTCGTGATGGTCCAACTGAAGGATTTCATGATCACACTCGACAAGTCCACAGTGAGCGCCGGGATGATGACGTTCAATGTCAAGAACAACGGCCCCTCGCCGCATAACTTCAATGTGAAGATCAATGGTGAGGAGAAAGGCATCCCGACGATTGATCCCGGCACAACGATGACATTAACACTTGACCTCAAGCCGGGAACATACGATTACCGCTGCACCATCCCCGGCCATGACCTCCTCGGCATGAAAGGCACACTGACAGTGAAGTAGGATATGCAGGCTGGGTTTTATGCCGAAGTATCAAGTGATGGCAGGCTGGGAAGCCTGCCATCACCATGTGATTCCGTCGGATCAATGCCGCGGAAATCCGCACTAACCGAGGACATTGTCAACAAGCCAGGTATTGCCCTGCTTGTGCATCACAAAGGTGCGCTTCACGACGCCGGACGCGGTCGTAATCGTCGCCTGGACGGTCGCGCTATTGCCATCGGTGTCGCGCTGCTCGCTGTCTATGATGAATGCCTGCACGGGCGGCTGGATATTGAGCAACTTGTAGCCGTCGCTGCCCGTCTGGGACTTCAACGCGGGAGTGAGATAGCCGGAAATATCCCCTTTCGCCAACACTGTGCGCAAGAACTGCTCGGTCGCGCCGCGCGCCTCGCTGGCAGATACCGGCGTCGTGGTCGGCGTCCCCACCGCGCCAGTACTCGTGACCGCCGAGCCGGATGTGCTGACGGACGTCGTGGCGGATGTGATTGTAGATGTGGTAGCAGATGTCGTAACGGATGTCGCCGTGGAACTGGCCGATTGCGTGGCGCGCACGATGGTGGCGCTACTCGTCGCGGTATTCGTGTTCGCGACGCCGCCAACATTCGCGGTCGTGCGGGCGAGGGAGGTCGGCGTGCTCACATTTGCCGTTGCTGCGGTTGTGGCAGCGCCCGTTGCGCGGCTCGCTTCAGTGGCGGTGGTAGTGGCGCTTGGCAGCGTATTGGCGAGCGGGGTTGGGGTGCCGGGCGCCGTGGCGGTTGCGATCGGGGCGAGCTGCGTCGCCTGAATGAGAGCGGCGGCGGTGGTTGGCGTGGCGGATGCACCAGTTGTGGTGGTCGTGGCTTTGGTACTGCCACCGCAGGCGGCGAGCGCGACGACCAGGAGTGTGATACCAAGCGCCAGAAGGCGATGTGAGCGGAAAGATAGCATACGAAGGATCCTCCTCAGATCAAGATAAGGGGCGGCATGGCCGCCTCCCGTCATTGCACCATAGCACGGCAATCGTCGGCTGTCACGCGGGCTGGGAGAGGGTACGACCGATCATCCGCTGATCCGGTCAATCAGCCAGGTGTCATTCGCCTGTTTCATCGTGAACTGGGGCTTCACCGTGCCATTGGCGACGGAGAGCGTGGAACTGACGGTCGCGGTCATCCCGTCAGCGCTCATCTCCTGACCATCCACGCTAAAGAAGCGCATTGGCGGCTGGGCGCCGAGAAGCGCGTATCCGTCTCCGTTCGATTTGGCACGCAATTCAGGCGTCAGGAAGGCGGCGATGTTCCGCTTCGCCACTATCGCATCGTAGAACTCCTCGATGACCTTGCGAGGAATCCCGGCGGTGGGTACGGCATCGGGCGCCGCATACGCTGGGGGTGTATGCCCAGGTGCGGCTGGGGGCGTCGGCGGCGGGGCACGCAGGCCATGAGCGAGCGGCGTCGGCGTCGGGCCGGATGCGGTCGCGACAAGGGAGGGATCATCGGCCACCACGGTGATTTTCTTGCCGCTGCAGGCGGTTGTGGCAAGGATGAGACAACACGCGATGCAGATGATACAAAGACCCACCCCGATGCGTCGCATTGCTTGCCCCCTGCGTGACTGCTCGAACCTGTCAATCGTATCAGCAATGCGCATGCCATGTTGGTATTTGCTACGCTCTCCGGCAACGCGAAATTCCGCGAGGGGAAAGGAGAATGCGACTGATAGGCCTGAAAGATGGAACCGACCGGATGCGTGCCCCATATCGCCCCTGCGCGGTTGCGCGTGGGCGACGAACGATCTGGCGATCCAGTATCACGACGCGGAATGAGGCGTGCCGCTCCACGACGACCGGGCGATCTTCGCGTTCCTCATCCTCGAAGGCGCGCAGGCAGGCCTCAGTTGGGACACGATCTTGCGGAAACGTGACTGCTACCGCACTGTCTTCGACCAGTTCGACCCGGAGGCCGTCGCGCGGTATGACCAGCGGAAAATGGACGAACTGCTTGCCGATCTCGGCATCATCCGCAACCGCGCCAAAGTTGCCGCTGCGATCCAGAGTGTGCGGGCCTTTCTCGGTGTCCGCGACGCATGCGGCACGTTCGACGCCTACATCTGGCAATTCATCGGCGGCATGCCACGCGTCAATGCATGGCCATTGCCTGCGACGATCCCGGCACAGACGCCCGAACCCGCAGCGATGAGCAAGGACCTCCGGCGGCGCGGCTTTACCATCGCCGGCCCGACGATTTGCTATGCCTTGATGCAGGCGACCGGCATGGTCAATGACCACACAACCGACTGCTTCCGGCATGCCGAACTCGGTGGATAAATCGCTGGAAGGAGTAGCATACGCTACCGTCAGGTTGGTTGGACGGCCAGCTTCAAGGCGCGGTAGGAGCGTTGGAGCAGATCGCTGACTTCCTGCCAGTAAGGCGCGCCGCGCACACCATATCGTTCCCGGCCCACATCGCTGACGAATGCCGCTTCCGCGCGCAGGCGGGCTGCCTCGTGTACGACGGATGGCGGCAGGCAGTAGATGGCTGCGTACAGGTCCGCGATAGCATCAGTCAGTGCCGCCGCACCCATCTCGGCGCGATGCCTGTGGACGATCCACCAGCGCACTTCCCGCGCGGCCACGTCGTCCGCGTCGAACGACGCACCGCATTCCTCTTGCAACTGGGTGTATGCCGACGCGATGTCGGGGATGGCCGCCTCGTACTCCGCGTGCGTGCGGGCGAAGCGCATCGCCGGGCGCGCGAGCATCAGCGCGATCCGCATAGCGCGCAGCCACGGTAGCCCAAATTGCCGGGCAATGAGCCGGACGAGCAGGAGAAAGAGGCGTGCGTCCTGCTTCGCGTAGTACGCCTGCCACATCCGCGTTTCCAGCCACGCAATGGCGTCCGCATCGAAGGTGCAAAGCGGATTTTCCTGTGGCGTCATGATCCCTTCGCTCATATTCAGGGAGCCTGGCGTGCGATGTATGCCAAACCAACCGTAAAGATGATAATGCCAATAATGATGATAGCGACGTTCGGATCCATCAACGCCTCCATAAAGAATGCTACCGCAATGCCCGTTGGCTACACGCGTGCATATCTTAATCCTCGGTACGCGGCCGTTCGTCTCGCGGCGGTATCGTATCGAGCAGTGCGATCAATTCATCCACGACCTCTGTCAGACTGAAGTGGGCGAGGACGCGTGTGCGTCCTCGCTCCCCAACCGCGCGCAGTATAGCAGGTGGCTGGCTGAGCGCCGTGCGGATCGCCGTGCTTAACGCCGCCGGGTCGTCCGGCGGGACGAGCCAGCCCGTCTCGTCGGGAATTACCTTGTCCGGGATACCGCCGACGGCGGAGGCGACAATCGGCAGGCGGTGCGCCATTGCTTCGAGCATCACAAGCGGGCTGCCCTCGTAACGCGTCGGGTGAACAAAGAGTGTTGCCCTCGCGAGGGTGCGATGCAGGTCTGCGTCGGAGATGCGACCCAGCAGTGTCGCGTGTACGCCGATCCCCGCGCGCGTGATTGCTTCTTCCACCTGGCAACGGGCGGCGCCGTCGCCGATGTGCAGCCAGCGCCAGCCGTCGGGCAACTGATCGCGGATCATGCCGAGCGCGGCGGCGAGGACATCCAGCCCCTTGTTCGGCTCGATCCGCGCGAGGCTGACGATCACCGGTGGCCCGTCATGCGGTGGAGGAAGAGGACCCGTGAGGCGATCCACGCGCGCGACATCAATCCCGTTCGGCACAATCGCCACCCGCTCGCGCGGTAGGGCAAGATTGTGCATGACATCGTGGACGAGAAAGGCATCGAGCGCGATTGCTCGGTTGGCCTGCCGCGCCGCCCGCCGGACGAGCGCCCGCTGTGGCGTGAGGAGCGCCCGCTTCAGACCCGTTGCGGAAAATTCCTCCATGCCATGCGGGTTGATGAGCAGACGGCGCACCTGCCCAGTGTTGAGTAGGGACACGAACGCCGCCGCCGCCGCACCGTGCCCAATCGCCGCGTCGAAGACAGTATCGCGCGCGCTCAGTGCCTCCGTCACGCGGCCCACAAAGCGCGGGTAATGGACGACGCGATCCAGGACCCCGCCACGCCGGAACATGCGATCATCCGCCCACGGCACGGTGATCAGTTCGTTCACACGGAGCAGGGAATCATCCGCCGCATCATACGTCGGCGTCGCGGTGACGAGCGTCACATGGTGCCCACGATCGGCGAGCGCGGAGCAGACATCCGCGACGGCCCGTTCCAGCCCGCCCACACCATGCAGCGGCGCGACTGCCCGACTTGCCACCGCGATATTCATCGAGGCAATGGTGAAGCAGGCTTCAGCCTGCTTCCCTGTCTCAGAGAACGCAGGCTGACGATCCTTAACGACTTCATTCGGTGTTTGCCCGGTGGTGGCAGGCTTCCAGCTTGCCACCACCAGTACCCAGGTAAGTTTTTACAGCTCATAGACCTACGCTACCGCTACCACATGCATTGCTCATCGTGTTACTCCTCCGCGCCAATCCACTGGCCGCATTCTCGCGGAAGCCGCATCCGCCGTAAAGGCGGCGGTGCATGCGTGCGTGCTATACTCGCGCCATCGTTCCGTGGCTGGACAGTTTGCTTCCCGTCTCAGTGCAGGGAAGGCCCACAGTGGTTGATGATGTCAAGCGCTCCCTATCTGGCGCACCTACGTCCACGACAGCGATTCGTAGGAGTGGTGCTCGAACCGCCCTCCCCGCCCTCTCGAGCGGGTTCGGTATCTGCTTACCTCTAACGAATTGCTCAGGAAAGGCTGTCGTGCCAGAGGAGGAAGTGCAAACCGACGTTGCCCATTTCCACCTGCCAAGCGGGCGCGTTATCGGGTGTGTAGGTGAGCACCCGCCGCTCGAACGCCTGCATCAGCACGGAATGTAGCGTCCCGCCGACACGCGTCTGCGTCCAGTATGGCTCGGTGATCGGCAGGCCGAGCAGCGTCTGCCAGTCCGCCGGGAGCGTCTGCATCCAATTCCAGAAGACATCAGGGATATTATGGCCGAGATTCATGTCGTAGTGCGCGCCCACGGCATATCCGGCGTGCGACGGGTCGTCCCCGACGTGGCCGCCGCTGTCAATCGTCGCGGTCACCGGCTGGCCGATCCTCTTCGCGGTGCGCCGGTCCTTCGCCAGGTCGCCGAACGACGCGACGCTCCAGAGGGTCGCGTAGGTCGGGCAGGCGTCGTTGTTCGTCGCGTCCCCCGCGATGGGAATCGCAGCAGGGCGATAGGACTGGAAGGCGTTATTGCCGATCTGCACGCCGCCGCTGACCATCTCCGTGACGAGCAGACCGTTGGAGATGCCACCCGTCGGCGTCGTCAGTTCCATCCGCGCTTTGTCGAAATAGAAGACGGTCCGCATACCGCCCGGCGACTCCGCATACGGCTCCATCCGCGTTGTCACAGTGTCCGGGCCGTAGAGCCATGACCGCGTGACTTTTCCGTCCGCGACTGCGCCATCCCCGCCGCTCCATGCTGTACCGATCACGCCAGGGGCGGCATTGATCCCATTCGGCAGGCGGTAGCCGGTAACGGGTGGTGCGGGCGCGGCAGGGAAGACGGGCAGCGTGCGGGATGATGGGGGTGATATCGGGATACTCTTGCTCACTACTGCGGGAGGCGTTGCGGTCGACATAATGACCGCAGGCACGGTCGCGGTCGGCGTCGCGGTAGGTGTGGGCGTGGATGATGAGGGAACGGTCGTCGGCGTTGGTGCGGCACCGGACACGATGACGTTCGCTGGATCGCCTGCACCTTTCGTGCGGAAGGCCCAGGTGTGGGAGAATTGCTGCCCGTTTGCGGCGCCGCTGACGGTCACTTTGTAGTCCGTGCCCGGCTGCATCGGGGCGCTGGTGGCGATCAGATCCGTGTTGCGAGAGAGCCAGCCCGTACCAATGCTCGCGAAGGACGGAACCGTCTGGCCACTCGTGGTGATTGTCGCGCTGCTAAAGGTCACGCCGCCATCGCCATTGTACTTGAGCGTGATCGGCGTGCCGATCGGGTACGAGGCGCTTTTGAAGGCGTTGGGCGATTCACCATCGAACATTGTCCCGATACCCGACGCACCATCCGGTGGCCACTGTTCCCACATGGGATCGGCGGTCGCGCTCCATGCGGGCGTGCCCACGTCAATTACGTCCACCTTGACCGTGTCGGCGATGACGCCGAAGCCGATGTGGACATAGCGTGGGTCAAGGAGCGTCAGGCGGTGATTGATTGTATTGATGTACCAATCCAGCGAAACGAGTTGATTGCCACTCAGCCCCATGTTTTCGTTGACGTTGCGGCTCGGATAGCCGGCGGCCAGCGCGCGGTCGAAGAAATCCGCACCGGTGAAGCCCGGCAGTCCCGGCTTCTCGTCGTGGATGCCGACACCACCACTGCCACTGTTCTGCTTGTAGTAGAGCGCGTGCGCCTGAGCCGACTGGTCAAGCGCGGGATGGCGCGTCAGGGGTGCGACGCCGATCGCGGCCCGCCACTGATTGATGCGGGCGAGCGCAGCGTTGCGCTGCGATTCGAGATCATCCGATGCCGCATAGGTGACGGTACACAGGGGCATGATGAGGCCACAGATCAGTAGCATGACGCCCGCTAGACTCGCTCGCCACATCCGGCGCATGTCCTAACCTCCCCTACCGCCCGGTTAATCGTCCGCCGCATCATAGTCCGTGCGGCGCGCACGCGCAACAAAGCTGGCGATGCTATGATTCCCTTGCGTTCTCGCAGACAATAGAGTGAGGGCGCAATGCAGTGACGCGCCGTTTCTCGGACGCATCCATTCTTCTGGCATCGCACATGCTATATACGGTATAGTGTTTCCAGATATAAGGAGGAGCGACACCATGAGTTATGGAGCACCGTCGGCGGGATATGGACAGCCCGATCTTCAAATGGGGATGCCGGTGAGTTCGGACAATGGATGGACCGGCACGATCACCGAGATCATCCCCGCCGCACCCGGCTACGAGGGTGCAGTGCGCGTCGCGTGGCATGGGGATGGCACGACGCTCGTCGCCCTTTCGATGTTTGTGGTCGAGAACGGTCAGGCGGTGATCCGCACGCAACCGCCGCCAGCGCCGTCAGCGTCGCAGCAACACATGGCGCCCCAACCGCAGGCTTCGGAAGATGACTTCGCAACCCGACTCGCTGCCCCGGCGGAGAACGATCCGTCACACGTCAATCCCTACGTCAACGACACGCCACTTGTGACGGCGGAGCAGCCGCCGATCTATCCGACGCACGGCGGGCAGATGCGCGATGACAACGCCGACGCTCCCGCTCTCCCGTCCGCGTCGCGGGAAACGATGCCGATGGACGCGGACATGACGATGCCACTCGACGCGACGCACGAAGCCGGCACGCACGTCATGGACGCTGACCAGCAGGAAATGACCGTCCCCGTCATCGAGGAGCGGGTCGAGGCGCATCCCGAATGGCGGGACGCCGGTTCGATCGTCGTTCGGACAGTGGCCGAGGAGATTCCCCAGACTTTGATGCAAGAGACACAGCGTGAAGAACTCTTCGTCGAGCGCGTCGCGGTTGGCCGCGAACTCGCGGTCGGCGAAGAGGTGATGCCGCGTGAAGAAGGCGACACCTACGTTATTCCCGTCGTCATCGAGGAGGCAGTCGTTGTCACGCGGCGCGTCCTCGCCGAGGAATTGCGTATCACCAAGCGCGTTATCCCCACGATGCAAACGATCCAGACAGTCGTGCGGAAAGAGCGCGTCGAGATAGACGCGGGCAATCTTGCTGACCGCGTGCATGACGCCAATGATACCAATGCCGTGCCTGATCTCCCGCAAGCGCCACGGACGGAACGGTCATTCTGAAGCGCGCGTAATCCGACTAACCGGCAGGGATGATGTGATGGGATGCCCTCGCGGCATCCCTTTTCCTTGTCTGTTGGAAGGCATTCGTTTGGAAGATATGCAGATTCTCTCGAAGCCCGTACCGTAAAATATCGTGAAGTCCGTGGCGAAATCTGCTGGGGAATCACTACAATCTACTATTCGATTCGCTCTATCGTGGCACGTATTTTGCCGAAGCATGATTCAGAACGGTATTGGCGGTGATACCGAGATGCGACGTACATGGGTCATGGGCGCCCATGTCTAAGGAGGAACCAAATCATGACAATGGGACGCAGCGAGTACGGTCAGACGAATACCGGGGCGCATAATTACGCGGAGAATCTTGTCGCAGGTGCGGATGTCTATGGCTCGGACAATGAGAAGATTGGCACGATCGCGGACGTCGGCCAGAATTATTTCCTCGTGCAGAAGGGCTGGCTGTTCATCAAGGATCTCTATCTACCGACCAGCGCGATCGCGCAAGCGGACGGCAATAATGTCTACCTGAACCTCACGAAGCACGAAGCCGAGCAGATGGGGCGCGATGATCTCCCCAGCGTCGGCGATACCTGGTATGGCACACAGCGCACTGGCGACGCGATGGCCGATACCAACCGCACAACGGATCGCACCGACGACACCGCAGACCGGGCAATTGGTCGTGGCGTCACTGGGAGCGAGAACGTCAGCGTTCCGATTGTCGAGGAGCAGTTGAAGGCGGGCGTCCGCGAGACTGAGGCGGGCCACGCGCGGGTTGTCAAGGATGTGCGCGAGGAGCAGCAGACGATTGATGTGCCGGTCGAGCACGAGGAAGTATATGTGACCGAGCGCGCCGTCAACCGTCCCGCCACGAAATCAGACATGAATATGCAGGATCGGGACATCGAGATCCCGTTGCGTGAGCAGGAAGTCGTCGCACAGAAGCAGGCGATGGTAACGGGCGAGGTAAACGTGCGCAAGGAGACCGTGACCGACACCGAGCGAGTGACCGACACGGTGCGCCGCGAGAATGTACACGTTGAGGAGCCGAACAACTCACGCGTTCACGTCGAGGACGCGCGCGACACGACGGGCCGTACCGGCGACCGTGGCGCGGACACGGCACACAGAACGACGGGAACGACGGGAACAACCGACACGGCATATGACCGGACCGGCATGGCGGGTGACCGCTATGAGGCGGATCGGAGCGGCAGTGAAGGAATCATTGATCGCGCGAAGGACAAACTGCGCGACGGTGAGAACAAAGCGCCGAACCGCTAACGCGCCTTCAGCAAACGAAAGAATCGAGACAGCGGGATGCTCTCGGGCATCCCCTTTCCATACGTGTGGCACCGATATTGCCGAGGGGAGAGCGCGCGACCGTTGTGACCATGATGACGAACAGGAGCAATCGCATGAGCAATGGAACCCCACCTGTTGGCGTCGGCTACGGACTCCCGACCAACGACCCCGACGAATCGGTCGAGGAGCGGCAGGCGAATAACCGGCAAGACCGACAAGACCGCATCGGCGAGCAGGAGCGCGAATTACCCAACGGACCGATGAGTGCGGAACAAAAAGTCGAGGAGATCGTTGTGCGCGAGCAGGGTGTCATCTCCTTTGCCGACGCCGAGGAGGTTGATGGCATGGAACGCCCGCCGAGCGTCAATGACCCAGAGCGGGGCGTGGACAATGGCGGCAACCTCATTAGCAACACCGTCGAGAGCGCGTTGAATGCCCTCGATAATCCAGATGGGCGTAGCAAGAATCGAGGATAAAACCTAACCCCCAACCCCTTCCGTCACTTGGTGTGGGAAGGGGTGACTTGTGCCAGGCGTTCGGATATTCTGTCAAACGCCCCGGTCTCGCGGAGGCTTGCTCCCCTTCCCACGCCAAGTGACGGAAGGGCTGGGGGTAGGTAGGTCTGGTGTTCATGCCCGCCGCACGGTACGCTATACGCGAGAAACGAAATGATCGCATGGGATGCGGAGGAGAGTACACCGATGGTCAGTTCCGTTGAGATCGCGCGGGGCGCAAGTGTTGTGGATGCGAAAGGGCGCGCCGTTGGCCGCGTCATCGCGGTCGAATACGAGCATATCATTGTCGAGCAGGGATTCATGTTCACACGGACATTGTATCTGCCGATGAATACGATCGCGCGCGTCGAGGGCCCGTCCGTGAAGGGGAAAGGGCGCGTCCATCTCAACATCACGAGCAAACGGGTCGGCGAAATCGGCAAGAATGACACCTTCAAGGAGGAGCGCGACTATATTGGCACATCCGTTGAGAATGCGCGTTTCGGGAAACTTCTCCCGACCGCCACTGCCGGCTTGATCCCGAAACGCCACACGGCGGACGATTTCTCCGCCCCGTCATCGTACGGCGATCCCTATAATGGCGGCGACCTTTCCACCGCCGATATCGCGCACGAGGGCGTTCCTACCCTCCATGGCAACGCACCGGACGCGCAAACGGTCTTCGAGCAGGCCCAAATCGCCCGGCGCCCCGCCCGGAAGTAGCGAGTAGCGAGTAGCGAGTAACGAGTAGTGAGCAACGAGAAGGCGGCAGGGCCGCAACCGACACCGTACCCCGATGTCAACGTGGTGTTGCACGATCTCCTGGCGAGTATACAAGGAAACCTGGGGCATCACTTCCGGGGAATGTACCTCTCCGGTTCCCTCGCCCTCGGGGATTTCGCCGCGTACCGGAGTGATATTGACTATGTCGTCGTGACCGACGCCGATCTTTCCGGCGACCTTCTTTTGGCCTTGCGTGCGATGCATGCCGGCTTCAATGCCAGCGACTCGCTGTGGGCGACAGAAGTGGAAGCGGCGTATATCCCGCACGATGCCCTGCGTCGTTACAATCCCGCCCATGCGCGCCATCCGCATATCGAGCGGGGTGTGGGCGCGACCCTGGACATGAACCAACTCGGTAGTGATTGGATTATCCAACGCTACATCCTACGCGAACACGGAGTGATCGTCGCGGGACCTGACCCACGCACAGTGATTGATCCTGTCTCCGCACAAGACCTGTGCCAGTCGGTGGCAACACTGATGAATACCTGGTGGGGGCCGATGCGCGACGATCCTGCGCCATTGTTCCGGCACAATATCGGCTACCAGGTCTACGCCGTGCTGACGATGTGCCGGATACTCTACACGCGCGATGTCGGCGCTGTGGTCTCCAAGCCGGTCGCCGCACGCTGGGCGCGAGGAATGGCGGATGGGCGCTGGGACACGTTGATCGAACGTGCCCTGGCATGGCGGAAAGACGGTCAGATCGTACCATCAGACGACGATGTGAACGAAACACTCGCCTTGATTCAATACACTCTCGAACGAAGCGGTAACGAACAACGCGTTTAGGGACTACCCCTCATTGTGCGTTATGCGTCGTGCGAGGGTAAGGTCGTGCTTGCCGGGGCCGTAGGCGTCTGGGAGAAGACCGACGAGACGATAGCCAATCTTGAGGAAGAAGCCGGCAGGGTGGTCAGCATGGCACGCGAAGTTCGCCAGAAGGCGCGGCGCGTCCTCGGTGACATCCATACCATAGAGATTCGTTCTGCCCCGCGTGTCGCCCACGGTGGCGAGCATCGTCACGCAGCCGATGATGCGCATCCGCTCTTCGGCCGCCATCACGAGCGTTCGTCCGACACCCTGGCGCCGCCGCGTGGGATGGACGGCGACCAGTTTGATCTCCGCCGAGGACTGCTTCTTGAAATGCTCCATGCGTACCCAGCCAATCGGCGCGCCCTCGCTATCTCGCGCGACGAGGCTGCGGTCTTCGGGCGCGAACTGCACAACATCCGCGAGCGCCTGCGTCACGTTGCCCGCGTAAATCGTTGGGAAGGCGATGACGAGCAAATCCGCCACACCGCGCAGGAGAGCCGCGTCTTCCTGACCAAGTGGATCAACCGTGTAGAGAGAAGTATGCGCCATCATAAGGCAAGCCCGGAGACGACGACCGGCGTGCCGGAGCCGAGGCCGCAGTCATTGGCCGCGTTGCCCCGCCGTAGCGCAATTTCCAGGTATCCATGGCTGCCAATCAGCGCGAGCGGTTTTCCCTCAGCGACCGTACCATAGGTCGGCGCGAAGGGGAGCGCGGCGAGGCTCTCGCACGTAATCGCCACACCGGGAGTACCGGGCGGCGGCAGGACGCGCGCGGGAATATTGCTGACACAGTTGCCAAAACTATCCACGTAAATGATCTCGCCCCGGATCGTCCCTGCCCCTTCCTCATACGATGGCAGCGTGAGCCGGACAGGGTTGTCGAGCGGATCACCGAGATGAGGAAGATGCGTCCCGTTGACGAGGTGCGCGGCGGCGGGAGCGAAGATATCTCGCCCGTGAAATGTCGTGGAGATCTCCCGCACGCGCCAGTAATCCGGGTTCGTCAGCACAACGCCGCGCCACGTCAGGCCATCGCGTTCGGCGGCATCGAGAATATGACTGAAGAGGCCATTATCTGGCCCGACGAAGTACTGGCCGTCTACTTCCAGAGCGATCGGGCGGCGATTCGTACCGACACCGGGGTCCACAACGACGACATGCGCGGTGCCGTCCGGGTACATTCGCCAGAGATCGGCGATCACAAACGCTGCCTGGATAATGGAGTGACGGCTGATGGCGTGGGTTACGTCCACAATCGTGACGCGGAGCGCCGTGCGCAGGATCGTGCCCTTCATCTGCGCGACGTAGCTATCGCGCAGTCCAAAATCAGTCGTTAGCGTGACAATACCCCCGGCGTGCATCGCACAACTCTCCTCTCACGTCTGGCGGAGGCGCGCGGCGTGGTGAGGGAGTATCGCATGGAGCGGATGGCAGGCGCAACGGCGCGCATTGCCTCATCAGGAATCTTACTATTGAGGAGTCGTTGCCTCATGAAAGAATCTTACCCGTGCCCCTTCGCTGGGAGCACGGGAGGAAGACGAGGCAATGATGAGCATGACCAGCAAACG
>JAABUJ010002434.1_pt1 | contig 23098 bp, 20 predicted proteins | sample 5559131 | NCBI WGS metagenome assembly JAABUJ01 (sample SAMN10711875, study PRJNA513366) | rock metagenome | isolation source: Antarctica rocks | place: Antarctica: Victoria Land, Mt New Zealand nord | collected 2016-01-07
CAATCTTGTATATAGCATTATGTCTCACGACACATTGATATGCTTCAACAAGTCGTTGCCTTTAAAGAAAGATTAGATCTTTGCAATCTACGAGACTTGCAAGTTTGTCTTGAATTTCGTCATATTTAACGATCAATCTTCGAATTTATACTACAAGAAAGATCTTAAGACGATCAACATTAACAAGAAGATTGTGTCAATCGAAATTCGTCAAACAATCAAACGTCAAGGCGCAACTTCGATTGAAGCACGAAAGGCGCAAAAGACAAACGTCGATCAAATTTCATTCGAGACAATGACGTCGTCTCGCGAACGTTTAGCTTCGACGATAAAAGCAAGCAAATCGACTTTAAAAATCTTAGTTAACGAAAATGCCTTCTTTAATCTTGCTCTATTCTTCGTTTCGCGAGATTCAAAGTTGTTGAAACGATACGCGAAGAAGCTCGAAACAATCAAAGCGAACTCAATTATGCGTTAAACATCGTTTTCGAAAAATGAATCAATTTGCAAGAAAATAGCTTTTAAACTTACGAATGTCTTAATTACTAATTGTTAAGCAACTCGATTTGCGACAATTGCTAAACAAATGTTAAGCAAAATAACAAATAGCTCGAACGAGACAATGACGCGCTTTCAAGCTATATAGAATAGTTGCAACGTTATTCTTCAGTTAATGTCGATCTCATTGTCGTAATCGATATCTATGCTAATCTTAAAAACATTGCTAAATTCGCTAGCAAGTCAACTTAAATCGTCAAGATCATCGAATCGTTCGAAGATAATTTTTAGAACGACTTTGCAAGAATTGAGCTAAACAAGACGTACTCAAACGCGAAAAAGAACGTTTATCGCTAACGCGACGAGAAGTTCTACGACGAATTGAGCATCGAAGAGAATTGATTTGAGATCATTCAACAACATGACGCACAAGCGAACAAGAACGACGAATTCATCACGATTAATTAGACTATTGAAACCTAAATAGAATGATAATTGAGTCTAAAAATCAAGTGACGTTTGAGTTTGCAACATGACAAAAGCGTTAATGTCTTTTCTTTTAAGAAGGGCATGTGTTACGAGATTTGTGTCTAATGCTCTTGCCAAATGACAAGAGAGCATTTGGCGTCTATCGATGGCATTTGCTCTTGAACAATCAAGTATAACTTGATTGTTAACTTAGTTCTTAGAGAATGACCTTTACAACTATTATAGATGTTTGCCTTGTTCACTTGCGTGCCTTTTCATCTTGTCTAATTGCCTTGCCTAGTTGCTTTGCCTGCCTAGTTGTCATTCTTTGCCTAGCAATTAAATAGTATAAAGTTTTATTATATACTATTTTATAGATATAGTAAAAGAAGAGAGAATATTGCAAAATTTGCAAACAAATATAGAATTAAGCTTAATAGAGCTTATTAGTTTATCTTCTACTTTTTAATTAAGTAAGCAATCTTTAATTGATTCAAATAGCTATTCTATTAAATTCTAAGTTAAGATATTGCTATCGAAAGCATTTGACGCTACTAAGCAAATAAGAAAATTCTTTTAGCAGAAGATAGTATAATATAAAGAAGGCTCGAATATTTTTCTAAAAACAATTCGCCAAGAAATATTTAGGGTTAAACTAGGGTTATTGGGTCACGTGACTTCTTCGATATCGAGAGATATTTAAAGATTGTTTTGAAGAACTATCTAGTAGATCTTCGAAAACCAAAAACTTTAATCTTGTATAATTTCTACAATATTGCATTAAATTTAGGAATTGCAAACTCTAGAAAATATACTTAATAAAATCTATAAATAGAGCAACTATTAGTAATTTAAATTTGTAAATATATATACAAATACAATTGCAAGTTAAAGCTCTTACAATATGCAAAAATATATAATAGAGAATCTCTATAGCAAATACTATCTACAAACAATATAATTGTCGAGCACAATATAGAAGATAAATATATAATTTGCAATAACTTTAACAATACTATATATAATGATACAATTAAAACAATCTTAGTAATTTTTTACTTAGATCTCTAAATAGAGTTCTTTTAACTTAGTAGTATATTATATATATAAGTATATACGTTATTTAAATTGCAAGCTAGTGCTCTTCTACTTTTAGAAATCTATTAAGACACTTTTTAGTAGCTATCTAGTAAATTATCTACTAATTTTAAGAAACTAGAAAGTTCAATCTAGTATAATCTTTGTAATACTATATTAATTTAAGTAATTGCAATATCTATAAAATACGCTTAATAAACTCTAGCAACATCTTATGTTATAATATATTAAAATTGTAAGTATATAGATAGATGCAATTGCAAGTTGTAGTTCTTTCAATATATTAAATTTCTATAGAGCTTATTAACTTATCGAGACTTTTTAATCGAGTAAGATTTCTTCAAATATTATGTTCGTCGATTTTCGTTCAATTAAATATGCTAGAAGCATCTGACGCTACTAAGCGAATAAGAATATTCTTTTAGAAGAAGATAGTATAAACAATCTTTGTATAGTCTTTGCATTTTAGTTCTTACAAGCTCTATACATAGTAGTAATAAATATAATCAATAAGAAAAGCGTACTTTAGATAATAGTAGTTAAGAGAATCTAAAGAGAGAAAGAGTATTTATCTCTAAGAGTGCAAGTCGAATTTAAGTAATAGTTAATATAGTTTTGCTTGTATTATTAGATAGATAATATAGCTTCAATTATAATAGTAATTCAATTGCTTTCGCGAGAGCTAGTATAGCGTAATATTAGGATTATCTTTTGCTATTAAGTGTTATCTATTTTAGGAAATCTAGATCTTCTCGTTAGCTTTTATCTAGCTCTTATAGCTAGAATATTAAAATTTAGAAATTTCTTTATCTTTCTTTTAATCTTTGTATACACAATGCGCTATTGCGAAAATTATCGAGATAATTGTATAAACTATAAAGCTTATTGTATACTTTTTATTGATTTAAACAAAAAAAAATCAAGTTGCTTTTGATCTAGAAGTGCTATATTAAGATACAATATTTAATTTTAATTAAATTATTACTAATTAAATTACTTTCAACTAAATTAGTATTATACTAATTGTAACAGTAAATTAGTTATCAAACATTATTTGTTTGAACAAGTTGTACTCTTTGCTTTTTAGTTACAACCTAGCTTGATAATCTATCGATTAAATTATTGTTACAATTGAAGTTGCGCAATCTATCTATTGGATTTCGCTCGTATTATTGAGTTTCGCTTTTAGATTCTAAGATATAGAATAATTGATATAGAGATGCGCTAGATCTTAGTGCGTCGTCGTACACGTCGTACTCCTAATAACAATTATGTTATAAGTTTAAGTATTGAGGCAAATAGATTTAGTAATTGTGCATCTAAAAGGTTGGGTAATTCCATTAGAAGTGCATTTACCGAAAATAAGAGTGCAATTACCAAAAGTAGGAATGCGAGGAAATCTATCTATCTAGAAATATTCATTAGTCGAACTATCAAATTTGTATTAAGAAGATTGCGCAACTTCAATTATAATAGTAATACAATTAACAAGTTATCAGATTAAATTGTAGTTGAAAAGCAAGAATACGACTTGCCCAAAGAGGCAATTCGTCAATTGTATTATTGTTACAAAATTTGAAACAATAATACAATTGAAAGTAATTCAATTGACGCTCAAAACGATTGACTCAATTGCTTTTTCTACTTTATTATTATTATTAAAAGCGATTTGATTTTAATAATTTTGACATTAATAGAAAGTGTAGAACGAGCTTTATAAATAGTGCAATTATCTTAGCAAATTTTGTAATAGCGCATTGCGTATACAAGAAGTGCAAAGAAGAACAATAAATTGTGAAGTTTTGATGTTTAGAATTTCGAATACGGGCGGAGCTTCCCGAATTGCCCGATTCGGTCGACTTGACACGAAGGAAAAACACCCCGACGCTTAATGTAAAGTACGGTACAGCCCTACAGCTAGCCCCCGCAAAAGCAATTGTATCACTGTTACAATTGGAGCTGCGCAACCTCCCTATTCAAAGCTTGCTCCTCCATTTGAAAAGACAAGAAGATTTCTGCATATAGCAAGTACAAGAGGCTCGCGTGGGCCTCACACCGTCCATGATTAGGTTGATATGGACACCTCAACTATTCGGGTAGGCTATGAAGAAAGAGCTTGCCATCTTCCAGTACGAGGCACCTGAGACCTTGACGAATGTACGTTAGTTGACCAAGCGCTCGGCATACAGGGACGAGGGCTGCCGTCTTGCTTCCGCGAAGCCTCTCTTTCTTGCGTAACCGTGTTTCCAGCTGCAACGTCAGCTGTGATCCTGTTCGCCATTATCTTTATTGCAGTTTCTCCTTATCGTCCGCAATGGACCAAACCGTTCGTAGAAGAAAACGAGCGAATACCGCGAGACACACCTTTGCTCGAGAAGGCTCGCGTAGGACCGTCAGCGAGGGCTCTATTTCTGCTCCTATGGTTTGGCTTTATTTTACGTGTCGTGGCAGCGTTGTATCCTATCCTGAACGTAGAGACATCCCTAGCAGCTACACCCTGGGTAGGTCACCCCTGGCAGAGTTTCGAGTGTGATGACTTACTGAATGCATGCAGGCCCTAGCTATCATTCTTACGTCGGTCCGATCCTTGCAGACCACACCGTTCGCCGTGCTAGTGATCATGTCTACTACGTTGGTCACGCAGCTGATATTGCTTTACAACACACGGTTCGCCTTCAGAGGCCGAGATGCCCCAAACATGCTGGACGCTCTTGTGGCATCTGCGGTTGTTGTCTTACTGCTGCGAATGCCCCTACGAAGTCCTCAGCTACCGAGTGACAAGATCAGTCCGCCCTTCGATCCGCCGTCGCACGATCTCCGAAGTCCGGAAGACAACCTGACGTTGTGGCAATTCATGACTGTCTCCTGGATGTCACCTTTAATCTCTCTCGGCGCGGAAAGGCAGCTGAACGAGGAAGACGTGTGGGGTTTAGGCTGGGAATTTCAGCACAGGCTTTTACATGAGCGATTCAAAGAGCTGAAGGGCTCGATCACGAAACGTCTTCTTGTCGCCAACGGTCTTGACCTCGTTATTACGTCTTTACTTGCAGTCATTGAGTTAATAGCAAGTACGTTCATCATGCATGTTTACCCTCGCCATCTCTTTTTCAGGCTCTGCTCTGGAAGCCTCACATTCTTCTTCGACGTCGAGGAACAACGCGGCGTCGATAGACTTTGATTGACATGACAATCAATGGCTTCGCTAAGCCATTTTGGGCACTTGGCTCTTCGACGAGCCTTGCTGGCATAGTCACTGACATTCGAAAAGATTTCGCCTCCCCTGTGCTCTTGCAGCAACTTCTTCACTCCATGGAAGACCCCGCCGCGTCTAGAGGGAGGCCAATCGACTATGCCGTTCTTTCTTTAGCTGTACGACTGATTGCAGCCCAATCCTCTGTCTTTAGTCTTTGGTATAGTAGAAGATGTTATGAGAGGTCCAGAGGCGAACTGTTGACCATGCTTCACGCAAAAACTCTGGCGCGCAAACATTTAAACTCTTCAGTGCAGTCCAAGAACACAGAAGCGCCCAAAGCATACGAGCTAGACGCTTTGGAAACGACAAAGGGCAGCCCAGCATTCGGCCGGGGCAAGCTGTTCACAAAGTTAAGAAAGGTCGTTGGATGCTCGAAAGCAAATGCCAGCAAAGTCCCTGAGCCTGCTTCCACAGGCAAGATATACAATCTCATGCGGTAGGAATACATTCCCGAGTTAGTAGCTATCACCATTGACGACAGCACAGTAATGACGTTTACGAAGTCGCACAGAGGTACGGTGAATTTTGCCATCCTCAAGGCGCTTCGCCCAACTTTGTTTTTTTCTGCTCCAAAGCTCCTCTGCAAGACGTCAGGCGGCTGCATTGTGTGTCAGTTCGCAATGCCCCATTCGCTGTTTCTCTTCACTCGCGTCTCATTTTGTCCTTCCAACGATCCCATCTGCACTTGGTTGCTTCATGTATTACCAGCCTACTATTCCTCATGGATAGTGAAAAGCAAATTCGTTGATGTTGACTGATAAGATTGTGCTCAGATTTTGGGAATTTCAAAGCTTCGTCACGAATCCTCTCGGACTTATCTTTTCGGTATTGCTAATATGGAAATTAATTGGATGGCCGTGTTTGCTAGGTATTGTAACAATCATTGTAGCCCAGGTCATCAATAGCGTTCTGATGCGAGCACTTCTGCGCTGGGAATCGACCCGGAGAACAGCAACCGATGAGAAGCTACAGAAGATAACTCAATATGTAGCAGCGATACGCCATCTTCGCTACTACGCGTGGCATGAAATCTGGCAGCAGACTATCGGCAAAGCTCGGCAGCGTGAGCTGAATCTGCGCTTGATCACTGGTTACTTGGGGGTAATGCTGAATTTCTTCAACAGCCTTGCGAGTGGGATGTTCCCGGTTGTCGCCTTCTGGGCTTATGTGTCGCTAGCAGGCAAACCGCTGCATGTCGACGTCGCCTTTCCTGCGTTGCAGCTATTCAGTATGCTTGAAAGCAGCCTACGCGAGGTACCACGCTTGATAACCGTACTACTGAACGCTAAGATAGCAGTGAGTCGGATCGAAGATTTCGTGAGAGAACCCGACAAGGATGACTCGAACAGACAACGCGTGGACTTGATCAGCGGGCCAGTACAGGATCCATTCAGCAGCAACGTTGAATCGCTGAATAACCGACTAACGCTTGCAAAAGCATCGTTCGCTTGGCCAGGCAGCTCGTGCCCCGTGCTTCGAACCATAAGCATTGTTTGTCCGGTGGGCATAACGCTAGTCTTCGGCAAAGTAGGTGGGGGCAAAACAGCTCTCTTGCAAGCAATGCTTGGGGAGCTCGATTTGCAAGATGGCCAGTGCTATCGCGGTCATGGAGCAATCGCTTATTGTAGCCAGACACCCTGGCTACAGAGTATGAGTATAAGAGAGAATATTTTATTTTTCTCGCCTTTCGATAACGCTCGTTATAGACAGGTGTTAGAAGCCTGCGCATTGACGCAAGATCTTGCTACGTTTCGAAGTGGAGATTTATCTGACATCGGAGAAAATGGTATTGGGCTTTCTGGAGGTCAGAAAATGCGCGTTGCTCTGGCTAGAGCTCTCTATAGCCACGCTAACACCCTTCTGCTGGATGACCCCTTATCTGCTTTAGACCAACAGACTGCGGAGACCATTGTTCAAATGTGTTTTGCAGGACCGCTTCTCAAAAATAGAACGGTAGTCCTGGTAACTCACCGCGTTGATCTTTGTCGTAGTATTGCGAAGCAGATTGTCGTGGTTTCTAATGGCACAGCCCAGGTCCTCGCTTCGGAAGCCACAGCGCTGAAGGTCTCCCACCAAAATTCGTCTTCGCGTCCGATTGATATGCATGAGAGATCCGAGCATAAAGACCAGGATCTCATTGTCACACCGGAGAAATTTCTTGAGGAGGAACATAGAGCACACGGCGGAGTAAAGGCAGCTGTTTACTGGGAATACATAAAAGCTGGCAAATTGAAGTGGTGGGTTGTACTAATCCTCATCTTAGCTGTGTACCGGCTCCTAGCGGTAGCAGAGGTTTACTTCCTCAAACAATGGGGCGAAGCCTACAGCGACAGAAGCTCGCAAAGATTTAGTATCACAACATCCCCTGCTTCCGTTCGAATCGCAGCTTTCAACAACATTTTCAAAACGTTGCCATCTCCAGAAGCCAATATAAAACCCTGGCTCTACGGGTTCCTCGTACTCGCAGCTGCGCAAGCCGTGATGTTTCTGGTCTCACAGAGCTTTATGCTGGTTATTGTCTACTCTGCAGGGAGACAAATGTTCCAAGCGATACTGCGATCCATTAGCAACGCCACTTTCCGCTTTTATGACATAACCCCAGTGGGAAGACTCATGAACCGCATGACATCTGACATCTCCACTGTGGACGGGAATATCAGCCAGCAAATTCAAGATGCTGCTTGGCTCGGCATTACCTGGATTTCGTCGATGATAATCATTGCTTCTGTCGCCCCAGTGTTTCTTGCCTTTTCCTTCGCCCTTTCCGTCGCTTTCGTGTGGGTATTTTTGCGTTTTCTCCCAACGTCGCAAAGCTTACGGAGGCTTGAAGTAAGTGGGTATGAATCTTGGCAATGGCTGGTGCAAGAACGACTGCTAAAAGGCCTTAGATGGTTTCCCTGAGTCCGTTGATGTCAAACTTTGGGACGCTTCTCGCAGGGCTGGACACCGTTCGAGGTTAGCAGCCCGTGAGCTGGAACTAGTTATGGCACACTGACCATCTTCTAGCATTTGCTGTTCAGGAGCATTTCCAGGATAGAGTCATCGAGGTCACTGATGCATTTCAAAAGAACGATCACTTCTTCTGGTCAGCCATTAAGATCTGAACTTTGACATCTGGCGCTAAAGAAGGATAGGAGTCTCCAAGCGTGGCTAATGTTTCGCTTTGACGCTTTGTCCGCGTCTTCGACGTTTCTCATTACTTTGCTTGCTCTCTACTCAGGCGTTTCTCCCGGTCTCACGGCATTCCTTTTAATTGCGGCATCACAATGTAAGCATACAAGCAAAACGCTGGATGCAGCCTTCTGGATGCTGACCTCGAGCTCATATGTAGATGTCACAAGTACTGTAAGTCGCCTTTCCCAAGCATCAGTACCATCTTTTGGCCTGATCTCGCTCGGGCTTTGAGACAATTCCTGGCGGGATCGGCTCTGAAGACAGGCGTCAGAGCTTCAATTATTTTGATTGCAAAGGCCACGCTGATTGTGGTCTTCTTAGCATGCTCTTTGCAAGCGATACGGCCAGCTTCAGATGGATTTTGTTTCTGTGGAAAGAGTGGTAGAGTTGTTGCATTTGGAGCAAGAACCACAAGGAGATATCGATCCACCAGCTTGGTGGCCCTCTTACACAGGTGATGTTGTCTGTGAAAACCTCACGATTCGGTACGCGCCGCAACTTGATCCCTCTTTGTCTGATGTGTCCTTTCGTATTCCGGGCGGATCCACCACAGCTCTACTGGGACGGACCGGTATACTGTCATCCCATAATGTGCATAAAGGCCCGCTAAGCAGCTCTAGGGTCCGGGAAAAGCACTTTGGCGCTTGCGTTGTTGGCGACGAGTACGTTAGTCCCACTATTTCCATGCGCAGATGATTGACTCTTCCAGATCGTCCCGAGTCTGGTAAACTTCTAATCGACGGCATTGACGTCTCGAGAGTAAACAAGCAAGCTCTACGTAGCCGTATCGTACGTAGAGCACCCTGAGAATCTCAAGGACCAACATGAGATCTCAGCTAGGGATTAAGACTGATCAGAGCCCAATGATCAGACGTTCCTAGCTCAAGAGCCTATACTCTTCCCCGGAACGATGCGGCAAAACCTCGATCCTCTTCATGAGTTCCCGGATGACGCCTGTGAAGCAGTCTTATACCGTATCTCGCGCTCGCATGAATGGCACCTTAACACGCATGTTGAAGCTGGCGGCAGCAACCTCAGTCAGGGGCAGAGGCAACTAGTCGGACTGGCGCGCGCTGCGCTGAGACGGAGCCCGATCGTTATACTAGATGAGGTACTTACCGCTACTCTTGATCGTTGGCAAAACCCATCTCCATGGAGATCCCGATTTGCATGATAGAGGCTGACGCCGTTGACCAGGCCACGGCATCGATCGATGTCGAGACCGCAGTGCACATACAGCAGGTGCTTCGAGATGAGCTGAAAGAGAGTACTATCATTACAATCGCACATCGGCTGGAGGCGGTGAGGCACGCTAACTATCAACTTGTGCTTCAAGATGGCCGGGTGGCCTCTCAGGGGCCCATCGCAGTTGAGACGACCGAGAGAGAAGCGGCAGACCGTGGTGTGGCTGCATCAAATTAGCTTGCCACTGAGGTATGGGGCTGTTGAAGCAGTGCTCTATGCATTCTTCCTATGATGGCATGTACGCGCTCGAACAGAGTGAACACTGGGCTTGGAGTGCTGTATGTAGAGCTTAGCATATTAGAAATCCATCAAATCTCCTCTACCCATCTCACTCTATTTAGTCCAAGATGGACGCCGTTGATACTTCATGCGCTGGGAGGTCTGGGAGATCGTGGTGCAGCTGTGTCTTTGCGCCCGTTGAGGAGACCAACCAACCAAACAACAACGGCTGTTCAACCAAAGGCACCGAACGGGCGCGGGAATAACTCTTGTATACTCCGCCCAGTTGCGCACGGGAGAATCGTAAGGGAGAGAACAAATAATCTTTTGGCTTCTTCGGTTAACCCTTGAAAAGTGGATCTTTTGTGCTGATGTATGGCATCGCGGACACTCGAAACGCTTTCGTGCACAGCTAAGGGCTTATTATCTTGCTTTTGTGTATGCAACTTCGCCGGATGGCAACAGAAGAATGAGAGACCATGCAAACAGTGCAAGAGTATCCAGTGCAAAGCAGTCAACACCTCAAGACAATGCAGTGTGACTGCACTGATCTTATATCATGCTCCCCGGGACTGGCCTCTCTGTAAGGGGCTCGTAGTACGAGCAGATTGTTAGACGGTCTAGCGTCGCTATGTTCTCACATGTGTGACGCCAGTAGGCGATCCTTGTGGTATCACCATTGCCTGAGGGTATTTCACGCCAAAGACTTGGTATTCTTCTACACTCATTAGACTAGGCTGATTGGTCACGTTCACCTTCGGCTACATCCCGGTTTCGTAGCTGTCCAATTACGCTCTCAACGTTGGCAACGGTCAACATCAGGAACTCTGAATGGTCTGTTACAGTTCTGCGTGTGATGAGTGCGTACAGCTAGTTGCGCGGCGTGGCGTGGCGTTTGTGCATCTTGATTTCGGCCTACCTGATAGACCGATAGATCTAGTGGGAGAGCTTGTGAGACGCCAACTTCCTAAAGCCGTGCCGTTCCCTTCAGCTGTTTGCTTGTAGGACCGGCAAGGCGAAAGACCTTTAGCCGGAGCGGACCGACGCCACGTTGAGAAGCAATATATCCATAGGGGAGAACAGAGCCAGTCTTACTCTGTCATTCCGAGTCAGTGTCCTTTTCCTCCGCTGCGACACGAAGCTCGTAAGCAATCTCATAACACTCGGCAAGTAGTGAATTCACACTGCCTTGACCTTCGGGTATATCCGATCCTATCAGGAATTTACCGTCGACACGTATGTTATCGATGGAATTGAGCTGTCCTAGTGTTGAGCGCTGCTAACAGACCAAGTCGTTACACGGGTTCAAGTTACCTTCATGCTGTATGGATACAACTCCCTCGGCGAAGAAACGCCGCCAGACCGTCGGACTTCTACCAAACAGCGGCGAAGCGTCTGTAGCTGGTTGAAGATTGGCAGCAATGCTTCGGACACCGGCTCTGACGATATGAGCAGACCGTAGATGTAGGCATAACTGCGCCGCAGAAGATACAATAGGGTCTAGTCGTGTCAGCAAGTTTCATTTGGAACGATTTCATGGCGCACCCTCTGCGCGTGAAGATCTGCTGGGGTACCAAAGGCGTCTTCAAAGTTCCCGTTGATTCGGCTTTCGTCGATTCGGTCCAATTGCCGCTGATAATTGTACAGATCCGTCTCTCTCAATGACCAGGCCTGTGTGATGGACAATCTCTCTAGAGCGTTGCAAATTTCGTAAAGCTTGCAGTAAATGGTTTTGAATCTTTCGTCTATTTTGCCATGCCTAGGGTAAGAAAACCCGAGTATGAGCTGGGCCGTCGGGTGAACGGGCATTGATTTTCATACTTATCAAGGACGATCTCCGACCACAACAGGCAGCGGTCGAGCAGGCCTGCAACAATGTCCTGCCCACCTGCTGTACTGCTTTCTGTGCCAAGGAACCTTCCGTCCACCATGGTGGCCTTGATTTCGTTGAGTTGATCGCGGTAGCCTTGGACTTCCGACGCTGGAAACTAGCATGAAGGTCAACCAAGTCAAGGGCCAGCGTAGCGACTGACTCATGACACACTTTCGACCTTGTGTTGGCTGCAGCAATAGAGCGTAGGATTGACACAAGCTTTTCATGAGTCGGAGTGAGCTCTGGCGAGAGGTCTACGAGCGAAGATTGCAGTCCGGAGAGGAGATTGCGACATGTAGACAAGCGATTTTCTAACAGAGTCAAGAGATGAGGAGAATGTGTATTCCTTCCCCGTTGCAGCGTTTCGTGCATGCTATCCAATGTATGGCCAATGGACTCCAAATCCTTAGCAGTGAAGAAAGCTGCTTCCTTAAGATGATCTAGGAGGCGCTGGGAGCGATCAGCTTCAAGAACCTGGCCAGGATATATACATTCATACTCTAATCGTGGATGTCATCGAGTAACTGCAAGGCCACGTCAGTCAGCTACGATCCGTTGGTAACACGGTTGTACCCACACAGCTGGAGCCTCATTGTTACGTCCAATTGTGAGGAAGAACAAAGATATGAGTTGGAAGCAATCGTCCAGGACATTATCCACTGTTAGGGAAAGGTCAGCCAGCGTCAAGGCATGCCGGCAAATGTACTTCCGGCTGCTCTCAGGATCCAAGGTGATTACAGACCTCTGTTCTGTTCCAATGGCTTGCCATATTCTCTACGAATCACGTTCAGCTGGTGAACCTGCGCTATGACCTGATCGTAGAGCCCAAGGATATCATGAGATTTGATATATGTCGACTTGTCCTGCTTGAGCAAGGACAGCTTGTCTCGGATGGTAAGCACGGCGTCGAGTATAGGCTGTTCCCTAGGATCTAAAGGAGCCTGAACGGCCGGCGAGTCTGTCATACTGCAATTGTAATGCCAGGGTCGTTCAGCTACGGGTATGTTGGAGCGGAAGATGGCGCAAAGGGGACAATGTGCTGGTGTGCATCAAAGGAGCTCAGTATGTACACCAGCTGCAGGTGACCGAGAGGAGAGGAACAGCGTCAGCTCTCTCCTTGACAGAAGTGATCACGCTTCGGTAAAATGATGTCAAATGTACATGTACGGTATCGACCTCCCCTCGCTTGGTGACGTCCGTTCCTCCACTCATCCTGAGGGGCGACCACTGACCAGGGCTACCTTAGCGCGTATTCTCTAGAGATAGAGTCGAACGCTAAAGCAGCTAGCACTAAGCGAGGAACGCCGAGCGTCCCGCACACAGTGGAAATCAATCTTCAATCACTCGTCAAAGCATTGAAGACACTCAACAGATCAATCTTACCCCCACACTTTCCATTCTCTAGGATCGTCAACTATGTCTCACTCCGAACTTGCCACCTCCTATGCAGCTCTTATCCTCGCAGATGATGACGTCGAGGTCACCGTAGGCAATTCTCAGCCGTCCCTCGGACTGGTAGCTAACGCAATCAGGCCGAGAAGCTCCAGACCTTGATCAAAGCCGCCAATGTTGAGGACGTCGAGTCAATATGGACAACGCTTTTCGCAAAGGTCAGAAAGATTGCGCTTAGTAACGATTTCAATGTGTGCATGGTGGATTACTCGGACTGATGTAGGCAGCGATAGGCACTCGAGGGAAAGAACGTTAAAGATATGCTTCTCAACGTCGGCTCTGGTGGAGACGCTGCAGCTGCGCCGACGGCCGGAGCAGGAGGTGCTACCACAGAGGCACCCGCGGAGGAGGCCAAGAAAGAAGAAAAGGAAGAAGGCAAGCGATCCCTGGACACCTTCGGAAGGCTTTCGAGGCTGACCTCTTTCGTCTTACAGAAAAGGAGGAGTCGGACGAGGATATGGGTTTGGGTCTCTTCGATTAGAGGAAGTGGTAATGCGATCGTGTCTCAATTCGGCGGGCGGGAACATTGAGGCGCTTCAAACATGGAACTCAATTCATAATGGTGTGGTTGCAGACTAGCGTCGACACAAATGCAAGCCAGCTATCTACCTTCCGCCCAAATGTCACACACCGCATCCAGTCTCCACCTGACGTAGCCGTTCTGTTAGGGGTAGAAAGCCAGAGTTCTCTGGAACGTCTTGGCTTGGCTTGGCTTGTCACAAGAGTTCATGGAATAGCCAGCAGCATGAATGGATATCCAACAGCTTTCTCATCCGACGGCTGACGAACCAACATGATCGACTGCCTTTCGAACATACAATCGAAATTGAACGAAGATAAGTACATCTTCGCCCATTGTCCCTACACTAGAGATAAGCCATGCAATACTACTGGATTATGAACATAGCTCTCACCTATAGAGCCAATGAGCCAGGGCAGGTTTGTTATCACATACTGAGGAGACGTAGAGTGTAAGAGAATCTACGATGATCAACCACGCAGCCTTGTACGAATCAAAGGCCGAACTTACAGCCGCACCGTATGTGGCATTGCCCAAAAGTGAGAGCAAGAAGAACAACAATGCCAGACCTTTGGGCGGTTAGCCAAGAGAGTACCTTGACGGTCGAAAGGAGCCGCGGAATGACGATTCTCACCTTCACAGGATTTTTCGCGATAATTCTTGACTATTTGGGGGAGTCTTGCCCTGCAACAGGTGAGCATGGCATGAGCGATCGGGGTAATGGAAGAGAGCAGATTGACCCTACCCAAGGTAACAGATAGCTGATAGGTAGCCCAAAATCATGGCACCTACTGGTCCGTGGGCGACACTACCAACATTGTCTCTAGGGGTGGGTGTCCACAGACGGGCTTTCCACGCAAATACCCACACAGCCGCGCCGGCGATGCATACAGATACAACACTGACCGTGTTCCATGTCCAGGAGCTGCTTATGTCACCGTCATTTTCAAGGACTGGCAGGGAGCCGTCTTTGAAGCTCGATGTACGTCGCCTTCTAGACCCATGCTCAATCACGGGGTGATCTCTGTTTAGCAGAGACTGGTGGGGGTCATCACCTGGGATCTGAGTTGGTGCTACCGCAAATTGTTCTTTACGCGAATTGAGCTGCTTGTAATAGAAACATTGCAAGATCAATACCGCATCTGCCAAACAGAAATACAGAGCCAAACCAGTGACTGTCGGAACCAAGCGAGCCCAGACGGCACCTATTAGATTAGAAACATCACCCAGAAACCAGACCAAGAGGAACGCAAGCGATATTCCTTCTGCGTTTTTCCGGCGGTAATTCTCGGCCAACTGCGGCACCTGTAGTACGGTCAGTATTACTCGGTGTTGCTGCTGTGCGATGGGGTTCATCTAGGGGTGAGCTTTACCAGAACGAAGACCCACGATATAAGGGAAATGGATCCGAAGACGCCAGATAGTGCTTCAAGTACAGACAGTTCCGTCATCATTCACAGAAACCTTGTGCGTAAATAGATGCTTGCAGGAACACGCATATGGCGGGATTGTTGCAGTTGAGGCCAGCCCAATCACTGCAAGTGCAGGATTTCGAAGCGTAGTAAGGTATGCAATAGACAATAATAGCTGTTCCTGAAGACTTGAGCCTGTACTTGTACGGATCGTCACGCGTCTCTAACAAGACCAAGAGATCTTGGTGGAGAATGACGCGAGGGTACTGGAACTGAAATTGGAGGTGACAGCTCGTTTGGAATACGCTGTCCCAATACCCAAGGTACCTGTAGTGGAAGTAAGGTACCTTAATTTAGCAATTTACCGCTAATGTCAGGTAAGAAGGACCTACGGTACGGGGCTCGACCCCAAAAGTCCTGGTCGACGCCAGTAGCGCCACTAGTTTTACCAACTGGAGGCCGCCCATCTAAAGATTGTCGCCCGGGCGAGTCGGGTTGCGGATTCTGGGGCATCTTTCACGCCGTAGCCCCTAAAAGTACCCTGTTGGCCAGGTCTTGGCACGACCAGGATGGGGTCGAGCCCCGTCCCTCAACTAAAGTAATGTACCGTTACCGTAGCGTGCATGATGCATTACAGTCGAAAGACTGAACCAAGGGTCCACACTGGCCACCTGACGAATTGTATCCGTGCCCGAAAACCTTCATGGGCTCTGACTTCCGCCATGTTTGTTCGCGACTCCTTTGTCATTATTGACTTACCCTAGGCATCTACTATCTAGCCCTGATGCTTCCCACGCTCGTTGACCTGCTTCTCTGATCACGCTCGCTGTCTAATTTCAAGGGTCTTCCGAGTTTGAGACTCGATTCCCGTTGCACGATCCCTGATTGTCAAGGCGTCTCCTTGGTCTCCGAAACACCACCCTTTGACTTGGTCGCAACCATCCTTCTACCACGCAACCTCGAATCCTTCGACTTCTCTCCGGATTTGGACATGATGCTCGGGCCCACTACCATATCTCGGTTACTCCTTTTCACCACTTTGCTGTGCGGCGTCAAGGCTATTGACGACATCGATATTGCTCTACAGAAACGGCAGAATGTCCCTCTTGGAACGGGCGTTAGCTCGAATACGCCTTCCGCTACCGTAGCATCAACGGCGGCGACCTCAGCCGCAGCATCAAATACCACACCTTCGGCCGCAGTCTCGAAACCTTCATCCAGTGCACCTTCAATGTCAACGACTACAACCTCAGCGTCTACAACCACCACCGACTCTTTCGCCTCGCAAACACAGTCAGCCTCCCTCACACCAACGTCTGAACTCATAACAACATCCTCTTCGAGCTCGGGGGCTTCACAATCCTCCCCCAGACAATCAACAGGTACCCAGTCTACAAGCTCAGACCGTTCATCGATCAGCACGTCGAACTCTGTGATCAGTGCAACACAACAAGTAGTCACAACGATCCGTACCGTCAGCGGTAGTTCCACTTTCGACCAGACTCTGACTACCAGTGCACTCAGAGCGGTATCCACTTCCACTTCTTTGCCTACCGCCGCGCCCGGCTTAGCGGGCGGTAACAGCAACTCGAACAGCTCTGGCCTCAGCTCCTCCTCCAAGCGAGTCATCATAGGTGTGGTTGTCGGCGTCGGTGGTGCGATAGTCCTGGGTGGCTTGGCAGTGGTAGCATGGAGGATTTGGGGCCGGAAACGACATATTGGGGATGACGATAACGACCTGATGAACTCTCATCCAGGATCATCGGGACATGAGAAGACCAGCAGCTCGAACGACAACAGCCCTTTCAAATCAACTCTTGATCAATATCACACCCCGCATAGTCCGCCTGGGCCCGTCAACACGGCGTCAAATTTCTAAACTCTCGTACAGCTGGTACCATTGACGGGCGTCTCCACTGCATTTGTTGGGTTCACAGCATTGGGAGAATCGAAACTTGAGCGCTTTCTTAAGATTAATGAGAAATCTCTTTTGTCAGGAGTTGAACCGTTCATTGCACAGTGCAGAGAGGTTTGGCTGTGACAGCCCGTCTCGGAAACGCAAGTCACACATGGCAAGCGCAACCTATGTATCTTCCAAACGATGTACTATCGCTCGAACTGCTACATGGGTCAATGAGATGAAGTAGAAATCCGACTTCCTTTGATGGCTGTGTGCTTCTTTAATGGATCCACTAAAGAAATGTCTTGGCGTGCGCAATCGATAAGCCGTACTAGACTTCCCGACGCGCACGCGCCCTATTGCTTCAGCTTGCTTCCTTCTACACTTCGCCAGCGATTCTGATGCAAAAACATCAAAATATTCTCTGTGATTCGGCCAGCCCCTCTTGCCTTCGACCACGTACCATTCTTACCTTCTCCACCTACCGCTCGTGATGTCAACACCTGCCCTGACTTCTCCAGATCAATGGCGTCGTTGGTGAAGCTTTCCGGATCTGAAAAGGATGTCACGTCCGGGAAACGCATGTACAAGCATCCTATCCTTCAGCGAAGAGAAGGCGAACAGTCGAGGCGGCGGCAAGCTTTCCTGAAGAAGGTCAAGGAGAGTAGTGACGACGAAAGGTGGCAGACCAGGAGCGATCAGGTACGTTCGGCTGATGCGTCAGAAGTCGGTATACTGACCGGCTCCCACATTGTAGATCCAACGGCAAGACTTCCTCTCCCAACAACAGCAGTGGCGAGAGGAGCTGGCGCGAACTGCTCCAGTAGGACCAGCGGCTATGGAGGAAGAGGAGGAAACGAGCCAAGCGCGACCGGGTACGGATAGCGAGAAAGGTTCGCTGCTCAACGTATCTGTAGAAGCGCATACATTGATGAGTCACCGCAGAGGTAGAAGTTGTATACGAGGTCCTCACGCAGGAAGATCGGGAGCTCGAGGCTCTGGTGTCTCTTATGAGCGATGAACAAAAAAGTAGAGATGGACAGCAACATGACGCGTCTGAGTACGGAAGTGATGAGGAGGATTACGACGGCCTGTTTCTGGAAGCTCTTGCAAATGCAGAAGGGAATGGGGAGACGCTAACCGCTCCCAAAGTTGTCCAAGAGCTCGATCTGGATTATGAGATGGATGTATCCGTGGGCTGAGGAAGAGCTGGCTTATCTCGCCGAACAGCGTTGCCCGACTCCTGCAGGATAGTCCTGTGTAAAACCTTCACAAGTGGACAGGGAACTTGCAGGCCATACCACGGCCTCTTCACCATATGATAGCAGGGGCGCATCAAGGCTCGAGACCCAACTATGTTATTGTTGCGGGCAGCCTGCATCTAGAGATCCAAGAGCCTCCTGCGCGGCACTCATTTCGCCTACGAGATCCGCAGGTGGGCTGCCGGCAGCCTGCATCTGTTCGATCATCGTCAGATACAATTCTGCTCCTATCTCTTTGAAGGAACTTACTTGCTGCATCCGCTCGACTATGTATTGTCTATCCGCTGCATTGGAGTCCGTATACCCCTTTTCGTCAAACTTCGCAACAATTTCTTCTACCAGTCTTTGCTGGTCTTCATATCTTCGTAAATCATCCTTTTTCACGCTATTCTTGTTCTTACTCATCCAGCCTGGAAATTTATCGTGCAACTCCTTCATAGGCTCATACAAGATGTCCTTGTTGGTTAACTGTTCCATCATGCTCATAAGCATTTTCGAAAACCCTTCTTCGTCACCCGTGCCGTCTTGTTCGCTTGACTGCATCTCCTTCAGCATCTGAGCTAGTATATCTTCCGAGTCGTCCGAAGCTGCGGCGGCAGCACAAGCTTGCTCTCCTGAATTTTGCATTCTTTCCATGGTCTTCCGTATCGTCTCCTGGAAGCCGTCCTCTCCTCTGGAAGGCGCTGCCTGCGTTGTGGTGTTCTCTGCGCCTGGTTTTGCAGATCCAGAATCGCCCGGGTCTGCCGCGGCTCCCAGCTCGTGCATCAATGCCTCAATCTCTTTACGCATCTCCGGTGTTTCGTCCACATTACCGAGCAGTGCTGCCATTTGTTCCTGGAGCTGCCTGCTGAACTCGTCAGCTGCCGCGTCGGAGAGCTCGCCATCCGCTGAAGGTTTGGTAGATGATGCTGTAAATTGCTTTGGTGCAATTCGCACATTGTCGACCTTCGTAGCCGAGAAATCGTCGAGGAGATCTATATCAGAGGCTGTTGGTAATTGTCATAGGGACTTTAATTACGAGGCATACCATCTAGGTCATCCAGATCATCTTCGCCAGGATCAGAGTATTGCTGATCATCCCGTTGCAGTGTGTTCGTACTTGATGCGGCCGTACTTGATGTTTCCCCTAACTCACTGCCTTGCACCCCCGTTGCATCCATATTCAGGTCTAGAAGAACATAGAAATGACGCAGCTCGAGGCAGTCGCAATGGGCATTGGGCAAGCCAACAAACAATCACCGATTTCAAGGACAGGGCTGAACCGAGGTACTTCTAGCCTTTGGTGGGGTTGCAGGGTGGGGCTGTTTTAGTCATCAATAAGGTACCGAATAAAGTAAAAGTACCTTATCATATCTTAAGACACATTAGCCTGACGATCTCCCGAATCCCCTCATCGTCAGCTTCACGCCAATCACTGGTGAAGTCTCGGGAAGGGGTCAACATCCACAAAAACCTCCTCACTTCTAGCCCTCACTTCCCATCAAAAGGCTATCTAAGAAAGCTAGAACCACGCCTTGCGTGAGTCAATACCTCCGACCGGCTTCTCGTACTTAAATCACAGCCTTTCAGCCTTCACCAACGGTGCAATCATGTCACTGTGCCAGAATCGACTACAGGAAGAGCGGTGAGCCTCATCCCTTGGGTACTTGATTTGACGCGGTGCTATGGCGGCTGATCTAGCTATTCCCTCCAGGAAGCAGTGGCGCCGTGACCACCCTTTCGGCTTCTTCGCCAAACCCGCCCGTACGCCGCAAGGCATCCTGGATCTGAAGAAGTGGGAATGTGGGGTACCAGGCAAGGACAAGACTTTGTGGGAAGGGGGTTTGTTCAAGCTCGATGTGCTGTTCCCTGATGGTAAGCATATCCAGCTCGTACGACGCACGTCCATGAGCTGAACACCATACAGAATACCCTACGAAACCACCAAAGTGTAGGTACACCAAACAAACTTGCTTGCAAAGACTGATTGCCCAGGCAAATTCGTACCGCCGCTATTCCACCCGAACGTCTACCCCTCCGGAACCGTTTGCCTGTCAATCCTTAACGAGGAAGAAGGCTGGAAACCGGCCATCACGATCAAGCAAATACTTCTTGGTATTCAAGATCTGCTCAATGATCCCAATCCAGACTCTCCGGCTCAAGCCGAAGCCTACAATCTATTCAAGAAGGATCGCGAGGCATACAACAAGAAGATCAAGCATATCGTGAGGGACAACCCGGCCCCATAAACAATAGTGTAGTAGAAGTATTCCGAGCCCATAGGTGGTGACTGGATACTGAAGTACGATGTTGTTCATAGGGAATCCGCATGATTCTAGAACAGCCTACCCACAGTCCGTGATTACAGGAGGCCTGGGAGTCAACAATGTGAGGTCGAAGATAATGCTTCTACGATCACGTCCACAATAATGGCACTGGTGCAACGGATCTTCTTTACGAGGGGTCAAATAGGAGTCATTCACCATATCTAGCTTGACCGAGCTTAGGGAAGCAACTTTCTCATTGAGTTTTCTGACCAACTATCCGTACGTGAAAGTCCACCGCAAAATAGAGGCATAAAGTACAGAAGCCCAAGCATGACACGTGACAGCGGAACTGGAGCCCTTATCTTAGCGTTATCTCATGCCGGCAATTGCGACTAGAAAATTGAGTGCTCTATGAATCCAGTACAAAATACGAACATGACTCAAACGCCCTGCCCTACGTACCTTCTTCCCACTCCCCATTCTTCCAAAGACATCCTTCCAAGACATATGTCGTTTTATGCTAGAGAAAGGCCTGCTTAGCCAATCGACTACGACACTACTCTGATCCGTTGTTCGTACCAAATCGTCCACCGAGATGTGTGGTATCTTCGCCTGCCATTGGTCTGTGAACCTCCCGTCTGGGCTTCTAGTCACGCCTTGGGGCCCCGCTGTACGTTTCTAGTTACGAAGCTGACTTCGTTGCAGCCATCCAGATGTGCAGAAATTCAAGCCAACGGCCCTGCGCATGGCTAAAGCGTGAGTAACGTCAGAGTATCCTTTCTCGGCCGGCGCTGAATCCTCTACAGTGCTCGCCATCGTGGACCAGACTGGAGTAAGCGACAAATCGTGCTTTGGCAGGCATGGCGTTAATCCGGGCAGGTGGGAATTACATAGCGAATGACACAAGTAACAATGTTCCCCTTCTTCGGCCGGCGAGAAGCTTACGTGGTACAAGTTCTGGCTCACGAGCGACTCAGCATAGTGGGTGTCGGTGGGGACCATTTTCGAGGCACATAGACGTCTACTCATAGATATCAGATACTGGCGCTCAGCCTCTGCTGAATGAGGATGGATCGCTATCTCTTGCCGTCAATGGTGAGATCTACAATCACAGAGTCCTGCGAAAGCAATTGAAGAAGCCCTATAAATTCAAGACACATTCGGATTGCGAAGTCATAATACCTCTGGTATTTACGATGCGGTGATCATTTGATACTTTCACTGATGTGTTGCAGTATATCGAACATGGACTTGATGCCCCTAAGCTGCTCGACGGAATGTTCTCCTGGGTACTCTATGATAAGAATGCAGATCGTACGATTGCCGCTCGAGATCCGATAGGAATCACGAGTTTCTACCAAGGATGGTCGAGCAAGACTCCTGGTGCGGTATACTTCGCTTCAGAGCTCAAGTGTCTACATCCTGTGTGTGACAGAATAACAACTTTCCCGCCTGGCCATATATATGATTCAAAGACCAAATCGACAACGCGGTACTTCGAACCATCATGGTGGGATCCAACTAACGTACCTTCAACACCCCTCGACTACAAGGTCATCAGAACGGCTCTTGAACGCTCTGTCCGAAAACGTCTGATGGCAGAAGTTCCCTACGGTGTGCTTCTGTCTGGTGGCTTAGACTCCAGCCTCGTAGCGTCCATTGCCCAGAGAGAGACGCTCAGACTTCGAGCAACACAGAACGGGCAGGCGAATGGATATGCAGACCACGAAAAGCAGTCCAGCGAAGAGCTTGTTGGGATCGATGATAAGAATGAATTATCTACTGTGACCTGGCTGCCCCAACTACATTCTTTCTCAATAGGGCTTCCCGATGCACCAGATACAAAGGCCGCCTTAGAAGTCGCAAAATTTCTGGGCACCAAGCACCACGATCTCACATTCACCATCGAGGAAGGCCTCGACGCTCTTTCCGATGTCATCTTTCACCTTGAAACGTACGATGTAACGACAATTCGCGCCTCAACTCCAATGTTTCTTCTGAGTCGCAAGGTCAAGGCTATGGGGGTAAAAATGGTACTGAGTGGGGAAGGCAGCGACGAAATCTTCGGTGGGTATTTATATTTCCACGCTGCGCCTGATAAGAAGGCTTTCCACGAGGAGACCGTCCGACGCATCAAGAATTTGCATCTATCAGACTGCTTACGAGCAAACAAATCAACTGCTGCTTGGGGCGTTGAGGCACGGGTACCGTTCCTCGACAAAGAGGTCAGACATACTCTGTCTACGTCCGAAGTCTCTACTGACGTAGAGCAATAGTTTCTCAACATTGCAATGGGTGTTGATCCATCAGAAAAGCTGATAACGCAGGACCGCATGGAGAAATACATACTTCGTAAAGCTTTCGACACTACTAACGAGCCCGAGACTAGACCGTATCTTCCCGCCAACATCCTCTGGCGGCAGAAGGAACAATTCAGTGATGGGGTGGGATACGGCTGGATTGATGCTTTGAAAGATA
>JAABUJ010002435.1_pt1 | contig 23094 bp, 22 predicted proteins | sample 5559131 | NCBI WGS metagenome assembly JAABUJ01 (sample SAMN10711875, study PRJNA513366) | rock metagenome | isolation source: Antarctica rocks | place: Antarctica: Victoria Land, Mt New Zealand nord | collected 2016-01-07
ACTAGCGGAAATCAATACTGCTCGTGCTCAAGCTGAGAAGGATGGAATGGATCGCACTATAGAGGACATCGACCACACCTTCAAGAGTCAGTTCCAATTGATCGAGCATATTCCTTCCCACATTCGTACCAGCATTCAATCTATAGCTATCAAAAAGGTTGAAGACATTCTTTCTGTCCTCCCTTGGTATACAGCAACCATAGCGAATGAACAGCACGTCAATTACATGATGGAAGTGTGGGATTCTGCTATACACAGGTATGACTACAACGATCAAATCGAAGAGTATGAGGAGCAGACGAGAGTATGGATGTGGGAGGCACACTATCTTTGGAAGGATGGGATGGCTGAGCGAAATGCTTTCATTCATCCTGACAGCATTGAAAGAAGGAGAACACAGGCGAGACTAGACTTCATCTTCGCTCCAAAAGAATGCAAGAATATTTGGGAGGAAATGGACGAGAATGACCCTCGTCGTAAGGCAGCGGATGCTGATCGTGCTGAACAAATGGAAGCATGGGATGAACAGCTGAAGGAAAAAGCCCTTAATTACCCTCTAAGGACAGACCAAGAGTGGAGCAGGCTCAGACTTGGGAAGAAGATCATGAGGTATCGAACAGGATTGGACGAACTCGAGACTGAGAACTTGGAGAAGGTCCGCAAGATGCTCCTAGAAGAGAGTCAGCGAAGACAAACGTTGGATCCGCCGCAGGTTGTCGACATTCCCCGGACTTTTATCGAACCTACAGAAGCTCAGCTTGCAGAGTTCGAAGCCGAGTGGGGACCGCCACCCATGGCCGAAACTAGATGGACTCCGCGCCAACGAAGATCCCGCCAGCTGTGTCTTGAAGATCGGAGAAAGGCAGAGGAAGAAGCCCAGGCAAATGGTCTTACCGCCGTAGAAGCATACGTGGAATATGAGAAAACGGAGGGAGCTCGATTGGCTGATGAGACAGCAGCCGAGCAAAATAAAGAGAGGCTTGAATGGGGTGCAACAATGGCTGCCATTGTCTCAAGACAACGCCGCTACTATATCGTCAATGAAGTCAGGAAGCACTATGAGGAGCTGCTCTACCATTATGACCACTCGCGAGGCACGAAGATCAACTTTCCAGCTGCGATCGATACTTTGGTTAACGAGTTCGGTAAGAGCTATCGCGCTGTACATCCCGAGGAGGGAAGCAAAGCTGCCACGAAGCAGCCACTCATGTCTGAGATCAAGGACTGGGTCGCAGCTGAACTCGCTAAGATTCGAAATGAGCTTGAGGACGAATTTCACGCTATACGAAATGGTAACGCCTTGAGATACCATGACCTACCCTCCTGGCATATGGAGTTCACTGCATCCCCTGGAAATTAACCCAGGATCTCATATGGCAGCAGCTGTCGTCGCCTATGCCACCACCAAACTGCTATCAGAGCAACATTTTGCGATATTGTCAGCACCATCCCTGTTATCGAAGCAGCTAGCCATGGTAAATTGGCTGATTTCCTCGCTATCGAAGCAGGACACTTTACGTTGCGACGGCCTTTCTAGACCTTCCCAACCACGACTTTCTTATGACAGCAGGAGTATATGGGCATCGATCACGATTTTGGGCTAATGATCGAAGGACATTATCGTCAGTTCTGCTATCAGAGCAGAGCAACGCAGTAATTGGGAGTTGTCTTTCTTGCTATCAAAGAGGGACGTATGACTTTGGTCCTGCCTTCCTCAAACTTAAAATTTACGAATCTTTCAGTATTTGGGTATTGGTCATCATTCTGCACAGCAGGCTTTGGCAAGCCTCATGGCATAATCGGCGGGCTTCCGGACTGAGGAGAGACTCAGTCGCTAGGATTGCTCTTCTATTAGCCTCCGCTATCTTCGAATATCAAGCACTGATCGCATCACTTAGTTCCTATCTCTATCATGAATCAAAACTGTTATTTGTGCTACCAAATATAAAGTGATCTCACAGCCACTCGTTCAACGTGCACAATGTCCGAAGCCACATGCGGCAAACAGTTCGACTGGTCTCCTCGCTCTCCATGCAAGGTTGTCCTCCTGGAGTCTCACCGCAATCGCAAAGAAGCGTCCCGTGTTGATGTTTCCCTCGATTGCTATTGCTCTCACGCCTCTTACCTGCACCGCAACTCTTTTCTTCCACAATAGTGATCCGTAAACTGCAAATTCCTGCCTGTAACTCTTTGGCTTGCATCAGCGTTCGTATACCTTTTGGAGTTCCCAGATCTGGCCAAATCCGCTCTAACTTCTGTCGCGCTTGCTGCATGGCTATCATAGCATCAGTGTCGAATTGTGCATAAAGAGTTTGGAAAGCAATAGCTGAACTAAGGGTTGAGGAACACGAGAAATGTAGAGCGAAAGCGAATCTGAGGTTCGAGTGCATTCTTGGACCACAAGTTCTTGCGCTAGATTAGAACAAGTGTAAACGAAGCTACATTGGTGCAATATATACCAGCCATGGTCTTAGTCAGAGTCCTACACCTGCGGTCGTCGAGGATTCCAACCTACGTGAGCACCATCCTTGTATACTTTGACGTGGCTCCCATTGACTATGCACGGCTCTGCGTTCCACTTCTCTCTACAGTCGCAGACTGTTCCGCCATGTTGGTGGGTGACTCGTCGCTTGTTGTCCCGATCGGTTTCAAGCGCAAAGTGCTGCGGATGGCAGCAGGTTGCAGCATGCTGCAGTAAGCAGTAGTGGGATATTTGGAGTCGGTGATCGGGCCTCTTGGGATCTCTCCCAAATATGATATGAATCAATGTTCGAATATCAGGCTTTTCGGAACGTACGCAGTCACTGAGTAGTACTCGCAAATGCCACTTTAGTGAAAGACGATGCTCGTCATGTTTGCGTTCGCAAGTCGCTCCATTCAAGCACACTGGGAATTTCCTTTGGTTGTAACCAGATTGCCACATTATTTGGCAATCCTCGTCATCCCACACTTTTTCTAGCGTGGGAAGGAAGTCATCGACAGACTTGATGAGATCTTCTGGTACATACAGGGCAGCAGCCAGCATTTTTCCTTCGGTAGTAGAGCCGCAGAGATGGGTTGGGAGAATCTCGGCATACGTTGCAGAGGTAGGGAGGAAGAGGTTCCGAAACTGTTCCAGTAGGTCAGGATGTGCTCCTATAATCGGGCTTACGCGTTGATAAATTCGCCGTATCCGATTAGATTAAGTAATTTATCGTGGAAAGCTATTTTCAGCTTCTTATAGCGGTCTGGGTGCGTGACGGCCTAAAATTAACGTGAGTTCTCAGCAACGTGAGTATCCGTGGTCAACGTACCTTTAAACGTTCCATAAATGTCGTAGAGTCTTCACAATCACATATATCTACGAAGCTAGTTGCTGTGGGAGCATCCTCGTCCGGAAATGCGAGTGTCAGGTGGTGCTCCTTTCTTTTGAGCTTGCGAAGAGCCTTTTCAGAGAACTGGACACGCTCCTTTCTTTTGAGCTTGCGAAGAGCCTTTTCGGAGAACTGGCCTTGCTCCTTTCTTTTGAGCTTGCGAAGAGCCTTTTTCGGAGAACTGGCCTTGCAGTATCTGAGGAAAAGCATGGGACATCGACCTTGTAGTTCGACGTTCGCTCGAACGCGGTTCTCGCTGCTTACGATTATGATGGGTATAGAAATGTGTTGCTGCACCCCCCCAACTTTTCTGCGTCTGTAGACAGAAATGACACCTGTAGAGACGCGCGAACTCCTGGTGCCTGTGAGCGTTCATAATGTGATCCCACATCCTGTTACGCTCGTGGTGCCTCTTGTCGCAATATAAGGGACATTGGCCCTTTTGTGTACAGTGTTCCTGTGTAGTATGAAGATATAGCTGCTCGATTGAAGTCACAGGCCGGTCGCAGACTGCGCATGCATAGTCGTTCGTATCAAGAATTAAACCAGTATCATAGTCGAAATCTCCATCAATACCGTCTTCCCAGATGTCCTCATCATAACGAAGAATGTCATATTGTGATCCTTGACTACTGCAGTAGCCTGAGCTTTCGGAATCCATATTAGTACTTGAGTCGTCAGATTCGTCTACTTCTTTATCAGATAAAAGAGTGCACGAGAAGGGCGTGGCGCCATCCGGATCTTCGATTGAGATTGTTAGATCTGCTGCTTCAAGGAAGAAGAACGACAAACTTTGCTCTGCGTTCTCGCTCTCGCTCTTGCTCTCAACTGATACCGCATCTTCGGAATCATTGTCGACGGACGAGAATTCATATTCATCACCCTCGGATGCCGGCGTGTGAGGGTTGGGGGTGACGTGGGAGAAATCGTCCTCGGAAGCGTCTTCTGGTGCGGTCAGATCTACTACTTCAAGAAAGAAGGGCGACAAACCTTGGTCTTTGCTCTCGCTTGCTGCTGGTGCGAGATTTGAGCTGTCCAAACCAATGTCTTCCGGATCAGTGGCAGCGGGTGACAATCTCTCTGTACCATGCTCTGATGCTGGGGTATGAGAGACGGGCGTGGAATGGTACAAGGCGTTGTCGGAAGCTTCTGCTGATGTGGTCAGATCTTCTACTGCAAGAAGGAAGAGCGACAAACCCTGTTCCTCGTGCTCGCTGCCAGGCGTTGGTTCATCCACAGCGTCTACAATCATGAGGTCTTCTGTATCAGCGGGCTCGCCGTTCTCCGAAGCTTCCTGTGGTGTGGTCAGCACTTGTCTATTCTCAGCAGCGTACGCCTATTATTCTGCTCCATTGTCGGTTCCTCATGTCGCCCGCTATCAGAGCACAATGGCTCGCTATCAGAGCACAATGACTATGCGGTTGCACCTACCATTGACTGGTATGCGTTATCTCCACTCACTCCCTCATCGTCCTCGATCACTGCCTCACCAGCGTCATTATCACAATCGACAAGAATATCTTCTTCGGAAGACCATTTGCGGTAGCTCTCGTGGTCGATCCTATACACAGCCTTCTTCTGGGGCGAATTAGGTGGTAGGAATCCTCGCAAACTACTGAAAGGGTCGCAGGCAACGGGCACCACTTCGCCGCTTTGGTCCTGTCTATGAGATGACCAGATGTTGTATGCTCGAGACCGAGAAGGTATGCTTGAGTAAGGGTGGGTTCGAGTGGCTTCTCTAGCCTCCTTGTTCAGTCGTTTCTGCCGCGTGGACGTGCGCGCCATAATTGCATAAACGATTACTTTCTCTGAGCAGTAGACGAAAGCACTCGTACTGTCGCTACGCAGGAGACTGGAGTTGGACTAGTCGATTGCCAAGACATGACTTCACGTCCCCTCTCTGGCATACGATACTTCAGCTGGGTTTACATAGTCTGTCACATGGTGTTATTGAGACTCGAACGTGGTGAACAATGAAATTGGGCTTATGCCGCCTCACTTGGTCGAATACTATGGACGAAAGTGGGTGGCAACCTGTACACTAAAGAGAATTCCAACCCTCCCCTTCTGTATACTTGATCTTGCCTAGGACCAAATCGCATCGACTGACTTGTGAATAGAGATCTCTTCTGGACGCACCACCATAACAAGTCGCTCACCCCAATCGTTGCCGTATGCCCGAGCTACACATGAGTCCAGTCAAGAGAAAGGTTGGTTGCCAAGTGTTTTAGAAAAGAATAGTGAGGCATGATTGCTTGTAGCAAGAAAATCGCTTGCCAGAAGTCAATGGAAACGAGAAAGAGAACGATCGTTTGCAAAAGCAAGATCGATGACGATGAACTAAAGCGAAGCACACGATCCTTTGCAAGTTGCAAGATCAAGTGATGGCACGCCCGTGGATTGTTCGTAACAGCACGGCCGTTTGCTATTGGAGCAAGGCCATCGACAATCACTTCCAAGACGACCGATTGCTATCAGAGCAAGGTTTCGACACAGCAGGATCATTTTCAAGGTCGTCTGCAGCACGGCCGTTTGCTATCGGAGCAAGGCCATCGACAATCACTTCCAAGACGACCGGTTGCTATCAGAGCAAGGTTATTAGGAACAGCAGGATCATTCTCAAGGTCGTCTGCATCAACAGCCGATTGCTATTAGAGCAAGGCTATCGACTATCATCTTTAAGATCGTCTGCATCAGCCCCCGCCGACCGATCGCTATCAGAGCAAGGTTGTTGACAACAGCAGGATCGTTTGATATGGCGAAGCCGTGTAAATAGGCGCGACCGATTGCTATCAGAGCAAGGTCGTCTCTTCAGGATCGTCTGCACACCGACCGATGGCGCTCAGAGCAAGGTGGATGACAATGGTTCGAGATGGCGGAATTATCTGTATAGGCGCGATCGATTGCTGTCATCATTGCCACCGCAACAAACGTAATTCAGGGGTTCACGACCGAAGGATCCGTTAACGCATTTAGCCCAAAACGGACTAGTACGTGCTGCTCGCACACTGCTACTACGACTAGCTTCATTTGGCGACCTTCGCTAAGGTACACCTCAACCTCCGAGTGACACTGACTTCCTACTGTCTTCATTCCTCAACAATCACTCTGTACACCTCCACTTTCCGATCACATCTACACTTCCCTTAACCCCACCACAAAGTACATGGACACCGACAACTCTTAAGCTACCTCTTCTTCGGACAAACACCGGACTGCTTGCATTAGCCGGGACACTGGCTCGAGCCACTCCAGTCGGACATCTCACGTCGTGTTATCACGATAGTCTAGACAATCTCAACAACCCTATGCCCCAATACATCAATTCCCGGGACTGGTGCAACACAACCGTCCAGAACCGACGAAGTCCTAATCTGACCTATCCCCTCCCTCCAGACAGAGCTCCGGTGTTGCTAGATCTGTGAAATCAGCCCCATAGAACAAGAAGTCCATACAGCCCCGACAAGAACACTTCGAGTATCGAGGACCTGGAGCCAGCTCACGGCGTACTGAGGCATCAGGCCTGGAATTTCGACTGACGGAATGCTCAAACCAGCAGTAACTCCACTTCTCTACTCCAGACTGTGGCCTAATCCTAAACCCAACGATCCGGTCAGCTTCCAAGCCCACATCACCCGCAATCTCGTTCCCGAGGTTCGTTTGGAGACTGCCACATTCTACGGACCTAGCGAATGCCTCGAAGCCCAATACCCGGGCCTGGATTACACCAACACGGCCCACCGTGCTCGTCTTGTTCGCTTTACGTGGCATCGACGATTGTTTCGAGCCTTCGACGAGCTGAGTCTCACGATTTCTGAGATTGAAACTTTGTGTAGGTGGGAGGGTACGAAGTTCGCAAGACAGAAATATGAGAGGGACAACAACACCACCATTCGAGACACGACTTGGGACGGGGTGGAGTACTTGGAACAGAAGCGAGCTACGGCCATCAGAACGCCGCTTCGAGATGTTACAGATCGCGGAATGGACAACCTTGAGATGAGCGGCTGCAAGACCCCATTGGTCAACGAAGTCGCAGCGGCAGAAGTTTCTGACGAGGAGGATCTTGAGGAAGAGAGCGACGATGAGCTACAGCAGAGCATTGGTGTCGATCTCAATCGAAGATTGATTGCCGCAACGGAAGCAAGAGCGAGAGGTGAAGAGGCGGTCATGGACGAGGATTGGGAGCAATGGCTCAAAGAGGCAGCGGAGAGGAGTGGAACTCCGTCCTTGATCCAGAGTCCTGGCCCAAGCCAAGATCCTATGGACCACCCGGGGCCGTATGGACAAACCATCCCAGCCATTTTCAGTTCGAACCCTACGCCACAGGTCCGGGCCCTGCAAGCACAGCTTCCATCACCTCCTCGATATACGGATTACGTATCGGCAACGGCATCGGCGCCAGCTACGGGCACTGCCATGTAAACACGGCGCGTGCCCGAAGATTAGTACACTTAAAGGGTGCACTGGACCACCTGATATGTTCGGGTCGAGTGTCAGAACAGAGAGCGGGAAAGAATGCATTTTCATTAAAAGTCTCTTGACAGGTGGATCACATGGCTTATGCTTGCCTTCAATGGGGCTTAATGCCTAGCATGAATGGAGGGCGTTTGGGAAAAGGATAATGGCGCATTGGCTATCTTGGCATACTGGGCTGCTTCTGGCGTATCTCATTATGATGCATGCAAACATGAACCCAGCGAGCATGACACTCAGAGCGACAGACTTTTGCCTTTAAGCATTTAATCTACTGGCTAGACAAATGCACGAAAATGAACCAAGAATATCCAGGCCACCGGTGTTTTCGACCCTTGGAACCGACGGTAGTAATCTAGCCAAATCGTCCACTCACTTCCTTAGCAAATCCAGCAAATGTCAGTTCCCTCTCTCGATGCACAACCTCACCGAGGTTGGGCTGCATAAACACGGCTAAGTTGTTCCTCGCAACATTTGCCATCATGTTTCCTGAACCCGCTCGCACAGAATGAGGCACGGCTCGAAACTTGCCTCCAGTAATCAGCTGCAGAGCCTCGCCTGTCTGGAAGCCTAGACATGAAGACGGGATGTTGACTTTGGTAACAGCGGATGTTCGGGATTCAATATAAAGACCTGCATCGTGTGAAAGTGCCGAGCTCAGAGCAGGCAGAGGTGCCAGAGCGGACGCCCCGTGGTCCAGCTTAGGAAACACAGGAGGATGCGCTGCCTCGTCAATATACAGAGCAGAAGTAAGGCCCGTCAAGCAGCCGTGATCGATGTGCGTAGCACACCAAGAGTCGTCATTCACATCTTCCTCGCTGGTCTCGTTCTCGGTGCCATTCGGAAGTTTGGGCGGGAAGTAATGCAGCAACCTCGCTTTCGTCGTCGTACTAGTCCTTACCACCCGCTCCAGGTAATCTCGCTCGTAGCCTTCGATATTGGCGAGTGCATACTTATCACAAGCTTTGGCGACTAAAACGCCTGTGTCGATGACCAAGATACAGAGCTCCTCAAAGGTCGTGCGGAAGCCAGGAAGGAGCCTCTCGGGTGGCCAAACATTCGGCGCAGTGTACTCGGGGAAGTCTTTGTACGTATCGTCTGAGGCATTTTGGAGAGAGGGATCTTGGTAGAAGGCACAGTTGACGTAGTAGGAGCCTTTGAGGGTATCATAGCTGCCAGTCTTCAGGGCTTCTTTGCCATGGGACCAGCCGGTTAGGTAGGCGGCTGAGGGGAGGGTGAGGTGGTCTTCCGTGTATGAGTAGGATATGAATAGGGGGAAATAAAAAATTCTGAAATGGAAATGGAGTGCCTGGAAAAGAAGACAAATATGGACCACATACCTAGCTCTTTTGAGGGGAGGTTTGCAAGATAGGAAGCATAGGAAAGAAGTCGGTGGCGGATCTCTGCAAACCTAGCTGGAAGATCTCTGACTATCAGGATGCCAAGGGATGATGGGCCGAAGGCTTCCTCAAGGACCTCGAACGGCACAGCGTCTAGCGATTTTGATTAAACCTCACCTTGATCAAAGCCTTGAGGTCTTCATACCATTCTTCAACTGGTCTAAGCTCACGGTGACGGCTGCTCGAGACTTCGTTTCCGGCTCTGAATGCTCCATAATGACCATCTCAGGTCGAAGATCTGATTGTCCGAAGCGCTAGCACCTTTAAGTGCTATGTCTAATCGTGATAGCCCCTGAGTCCCTTCTCCTGAGGTATCCTTATTGAGCAGGTAATTACCTTCAACACTTTGCCTCTTAAGCGATGGGCCAGAATGCTGGATCCTTGCAGAGATCAAAGGATCGAAGGATTTGTGATTTTATTGGGGATGACATCGTCACTTTACGCCATCTGCGCAAGACCCGATATATGAGTACCAAAAGGTTCATGTGGAGAGTGGAGACTCCACATTGTGGCTTGTTTAGGGCTGCGCTAGCAGGAACGGGCCGAGCGCTAATCGTTCGAAGAATCTGCGATGCTTGAAGTGACTTCTCAATTTCGGAGATCATCATGGTCAAACCGCTATCCTTCAAGGGCGACAAGAAGCCCAAAAAGCGCAAATATCCATCGGTAGACGACGATATTCATGAGCGGAAATCGCAGAAGGCACTCGTCATTGCAGATGCAGTCTCAACATCCAACGACGACGACAGTTGGGTAACAGCTGAAGCAGCAACAGATATCACTGGTCCCATTATCTTCGCTCTCCCTTCCAATCCGCCTTCATGTATAGCATGTGATGCTACCGGCAAGGTATTCACAAGCGAACTGGACAACATCGTTGAAGGGGATCTGGCGACGGCAGAGCCACATGATGTCAGGCAGGTGTGGGTTGCGAATAGAGTCGCGGGTACAGACAATATAAGCTTTAAAGGACATCACGGTCGGTAAGAGTACCCTGTCGATCGAGAAGGAGCTTCGATAACGGATTTTACCCAGGCTAATCAGAGTCCTGCTTTAGCTACCTAAGCTGCGACCAGTCCGGCATCCTCTCCGCCGTCCACGAAGCCATCTCGCCCGAGGAATCCTTCCTCTGTATTCCTTCCCCAGATACACCAGGGACATTCAACATCGAGACCGCACGCGAGAAGTTCCTCGCTGTAGCCGATGCGATTAAAGGGCCTGAAATACGTGGGGATGCGGAGGCCATAGCCTTCAATACCACGCTGCGAATACGGATGCAAGCGCGCTTCAAGCCGAGAATGAAGGCCAGCAAGGAGCTGAAGGCGAAGGAGAAGATTAGTCGAAAAGAGCTCGAAGAGGTTGTTGGAAGACGGCTGGAGGATGAAGAAGTAAAGAGGCTGAAGAAGGCGAGAGTGCAAGGGAACTATCATGAGGCAATTTTGGATGTGCGGGTCAAGGGGAAGCATGATAAATACTCCTAATCAGAAGATCAAGCTTCGATTTCCGCAGAGCCATTGCACGTTTGGAACCACCTTCTATGCTCCTCGGTCGCTCAGGCAAAATAGACGACTCGACGGAGAGTACCGTACCAGAAGCTAGAGGAAACTTGAGATCAGCTACTTCTTCGCGACTAGAGCTGGTTTACATACTATATAGCGGTCCCAGCCAAGCCTTCAAAACCACCGATGCCATTCGTTGCCCGCAGATCGTGTGGTTCCTTAGCTATTCAAGACACCCTGTGTTTGACTAGCAATGGATCATTTCCCACTCCTAGCTGTGATGGTCTAGGCCTTCCATTGCAGAATATTCGGTGCCGAAAGTAGCTCCCTACGGAGTGAGTCGTTATCTGACTCCTCTCCAGTGCTAATGCGGCCATTTAAGTCTTCTAGCTGCTTTCTCTGCCCGACGAACATGTCTGGAATACTCTCTCTCTTATTCTTCGCTTTCAGTGTCTTGAAGAAGCCCAAGGCTTTCTCCATGTGTTCCGTTGTACTAATCGTGTTGCTTTCGATGATCGAGGCCAAAGCGCCATAGTAGTGCAACGTTCCACGACTTTCTAATTCAAGATTCGTGCAAGGACCCAAGGACCAGAGATAGAAACGTCTAAAGAGATCAGCTTCTTCCTTCACCCTGGACCACAAACGAAGATCCAAGAAAGAGTACATTAGACGGGCATGGATCACCACCCATTCTGCTCTCTCTATGGTTTTGAACCGTACCCCAGGGTAAATATCATGATCGGAGGGCAGGCGTTCATTCTTGTTGACGGCCCTAAGTGCATATGAGAATTTTGTATGCACAGTAAGCGCTTTCTGACATATCACGAGCGTTTCCAATGATGCATTCGACTCTTTGCTTGGTTCAGCCTCTCGCCGAAATTCAAGAAGCAAGTCTAACCGATCGAGCAGGGTCATGGTCTTGGGAGGATGATTCGGAACTAGAGAACTCATCAAAATGTTGTCATAGATCAGACCACGGGTTTGAACGTGTTCGACGCCCCAGAAGTGTGTAAAGGGCGTCAGGAGTTCCGATAATTTTGCGGAAGAAGGTATGACTGGTTCAGGTCGATGACGTGAGATCGGCAGGCGTATATCCATGCTCCAACAGCGAATACTAGCGCCTCTATCGTCCTTTAAAAAGCAGAGAATGGCGCAAAAGGTCGACAGGTCCTCGACAGCGACTAAGAATTGGGCGGAGCGGTAGTCGTGCCACTCGTTATGACTGAGCTGGGCTATCGGCTTTTCGTCAATCCATTCAGTTGCATAGAATGTTCTGAATCGCAACGTCGCCTCAAGACTGTAGTCGATTCTTGAAGGGTGAACTCTAGTACACCTGGTAGTATTCTCGCCGCTTGAGATGCATGCCACGCCTCTAGCGGCAATGTCAGTGGCTTGGAGTTTGAGGTCGGTAACGATGCGAACGAAAGCGTTTTCGCAGTACAGTATGTGCGAGGACTCCTCATGTATTTGCCGACAGATTCGCAGTATCACCAGGTCCAGCGAGTGTGGTATTGCTGGGTGCAGGAAGCAGGCACGCTTGGTGTGACGTGTGAGGAGGCACAAACGGTACACCTCGTCCCTGATCTCTCTTGGTAGGGAGAGAAAACATTTCTCCGGCTGCCGATATAATGCCATAGCCGCTGCGAGAAAGTTCAGAATTGTCTGAAGCCGTCAGTGTTGTTGCAATTGGCAAACAGATATCAAAAGCAGACCCGTGGTGTCTATTAGGCCATAGAATACCTGGAAGGATTCGGTTCAGAAGTATGCAAAGCCGAAGGGCTCTGAGAACAAGAATATGTCCAATCAACGTGATCAGGGCGCAAAGCAGGTCTGAGGAGGCCTGCTGGGAGTCGTAATGGTGCGATGGGCGTTAATACGACTGAGGCGAGGTTTAGCAAGATTGGATAAGAGAGTGAAGATCACGGGTTTGCGGCCTTGACTACCTATCGAAATGACCACACAATGATGGGTACGGATAATGTGAACGATAGAGTGCAGATTCTTCAGACGCATTCTTTTCCGATATCAAGTCATCTAGCGCGGCCCATCAACAGCAGTACAGTAGCCATATTGTTCATCTAAGAATGATCTCTACTTACGATTGATGCTGAGGTGGGACATAGGATAGCACCTTTGGCTTCGTAATCAAAGTCCGCAATGTAAGATAGGATTACTCACGTAGAACCAATCAGTGCCAATGGAATGCTTTGACAGCATAAAGAGATGCTACCGGACGAGATGTAGGGCCGTGATTCCTTTGAATGATTTACGCTTTTGAACATCTGCTCCGTGGTGTGAACGTGCTTTGCTGAGTCCACTCCTTATGAACTCGCAGACGAGGGGTCATGATCGATCGTTATGAGTCATTTACAAATGATATGACATCGAATTCGGCAGCACAAACGCCTCCCCATAATAACCATGCGCCAAACGCTGCTGCCTCCCACCAATACCTTAGGCAATGGACAAGTCGTATATCGTACAGCACATTATAGAACCAGTATGAGCGTGGGAAATACGGGGATGGAAAGCATTAGCTGCCAGTGCTGAGACCGGTTGGTAGACCTGAGGGTGGTTGCCCTCTTTTCTTCTCCTTCTTGGCCCACCGCACTAGATGATACATACTTAGCCTACGAGAGTATGCGTAAAGGGAAAGAACCTACATCCACAAGCATTACATAATGTCTTTGGTCCGCTGGGACCTTTCCTCCACTCGGGCGAATCCAACGTACCGCAATCAGTACATACATATTCGTCTGCAACTTTCAGCTTCTTCTTCTTATCACCTGCACGGCTATCTTTGTCGACCGGGATGGCGATCCCAGCATCGCCTCTGATCAGCGCCGGACTTGTATCGCCGGTACTGATCCCTTGTGATCGTTCGCCCTCTCTATACCTCAGACCTGTCAGCATTTCTATGGTCTCGATGTGCGTAGCTCCTTCGTAGCGAGCCATCTTGTCGTTGATGCTATCGGGTCTTGAGCTAGCATTTGCTTCGTCAAGATTCTGCTGTGTGAGCGCATTGTTGGAGGCGCTGGGCTTAGCCGGTGGCGGCATGCCACAATAACCATTCGATTGAGTCGAGGTCATTGATGCTGAGCCAGGAGTCTCGCTCTCGGTCCTCTGCGTATCCGAAGGCGTTACACTGCCGTGACCCTCTTGCTTTTTCATCAGATGTCGCTGCTGTGCTTCAATCTCCTCTTGCTCCTCTCTTCGCAGATCGGCTATTCGCTTCGTCAGGCACTCGTTCTCGATCTTGTGCTCAAGGAAAGAGTCTAACAAGGCAGCATTTTTCGTGGGGTATGGCCTAGCCATCATAAAAAAGCCTCGGCAGAATCCCGCGGCATTGTTGGGACCAAAGGCTGCCGAGTCGGATGTGAGATGCGGATGTCCATGAGACTCGAAGATCGTATAAGTATCGTCAGCTTTGCGGAATCGGTAGAAGAATCGTAGTGGGTTTCCGGAGGCTATGGACTCGTTAAACTCGCGAACGAAGATACCACTGTCATCGACATGTATGAATTCTACAATGAATTTGCCAACGAGCTCTTCCTGATCGTACCCGGTCAACGCCTGAGTGGATGGGGAAACATATAAGATTCTCCCATCTGGTGTCAAGATATGGAGGAAATCCTTCAATTCTTCTAGTACTCTTTGTGACCAATTCCGCCTTTTGGTGAAGTCGGTCAATGTGCTCCCTCCGCTGACGTTGCTCTGAACCCCGAAGCCAGTGGGTAAAGGACCAGCGCCTGCACCAGTCATCGTAGTGCCAGTTCCCGCGAGCTCGTCATTGGATTCATTTCCCTGCTGTTGCTGAGCTTCGGCCTGCGCATCTCCATTGATATAGTTTTGCTGGTCTGGGATATTCAGATGCAGGTCCAGGTTCATCGGTAGCATATCAACATCCAAGCGATCCATTACATCGCCGCCTTGGTCAAGGATATCAGCCATCGATGTATCCCCACCTCCCATAGAATCCATCTGTACAAGAGTGAGCGGTTGGGCATCTGGACATGGAATGCAAGCATTCACAGTGACAGGCACATTGGACGTGATGCAACCTTGACCATCTTGAATGATTGACATATCCGTAGCTCACATCGTCGTGGATGTCGACGTTCCCAACGAGGCATTGCCTTGTGTGGCTCGAGAGCAGTCCCGTGCGTGCAGTAACTCAGGGTACCTAAAGGCCGTTATAGTGGCAACACGTGACCAGGCGACCCCGCGATGTCGACGCGACTTCTCACCGCCGACCTTTCGATTGTGGAGAGGCCTGTGTTGCAGGCTTGCAGCCTCAACACAAGATGTTTCATCATCACTTGTGCTCTTTCCAGGCATTGCGGATCCTATAAATTTTGCACCTCTTGTCTAACTCCGATGTTTATCCCCTTGAGAGTCCCCAAGACCTGAGAAACCTAACGGATAGACCTTTTGTCATTGCTTCCCGAAGGCGGCAGACTCGCCGTGGATTGAGCTAAGATGTAAGTTTCTTCAGTAGGCATACGTATCTCGTAGAGCACAGAACTGACAAACATGCAGGTGTAAGTTGGATTCGACGATGATCTTGTCAATGTCCTGGTCTTCAAGCCCGGCTAATCTCAAGCTCAGCGAAGATCGAACAGCTCTCGATATCGGGGTAAGCATGTTGAGAGATAGAGATCGAACGCAATTATGCTCATCATGATATAGTATTCGATCCTTCGACAATGCAAGATCCTCCACGATCAAGTTCTACACCCCTCTTACCCTAATAGTTGGATATAACGGCTCGGGGAAAACTGTGAGCATCCACATGCCTGGTGTGTTTACCATACTGAGTGTAAGCCAGACCATCATCGAGTCCCTCAAGTATGCAACAACAGGCGACCAACCGCCAAACACCAAAGGCGGGGCGTTCATTCATGATCCCAAGGTACAAAAACTTCGTACCTACTACAACGTAGTAGAGACTCTGCTGACTAGATATGCAGCTTTGTAACGAGAAGGAAGTTCTAGCTCAGGTCAAGCTACAATTTAAATCGACCAACGGGGCCTCCATGGTCGTCACGAGGAACCTGCAGCTTACTGTGCAGAAAACCGGACCGCCGAAACAGAAGACGCTCGAAGGCAATCTATTCATGCAATCGCCGCATGGAGAGAGGACCACTGTCTCCAAGAGAGTTATCGAGCTAGATAAACTTATGCCCCATTATTTTGGTGTTTCGAAGGCGATTCTCGAATTCGTCATATTCTGTCACCAAGACGAAAGCCTATGGCCATTGAGCGAGCCCGCTGCACTGAAGAAGAAGTTCGACGAAATCTTCGAAGCGCAAAAGTATACCAAGGCAATCGATAACATCAAGCACCTTCGAAAGAACCAGGGTCTTTCATTGCAAACCTTGATCAAAGACGAGGCTACTTGCAAAGAGAACAAGGGCAAGGCTGATCGAGTATGTGTTGAATACCTTGCGAGTGATCCAAGCGGCTGACCTATCTGGAGTTAGAGAAAAATCTGCTCAAACTACAGGCTGAGATAGAAGATTTACGTGGAAACATTAGTGAACTAGGCGAGCAGGCCAAAGAAGCGGACGCCAAATTTAGGGAACGCCGCAAGAAAGCCACCCAGTACGAATCCGTCGTCGAGTCACTCAAAAATCATCGCATACAGCAAAATTGGAACGAAGATTTAGTCAACAAACTTGGCCGGACCCTAAAGAAGCGTCCTGAATCTGACGACTGGCTACAAGCCGAGCTCGACCAATATGACGGGCGCATAGTGGTACACCGGACGCACAAGGACAAGCAAGGTGAGGCGTACAACAAGCTCCAATCCAGACTAAAAGCCGCTAGCGATGAGCGTCAAGCAAAGTACGCGGAGTGTGGCAGGTATGAAGAGCAGGGAGCCAACCAGGATAAGCGACTCGAGGGTCGGAAAGCGTTAATAAAGGAGACGGCCAGGAACCACAACATACGTGGGTACGACGACGAGCTGGACGACTCCCTGATCCGAGATTTCGTGACCCGGATATCAAAGATGGACAAGGACCAATCAGCAGCAATGGATAAGGCGCACCGGGAAACGAAAACTGAGCTGCAAAAGGTCACGGATGCTCTGAGCCAATTAGAGAAGCGACAAACGGTATTGAGTGCGAACAAAAATTCTGCGAAGCAACAATCTTCGTCCAACGACCAGAGAGTCGCCTCACATCAACTTCAGATTAATGATATCGAAGCCGATGAGGGCAGCAGAGCCTTGCTCGAATCCAGTGTTCACGGTCTGGAACATAAGCTTAAGGAAGCCAAAGACGAGCGGTCCGCTGGAAGTTGGGATAACAAATTGCAGAAAGCCAACGAGCAGATTCATTCGATCGAAGACGCAAAAGAGCAACTTGACCAAGAAATGGCGGAAGCTAACAAGAAGGCCTCGGAGCTCGCCGAATTGGATGTTCTCAGAAAGGGTACGGACGAGAGACAAAAGAAACTTGAAACCATGACTCGAGCTCACGGAGCGAGGCTTCGCAATCTTCTCGGGCAGGAGTGGTCTTCGGAAACACTCGAAGGCAGTTATCAAGGCGTGGTTCATGAGAGAACGAAGAAGGTCGAGGAGGCAAAGAACCAGCGATATACTGTTACAACAAGGGAGGCTCAGATTGAGACGAAACTTAGCAGCATCCGATCAGACGTGAAGAGGCGTGAGAAGGAGCTGGAGAGCTGCGCAGCCGGTATCCGAGATAGCCTTGCGAACGTGGACATCGACCCAGAGAGCTATCCGCAAGAGTTGCAGAGGCTTCAAGAAGAGCGTGATCTTGTCAAGAGTGATCTCGACAGTTTCGCTTTCGAGAACGACTACTTTTCGAAATGCCTGAAGGCCCTGCATAACAAACGTATCTGTAAAACATGCGATCGCCCAGTCAACAAGCCAGAGGAGAAAGAGCGTCTCGCTAGAAAGCTCAACGATGCTCTGAATCGCGATAAGCAGGAGGTCGAAGATGATTTCGGACGCTTAGAGAACGAGCTTCAACGCGCTAAGGATGCACGGCCATTCCATAGCACATGGGAACGCCTTTCTAAATCAGAGCTACCACATCTCCGGAGTCAGCTGAAAGACTTGGACAAGGCTAGGGCCAACATAGTTATGGAAATTGAGGAGCACGACAGGATTGTGGAGGATCGGGAACAGTCGCAGAAGGAGGCTGAGAGCCTTTCGAAGACTGTTCGCACGATCGTGCAGGACCTTCAGGACCTAAAAGATTTTCGCTCACAGACCGAAGAGCTTGCGACAAAGCAGAAAGATGCTGGCCTATCCCGCACAGTTGACGACATCCAAAAGAAGCTAGAGCTTCTGAAACAGGAGTTAAAGAGCCTCAGGACCGAGACTAGCAACTTGTCTACGAAGAGAGAGGCAGCACACACAAAGATGAATTCATTGGAGCTCAAGCTCAGCCAAGCAAAGAATAAACTTGACACGGCAAATCACCAATTGGACAAGAAAGCTGGTATTGAGCGGCAGATTGGAGAATTACAGCAGCAGAATCGAGATCAGAAGGAGGCTATGAGGAATCTTGACGAGCAGCTCAGAAGCCTTGCGCCGCAGATTGCCGAAGAGGAGACCAAGCGGGATGACATTGAGCAACGTGGTTCTGACCGTCAGAAGGAGCTTCAGCGGCGATCTTCGGAACTGTCTAATAGCCTTCTCAAGCTCAAGAACTCAGCGCGAGACATTGAGGCCTACATCGCATCCGGAGGTCCGGCGAAGCTAAGTCAATGTCAGAAAGAGATCGAGGCCGTGTCCCAACAGATCTCGCAAACTGAGGACGAGCAGAGACAGATTGTCAAAGAGATCAACAAGATAACGGAAGAGCTGAGTAACCAGGAAACCAACAAGCGTGTCATTGAGGACAATCTCCAGTATCGCAAGGCCCAACGAGATCTGGAGGACATCAAAAGCGAAATCTCTAGGCTCAGTGCTCAAAATGCTGAGGCTGATCTAGCGCAGCTCAACAAAGAAGTCGACCATTGGTCTCGCCAGTATACATTACATTCCAGTGCGAGGACAGGAAAGGCAGGCACAATGAATGCCAAAGACGAAGAGTCTCAGAGATTGATCCAAGACTGGGAGACCGACTACAAGGATGCGGGGAGACGTTTCAGAGAAGCCCACATCAAGGTAGAGGTAGGAGAAACCGCAAAGGCTTGAATGGAATATCAGACTGATCGGTTATAGACCACCAAGGCCGCCATGGAGGATCTCAAGCGATACATGGAGGCACTCGACAAGTAAGCTACACTGACCAGGAGAGGGTCCGCACCAATAGCCACGTATACTGACTTCGCCATAGGGCCATTACGAAATATCACAGCCTCAAGATGGAAGAGATCAACCACATCATCGAAGAGCTATGGCGACGGACGTACCAAGGTACTGATATTGACAGCATTTCGATCCGGGCCGACAACGAGGGTCTGAAAGGCAATCGAACTACCAACTACCGCGTGGTCATGGTCAAGCAGGACACGGAAATGGACATGCGAGGCCGGTGCAGCGCAGGCCAGAAGGTGCTTGCCAGCATCATCATTCGCCTTGCCCTGGCAGAGTGTTTCGGGGTCAGTTGCGGTCTAATCGCGTTGGATGAGCCGACGACGAACCTGGACCGCGACAACATTCGTTCTCTTGCCGAATCGCTGCACGACATCATCCGGGCACGACAACAGCAGGCCAACTTCCAGCTTATCGTCATCACGCATGACGAGGAGTTCCTGCGATACATGAAGTGCGCTGACTTCTGCGACCATTACTTCCGGGTGTCAAGGGACGGACGGGAGAATTCGAAGATCGAGAGGCAGTCGATCGCGGAGGTCCTCTGATGAATGAGCTGTAAGTTTGGGTGTAGCTACGGAGCTTTTGCGGCATCAAGAGAGTTGGTTGCATAGCCTGCGATGCTTTTCGGTTGAAGATAGTAGTTGCTCGTACTATGGAGCTGTCTAGAGGTGTCACAGCTATGTTGCTTGGTACCAAATGTAGCAAAACAGCTTTCGCAGCCCCCAATGTTTACGAACGTTCACAGGCCTTCATCTCAGACAAATTGGAGAGTCCAACTGATGATATGTCGGACCAGTCTCTACCAGTGGTTGGAGGTTACAGAAATGTCTTGATCTCAATCTCGACGAACAATACTTCCCTCACCCACTTTAAATGTCGATGATGAACGTTGTATCCAACATCATGACTTGGTTCGTAATTTTATGCGTTCGCGCTGGTTATTGCCACTTGACCCACTTTGGTGAGTTGTACAAAGTAGAAGTAGATCAGGCACGCAGGTTTTTTTTAGCCAGCACAGCCGCCAAGTTTAGATGCGACTCTCAAAAAAGATTCGACAACACAGATTTGGTTTGTGTACTTGTACATCTAACGTATGTACTGCTACTTTAGAGCATCCTAAATAAGATCTTCCCATTTGGAGATTAGTCCGGACTTTGTCTGAGATGGAGCTGAAGGTGGAGTGGCGATTCAGGCACGATGAATTGATGCATGCATTGATGTCATTGCTGAATATGGGCGTGGTGCCGATGACAGGATCTTTCATGTCACGCCAAGTACCTCACCGCCTCGAGAAGGTGCTCTCCTCCCCAAAGGCGGGGTCAGTGGTACTCGTAGCAAAGAGGAGTTGATCAGACGATACTTTAGCCAGGACCGTGCTTGGCCCGTCCACGTGCCTTCAAGAAATGACGATGAAACCAAGGAATCGAAAGATGGAGGAGGGGTTTAACCGAGGTCGGACCGGCTCCACGCCTGCAAAAGGGCTAGTCGCTCAATGCTGCCACCAATCATTTGGTGGAGAAACCGACTTTCGCGCCCTCTGTAACCCTATTTCGAAGTAGGGCTGTCCTCTTCCCTTTGACCCTAGCGCTTCTCTTTCTTTTAGCAACGGAGACGGCCAACAGGCTGGCTATGTGACTGCCACACAACACACTTGCACGCTCTCGACACTTTCAGATGCTTCTGGGCATTGGTGCCGTGACGTGACATTGATGGCCATGTGCCATCTCCCGCTTCTGGCCGTCCCATCATGTTTGCTGGCTCCGGGCTGGTGACGATGTCGCGGACTCTACAAGTACTTGGAGCTTGACTCAAGTATCGTCCTCTCCTCATCTCCTACTGTATTGCCCCATGCAGCAGTTACAAAGACATACTGCCCCGATCCGCTGCGCGTAGATTTTCTTAGTGAAACAACGTCTCCCTATTCAGTGCAGGAATTTGCATTCCTCGCCACCTTGACGAGTCAACAAACAGTGTAGCTGTTGACTGTTCCTCTCACTCCTCTCCTCACCTCTATTCCTTTCATTAGACTCCCTCCCACCTGGCTCAAGATGCTGTTCCGGACGGCCTTCACCATACTTCTGGCCACAGGATCAGTCACTGCGTCAGCGCCTTCTCTCCCTGCTTTCTTGACAGACTACTGACAGGCCCCATAGAAGCCCCGTGTTGAAACGAGGTTTGAGCTTCGATTTTGCCTCTACCAAAGTCCGTGGTGTCAACCTTGGCGGATGGCTTGTGCTGGAACCGTGAGCGACTCAACAAAATGTTTCTGTAATGTATATTGACCTTGGGAAACTTAGATGGATCACGCCTTCGATCTTCCAGGCTCAGGATGGCTCAGTTGTGGACGAGTACACCTTGGGTGCAAAGGTGCCCAACGCGGCCCAGATCTTGCAGAAACATTGGGATACCTGGGTGACCCTGGCCGATTTCCAGAAGATCGCAGGGGCTGGGTTCAATACTGTCCGCATACCCGTTGGCTGTAAGTTGAATACCAAGCATTTGATGCACGATAGCTAATGGTACACCAGACTGGGCGTTTCAGAAGTTCAATGATCCTTATGTCCAGGGCGCAGCTCCTTACCTAGATAAAGCTATCGACTGGGCCAGGCAAACAGGGTTGAAGGTCCACATCGACCTGCATGGGGCTCCGGGATCCCAGAACGGTTTCGACAACTCCGGGCAACGTATCTTGACCCCAGACACACCGAAGTGGACGACCGGTTCCACCGTCACCGACACATTGGCCGTGCTACAATTGATCGCCAACAAGTACGCACAGGACAGCTATCAAGACGTAGTCGTGGCCATCGAGCTCCTTAACGAGCCGCTCCCAAGCAAACTTTCTGGCGGAACCGGTGCCGTAGTCCAGTACTATAACGATGCCTATGGCGACGTTCGCAAGATCAGTAACACACCCGTCATACTACATGATGCATTCCAGACTGGTACCTTCTGGAATGGTGTCTTAACATCGCCTGGCTCCACAAACGTGATCATCGATACCCACCAATACCAGGTGTTCTCCACCGCTGAACTCCAGAGGACACCAGAGGAACACCGCCAATTCGTCTGCAGCAGCGCAGGCACCTATTCATCAAACGTCGATCACTATGTTATCGTCGGCGAATGGACGGCCGCCATGACGGACTGCGCTGCTGCGCTCAATGGCTACGGCATCGGCGCCAAATACGACGGCAATCAACCTAATGCGCCGAGGATCGGCTCGTGCGATACCATCAATTTCATCGACACTTGGGACCAGACGCTCAAAGATAACACGCGGAAGTACATCGAAGCGCAAATTGAAGTTTACGAGCAGATGACGAATGGATGGGTGTTTTGGAACTTCAAAACCGAGGCGAGCGCCGAGTGGGATCTCTTCCGCTTGATGGACGCAGGGGTTTTCCCGAAGTTGCCGCTGGACGCAAGCAACTATCAATCGGCTTGCTCGTCTTGATGATCGATGACGAAAACGATGACATTGAATCGATTTGCCCTTTGGCGTTGCGGCATCATGGGGCTTGGCTTCTGGCATTTCTGCCTTCGGATATACCCATCACTCGCTGGTATCGGGGCGGCGCATCGCTTGATGTTCCTGGAGCCGGGAGGAGAAGTGGCTGGTGAGACAAGAGCTTCATGCGAGAAGATGGCGGAAGTGAGTTTTGCTTGGGAGCTATCGAGTCATCCAGGACGAGGTTGTGTCCTCGGCATTCGTTTGCATGTGGTGCTAGTACGGCCCACCGTCTCAAACTACTGAGCTATGAAAACCAATCATCCAGACTATGCATTTGGCAACACCGCTGCAAGTCTCGTCTAATCTGACATTGTCAGCATACGTTTCCGTCGGCAAGGTAATCTGAATTTTTCAAATGCCTCTCTGCGTCGGTATTGTAAAACTGTCACCCGAGAAAGATATTCCAGGATGGAGAACAGGTAAACCTACTCTGTGTTCAATGCATACTGATAATTCGTCGTCGCCACTACTTGTACCTCGATCCAACCACGCCTAACCCAATGATCTCCGAAACCATCCCACCAAACTCCCTTTCTTTCCAACCCCGATCAGC
>JAABUJ010002437.1_pt1 | contig 23071 bp, 19 predicted proteins | sample 5559131 | NCBI WGS metagenome assembly JAABUJ01 (sample SAMN10711875, study PRJNA513366) | rock metagenome | isolation source: Antarctica rocks | place: Antarctica: Victoria Land, Mt New Zealand nord | collected 2016-01-07
TTTTAGATGTATAATTAAGCAATTGTATGTGTAGTTATTAAAAAAGTGTGTTTTGATGATGAAACAGCAACAAAACTTGAAAAACTCATTAAATACTGCAATAATAACATCATTTATGTATTAATTGACTCAGAACTTTCACAAATATTATTGTGATTGTGAAGTAATTACAGTATTTATGTGTTTTAAGGATTTTGAGCTTTCAAAAAAAAGTGGTCTTTTTCTTTTTTCGTGAGCGTTCTGCGTGGCCCAGAATTACCACCGGCACTGTACTGGTCCATCATCATCTTGGAAGTGACAGTTTCTATTCGCCCAAGAATTTATTCCTTATTATTGTGTTATCGACTGGGCAGTTCTCCCGCACGGCGGTCAGGCCTGCTATTCTCTGCACGGGCCTGGCTGCCGATGGCACCGCTGATGTCAGATAACTGCAATATTTAATTCATGTAAATCTCAAGAATACGGATAGCTGCGGATGCTTGACGCCTGATATGACCGAGGTCCCTCGTATTATAGACTGCCTGTTACCTAGTCGTGTACTTCTGCTTACCTTACCTGACCTTTGAGGCTCCCTCTGCTTATCAATGATTCTGCTGTAGTCTATCCTTTTTCATTTCGTCCGTATCTCGATTCCATCTCTATCATGTGTAGGAACGATGTCAATTCCCAGCGCTCTGGTCACTGGCGGGGCGGGTTTCGTTGGCTCAGCCATAATCGATGCCCTCCTCGAACAGCACCCTGAATGCGCCATTACGTCCCTCGACGTCAAGCCTGCGGATGGTGTTGCGGAACGGCGACCCACTGTTGCTTATTTTACTGTGGATATAACTGATGCCAAGGAAGTTTCGAGAGTAGTTCAAGAGGCCAAGCCTTCCGTGATCATCCATGTGGCCGGTATCGTCGCCACGCTTAGCAACAGATACACCAGGAAGGACCGGGATTTATTCTGGAAGATCAATGTGGAAGGCACGCGCAACATGTTGGCTGCAGCAAAGGAAGCTGGGGTGGAGGCGTTCGTGTATACGAGCAGCTGCTGCTCAGTCACGGATGACGTGAAGTATCAGTATCCAAACGTAGACGAAACGTGGCCGACCTCACACAACTCTTTGATATACGGAGAGTCGAAAGCGAGTCCCTCAACCATTCGACTTCCTGTAGCCGCAGGCTGACTTAACAGCAGGCAAGTGCCGAAGCATTGGTGCTGGGTGCCTGTTCGCAGACCCTCTCAACATGTGCCATCCGTCCCTCGGTCATCTTCGGTCCCGATGACTACCAGCTGATTCCATCTGTCCATGCCTGCATCGCAAAGCATGAAACACCCTTCATTATCGGCACCGGTAATAACCTATGGGACGTTACCTATATCAGCAATATCGCGGACGCGCGCATCCTCGCCGTCGAGAACCTCATGACCACAAGGACAGCTGCAGGCGAAGCTTTCTTTGTTTCCAACAACCAACCAATCCCCTTCCGAGACTTTTGCGTTGAAGTGTGGAGGCACTTCGGACATTACCCTCCTTTTGAGGTTCACATCCCGGAAAGATTAGGGCGACTTGCGGGCTATGCCGCGGAATGGATAACATGGCTGGCGGGGACGCCGACAACTTTGAGCAGCGGGAGCGTCATTGACGCTTGCAGCACTCGGTATTGCAGTGGTGTAAAGGCGCGGAAGATCCTCAAGTACGAGCCGCGTGTCGGAATTGAGGAGGGGATACGCATTAGCTGCGAGGTAGGCCTGCCCACATACGACATTCGAAATCGGAGCTGATATGGGGGTATAGGCATACGCCAAACGACTAGCGCACAACACAGGGGGTCACCAGAACTCTATGAATGACGATATTGGCATGAACAGCAAACTGGGTACGAACGGACATGTCGAAACCACTGGTCACGATGAGATGAGCACCAACAGAACGTTGAACGGATATGCCAAAGTCACCGACAGCATCCCGTACACCGCTCTGAACGGTGCCGCGCCCAAATGCGGCAGCAAGGAACTGGCCATAACGAATGGCTATCACAATACGAACGGTACCAAGAATAAAAGTAGTAATGGAATAACGACCGAGAACGCAGTTATCAGGAGTGGGAAGGGTGTCAATGGCTACGTTTTCATCAATAGCCTATAGTTATAATCTAATCTTAATGGTCCAGGATGAATCTAGAGCACATCTACTCGTCGATTCTTCGGCTGGGCTTGATATCCTTGATTTGAAGGAACCAGATGGACCGGAGTAAGCATGTCGGGAAAAGAGTCAGAGGTACCTTATAGATGACTTGCTTAGGTGAGCACTGGACCTGCTGTCTGAACCGTAGTCTACACTCTTACACACAAACGAACGGGAGACTTTACGCCCAGGCAGTGGTAGGTATTGTTTAGTTATGCGTCGTGGCTCATGCCAGGCTCAAGTCATATGCTCTAGATACGACTCCTCGCCAATGTGTAAGTCGTGAAGATTGACTCCATTGGCAACTATACATCTGTACATTGTAAAAGGGTTTATATCACTTCGAAGCCCTAATCGCCACCTCTCACAGTAACTGTACAAAGTCACACACCTCCCTCCTCATGGTGACTCCTTCAACCCGTCCCCTCCAATCGCCCCTTCCAGCGTAGACTCCCCCTCCACCTTCTCCGCCTTCTCCGCACTCTGCCCCGGCCTCCCCGCCTCCTCGCCCAACACCTCCCTCGCCCTCTTCACAAACGCCTCCATCAACACGCCCGCCACCTTCGGCGCCGCCGCCTTACTTAGCGCCGCATACACCGGACTCGCAAACTGCACCTGGATATTCAGATCGACCTCCGTCTGGGGGATCGGAGGCGCCGAGGGACTCCCCTGGTGCGGGCCCGGCTGGCCCTCCGGCGCCGGCTTGTAGGGAAACTCGCGCAGCGTCCAGGTGGTGAGGAGGGAGCTGAACACGGCGTTCCCGCCGCTTCCCTCGGTGGCCTGGTCGTTGGACTGCGGTTCGAGCGCGTCGGCGGAGTAGTGACCCAGGTCGTCGTGCGGGATCGTCGTCCGGGCGGAGCCGCAGACGGCTTCGACGACCGTGTCCGGCACGCAGAAGACTTTCGACCGGAACGTTTCCGAGTAGCCGGCCCAGCCGACTTGGAGCTCAGCTTCTTGCGGGTGTTTCTTGTTGGTCGGCTTGGCGGCGGAGGACCAGGAGGTGACGGTCGAGGAGGAGCAGTAGGGTAGGAAGGTCGAGTAGGAGTCGATGTCGGAGATGAGGGAGAAGATCTTGCTGGCGGGGTAGGAGAGCGTGCGGGCGGCTTTGAGCGATTGGGTTTCGGGGTTTAGTGGCGTGGAGATGAATTGTCGGCGGGAGATCCTGTGGGCGAGTGGGATTGGGAGTGGGAGTGGTGGTCGCGCTGGGACTTTGGGAAGGAGGGCCGTTGTAGGTCGAGAGGAGGTGAGGTATTGTGCCGTCTTCATGTTGAGAGATGGAGAATTGATGTAGCTGAATATTGTATGATTAAGAAAAGGCTCAATATTTAGTTCATAGTACTCATAGCATCTTCTTTTTTCTCTGGTTTAATTGAAATAAAAAATTTGGGAGGACGAACTTCTGTACTTGTAATAGTGACGTCCAACAATTGGACTTATTGTAGGTACGGAGTACCTCAGATCTCGCTTGTACCCGGTAGGGCTGCAGCCGTAGCGGCAGCTTTAATTTCCTCGATAACCTGGAAGACACCCAGATCGGCTGTGCAGATCTATGAGAGCAGCAAGGACCGCCATGAACAACACCTTACCTTCGAAGCCTTCCTCTGCAGATCTCCCCACCTATCCGGATCTCTCAAGTCTCTCAATAGAACCATCCGCACAGGACATCTCCAACATAGCCCAACACGCCCAACCACCCCGAATCCCACCCCACCGCTCCCACGACCCAGCCAACAACCTCAAGCGCAGCGACCCCTTCCAATTCGGCTCGCGCTATCTCGAAGAAGGCGACGACATCTACGAGTTCAACGCGTGGGACCACGTCGAAACCGACGCCACCTACAGAGAGTACGCCGAGATCCAATACGGCCGGCAGCGGGACGCGCCCGTCTCTGACTTTGACAAGCGCCGCTTCAACGCCGACCCGTCGAAATGGTGGAACCTCTTCTACAAGAACAACACGGCCAACTTCTTCAAGAACCGCAAGTGGCTGCAGCAGGAATTTCCCGTGCTCGGCCAGGTCACCCGCAACGACGCCCCGCCCACGACCATCTTGGAGGTCGGCGCCGGGGCGGGGAATACGGCGTTTCCGATCCTGGCGCAGAACGAGAATCCGCGCTTGAGGATCCATGCGTGTGATTTTTCGAGGAAGGCGGTGGAGCTGATTCGGGCGAGTGAGGCGTACGATGAGAGGTTCATACAAGCGGATGTCTGGGATGTAGCGGCCACGGGGCCGGAATCCTTACCTCCTGGGCTTGGGGAGGAGAGTGTGGATGTCGTGCTGATGATATTCATTTTCTCGGCTCTATCTCCGTCGCAGTGGTCACAGGCGCTGAGGAATATCTATACGCTGCTCAAACCGGGTGGGGAGGTGTTGTTCCGAGATTACGGCAGAGGCGATCTGGCGCAGGTGCGGTTCAAAAAGGGCAGGTACATGGAGGAAAACTTCTACGTCCGCGGTGACGGGACTCGAGTCTACTTTTTCGAGAGGGTAGAGCTGATTAAGATCTGGGGCCAGTGGACGGATGCTGGGGAGAAAGGCCAAGCCTCGGAGGAAGCTGGCAGGCTGAATGAGGGGGATGGGAGCACTGGACACACTGGTGAAGATAATGACGGAGGCTTCGAAGTCGTGGACGTTGGGGTCGATCGCAGACTGATAGTGAACAGGCAGCGAAAACTGAAGATGTATCGTTGCTGGCTGCAGGGCCGTTTTCGGAAAAGGGCGCGAGGCATCGTTGGCATAAACAGCACATTACATGAGAAACGATATCTGTGATGATACTGACTTACACGAGCGTCATGCTTCGATTTCCGTTTCAAGAGCAAAGTCTCGCAAACTGGCGTTCTGCCAAGCGCTCCATCCGACCTGATTTTAGTAGGACGATGCGACTCTTCTCCGCCACACAGAGTGTACATTACGCCTTCTAATCCATGCCTTACACTTCCTTTTTACAGATGCTACAACAAATAATTCCCCCGCCCTCCATGCTTTCTGGCCGCTTTCTGTATCTGCTCCCTCCTTGGAGACTCAGCGAACACCTCGTCCCAATTAATCCTATCCCACCAATTTTCCAAATATCTTCTCTTCCCTGCGATGCCATAATCCCGTAGCCACACGTGTTCCCAAGTATTAACGCAAAGCAGCGGAACAACGTCGAGCCCTCCAGGCGCGACAATCTTGTCCCTTCCGCTATGCTGACCGAAGGCCCCGGCTTTATTGCTCACCTGTTGCTGTTGCGCCCAGGCGGGGCCCTTCATAGCGCCAGTCGCCGTAGCGTTCTGAGTGGCCATGTCGACCGGTTGCATGCGGAAATGGGCACCAGCGAGAGGGGAGCCGGCGATGTAGGTTGCAAGGATGCGCAACTCGCCGGTCTCGGTGCTGACAAGCCAGACAAATCCGGGACCAAACATCGCATTCGCCGTACTGATGAACTCGGCGCGCAGAGATTCGACCGAAGAGAAGTCCTCGATCATGTTTTTTTCAAGGCTCTCCGGGATATTGGTTTTGTCCGGAGCCTAAAACACAATGTCAGACGTAGTAACATGTGCACAAGCAAGGTGTGATGCTTACAAGAAATCTGAAGAAGAAGTGGTTATTGTACGCCATGGAGGCATAGTTGAAGAGAGCAGCTTGGTCGGCCTGACGAGCGAACTTCAAGAGTAGATTTTTCGGTAAAGCGCTCTCGTCACTCGTACCTACGAGCGATCAGCACATGTCCAGAAAGGGCAATACCTCCACAGGTACGGCCTGGTGCCTTGACCGCTCGCGTCCAAGTGCTGCTGGAATTGGTAGGATTACCTGCAGTCATAAGGCTCAATCTCCGGAGGACGTGGCTTTGATACTGCGTCCAAGCAATATGATACCCCTCCGCAGAGAGCAGGTCCGGTACTCCATGTTCTTCAAACGTCCGACCATGCGTCAACTGTGGGACGGAGTGTATAAGTCGCCTTCGCGATCCTGACGTTGCCGTTGTTCGTGTCTGCCATACAACACGGTCAGCACGCGGTGAGATGAGCACATAGAGAGAGGAACAATACCTGAACGGTGCATGCAACGCGCAGGGCAGCCTGCTGCCGTACTACCCGTTGTAATATCATCAATGGTGGTTATTGCATTGTAAAGACGAATGAGGCTCGAAATATGAACTAACGTTTTCCTGGGGAGAGTATTTTGGGGCTAGCGCGTTCACCACAAGCCAATAAGATCAATCCAATCCAAGCTTGAGCATTGCTGTCGAAACCGTCGGAGCCGCCCACGTCGACTTCGTTTCATCTTCTTCAGAGCGAATTGCCCAAAGCCTCGGACTGCCTCTCACTTTGTAGAGTCATCGTGAGGTGTCGATAGACTTCCGTTCCTTGTCGCCCACTCACTCACGCGCTGAAAGTCGGCGCGTGCATTTCACAGGCCCCGATTGAAAGAGTAATAATACCATGCTCGATTGCGTGCATTTCCATTGTGGTCCTGTTCTCGCTGGCATCGAGCAGCAGATGATGGCTATTTCTATATATCTGGGTTTAGGATCGTCGCTGCGATTTACTAATCTTGCATTGAAATCACCTGTCTACAGCCTGCCTGATAAACTGTTCTGTCCTTTGTTCTCTGACCTCCTCCTCATCGTTCGTTCGAATTCTTCTCTACTGACTCCTGCCAGTACGTGTGATCTTACGCTTAAAAGACTTTTGACATAAGATACTTCCTTCGTCTGAAAATGGGACGAACGACCCTGTCCAAGCTGGCTGCCGTCTGCCTCATCTCCTCCACAGTCCCCTCGGCCACCGCCCTCACGACTGCAGTCACCGCAGCTCAGGTCCTTGGCCTCCTTACACGAGACTCCATCACCTGTGGTGATCCTACTTACACTCCTTGTGGTGAAGCCAATTTGCCCGCGAACTTCTGCTGCCCACCCTCGACGAAATGCATCCCTCTGAACAACGCGACGTCCATCATCTGTTGCCCTTCAGGTCAAGACTGCCAATACATTCAGCCCATCATTTGCGACATCGCCCAACAGAATGCCACCACGCACCCCCAGAACCCGATCCACAACACGAATCTTTCGGCCTCGCTGGCATCCTGCGGTAATTTATGTTGTCCTGATGGCTATTCATGCCAGAACAACATGTGTGCAATGCACAAGCAAATTCTCCAATCCTCCTCTTCGGCATCCTCCACCTCCGCCGGATCTTCCACCACATCGACTGCCGCACCTACAAGCCCTTCCAACGTACCCAACATCGCCACCACAATCCCTTCGCCAACAACATCTTCCTCCGCCGTCGCAGCCGCCGTACCAGCAACCAGTCAATGCAACCCCTTTACCGGCGTTGCCATCATGGCAGGTTTCTTCCCGGGCTTCGTGGCCGGCGCCCTCCTCGCCATCCTCGTCATAATTTGCCTCGGCCGTCGTCGCGACAAGAAGCGAGCGCGCGAGAGCCAAAACTTCGGCCGCATCAGCGCCACGGTTTCCGATCCGATCTACGACCCGCAGCTAGCTTGCCGCACCGACTTCCTGCGACGCGACTCTCGCTCCAAAGACCGGTCTTCGCGCGTCCGGTCTCTGTTCTCGCGACAAACACCTCCTGCGCCCGCTCAACAACATGATTATCCACTGTACGAACGGCAACGGGGGGATGGTATGGGACGCAGCGTCCCACGCACGCCGGACATGAACAAGACTCCCAGCATGGAGAGTATCCGCGTCTACTCCCCTGAGCATGGTGCGGCGGCTTTGAGGCCCCAGACGACATTTACGGAAATGATGGCCAGCGCCGGGTTCAGGGGAAACGAGGCATACCTGGGGAGTCCGGGGCGCGTAGATCCGAGGTCGAGGAAGATCTTTTAGATTGGAGGAGACGGCGTGCGTTCAACCTCATGATCACGCCTGGGACTGAGGTGGGAAAGTATACGTAGGTAGGAGTAGCTAGGTCTAATCGAACAACACCCGCTGGGATATCTGTGAAAACCACTGAATACACACATATATCATGTCCGTCATATAGGATTTTTCAGTAGATGTCAATATCTGATCACCATGTGTCCAGATCCTTGTAGAGCGTTCTGAATCATCAAAAAGATCCGATAACAGGAGCCGCATTTACAATAATAATTACGTCCAGAAAATACTCTTGGGTTCATTATGAACAGTTGCCTGTTCAAGTTAGGACATTGTTATCGCTTACCAAGTCCTTATCCACGATCGAGGGGCCAGATCCCCAAGCAGAGACCCCCACCACAAATTATATTTGAAGTAATACAAAGTTCCGATAGAGTCCCATCGGGCTCGAGCATCTACATACGCTGAGCCTGTACAGATTCTTACCTTACATGGATCTCACCTTACCTTCCAGGTGGAATGAGAGTACCTTACAAGAGCTCAGGGCAGGTTGAAGCTTTTCGCGGCGTTACTGGCGTGCTCTCGGCTTCCTTTACCCATGCCTCCCGAGATTGGGTCCAGATTCGGTCTGGAGAGGAAGGAGCTGCATACTCGCACAGCATCTATAAGGTGTCGACTATCTCGGTACTCTATCATGACAGGCCTAGCCTTTCCAGCTTCTGCATGCGGCTAAAGCGGGTATGCGGGTGGTGGTGATGGTGGTGGAGGAAGAGGAGCTCCAAGCTAAAAACTTGGCGGGGCGGTCAGATACAGACGGATTTCACATTTGCTGCTTCTATGGCATAGTGATTTATATATTGTAACGATTGCCGTTTTGTGCTGCTTTCGTGTTTGCGACTGGTAAGAGCGGGAATATCGACCTCATAAGGTGCAATCATGGCGATCTCACGTCTTTCGCTCTGCTCTCTGCTATGTCTTGTGTCGTGGACGCTCCTGGTCAGTGGCCAATCTATGTGCACGTCACTTACAGGTCTGCCGTGCTCCTATCTATACGAACGTCGCGGTCGTGCTGACATCTGAGTCAGTCAAGCGAAAGCCTTTTCCAAGCTTGATCGACGTCACTCTGGAAGATCTGTCTACAGGGCTTGAAAGTGGCCAATTCACCAGTGTGGATCTTGTCAACGTAAGCTCACACCTGGCTGACACACTCATGGAAGGGTTATGCTTATCTTGTACGGCAGGTATACAATGCACGAATCCAGGAGGTCAATTCCACTCTAAATGTGGTGATTGAGCTTAACCCGGATGCCTTGACCATTGCGGCGCAATTGGATGCGGAAAGAGCCAATGGCACTATACGAGGGTAGACCGAGCCTCAGACCCAAGTCGGGAGCCTTCACTAAAGAGCACCAGGCCTCTTCACGGCATACCTATCCTGATCAAGGATAACATAGCTACAATGGACAAGATGAACAACACCGGTGCGCATGTGTCCATGCGCTCCTGACAAACCCAGAACGCTGACGGTTTCTAGCTGGCAGCTACGCCTTACTAGGAGCAACAGTGCCGCGTGACTCTGGGGTAGCCATGAAACTACGGCAGGCAGGTGTAGTGATCACCGGAAAACTTGCTCTCTCCGAGTGGGCGAATTTTCGATCGACTAATTCAAGCAACGGCTGGAGTGCCCGGGGCAACCAGGTCTTTGGTGCATATTACCCAATGCAGGATCCTAGCGGAAGCTCAAGCGGAAGCGGTGTTGCTTCAGCATTAGGGCTTGCATTTGCCGCTCTTGGTACTGAGGTAATATCTCCATATCTTTCAAGCCATGTGACCGCTAGCTAATTATGGACTGCAAAGACAAGTGGAAGTATCTTGAGTCCGAGTGAAGTTTCCAATCTGGTCGGCATCAAGCCCACAGTAGGACTCGTAAGCCGAGCTCTGGTCATCCCGATTTCCCAACGACAAGACACAGTTGGTCCCATGGCTCGCACGGTCAAGGATGCGGCATACATTCTCCAGGCCATTGCCGGGAAAGATCCGAACGACAACTACACCTCTGCCATCCCCTGCATACCCAACTACGTCGCCGCATGCAACTTCACCGCCTTCCAAGGCGCCCGCATCGGCATCCCCCGCAACGTCATCACCCCCGAACCCGGCGACGCCCCCGTCCTCGCCGCCTTCGAGGCGGCCATCAACCTGATCCGCAGAGCGGGCGCCACCATCGTCGACAACACGAACATCACGCCCTACGCCCTCGACCAATACCTTAACGGCAACGCCTCCATCATCGTCCTGGAAGCCGACTTCGTCTCGGATCTCCCCGACGAATACCTCTCCAAGCTCGTCACCAACCCGCAAAACGTCCACTCCCTCGCCGACGTCAGCAACTTCACCCACGCCCACGCCCTCCTCGAAGACTACCCGGACCGCGACACCGCCATCTGGGACCAGGCCCTCGCCCTCGGCTTCAACAACACCGACCCCCGCTTCTGGGCCGCCTACCAGACCAACCTCGTCACCGGCGGCTCCGGCGGCATCCTCGGCGCCCTCGCCAACAACTCCCTCGACGCCCTCATCCTCCCGACCGATTTCTCCCCCGGTCTCCCCGCCCTCGTCGGCACCCCTGTCGTCACGGTGCCGTTGGGGTTCTATCCCGCCAACACGACCATCATCAAGAATCCGCGCGGTGACTTGGTCGCTACCGGGCCGAATATCCCGTTCGGCATCAGTTTTCTGGGGCCGGCGTGGAGTGAGGCTAGCTTGATTTCGTTTGCGTATGCTTTTGAGCAGAGGACGAAGGTGCGGAATATGGTGCAGCCGTTTGTGGTGCCGAATACGGAGTTGAAGGATATTGTTGGGGCGTGAGGGATGGGAGGCGGAGACGTGAGGGATCAGGGGTCAGGTGCGGTTAGGGGCCGGCGGTGGGGCTGAGGAGGTGTATTGGCTCGTCGGGGGTTGGAGACTTTGCTAAGGAGTGGCTGCTTGCTGGAACGAGGTTGGGGTTGAGGGTACATAGCACGGAGATGACTGGCATATGGGAGCCGGACATATAAGATGTATCTAACTTACGCCGCTAAGTAATGATGAATGCCATCGTGAGAGATTGTGCGCTTCAACCGTGACGGTGGTGTCGAACGGTGTCCTTTTCGGACCTGGTGGGCTGAGGTGTGGTGGGTCGGTAGGTAGGGTAGGGTAAGGTGCAGAGGCAAGGAAGTCCATTTCCTGGTCAATGGTACTAACGTCTGAGCAGAGCAGTGCCGTTTCCGTATCGGAGCTACATAGGCTGGAGCGAAAAGGAAGATCGGTCCAAGGGGTACAGGATAAGTGTCCATCACAGGTGCTCAGAACCGCTACAGACATACGGTAGATGTGATGCCGACACCAGAATTCTCATCCCGCATCAGGCATGCAGAGAACGTCGAATGCACGAGGGAGTGTACACATGAGAGCCTCTACATTTCATTCTGCGTCATTGTCACATCAGTGTTACGGAGCCCTTTCGATCATCCGTGCGTGTACCACCAAATCGACAACGTTGATGTAAAGTCAAACAGGACAAACAAAATGACGCTCACGGCTAGAAAAGATTTCCATCGCAACATGCTAAATCCATTTCGCTTCTCTTCATTCCACTCCAAGGCTCAACGCAAAACTGCGCGCAACCATCATGTACTGGTATCGTCTCCAACGAGATCACTTCGCATACGTCTCCACGAGATCCACGCCCCTCGTCCTACTCCCCTCATGCGACCCCGGAAGACCCACATGCTGCGGTGGCGGGCTCCTCACAGGCGGAATAGGATCCGCAACACCGCTCCCAGCAGCCCCGCTGTAGAGTTCCGACGTTGTCTGCGTGTGGCCCGCGACCGACACCGCGGGAGGTGGATGATAAGCCGTGTCACGGCCAAAGTCCTCCACTCTCGAGTCGAAGCCGGCATGGTGCGAGCTCTGGCCCTGGGGGTTGCTGATGGTGTACTGCTGGTGCAGCTCGTAGCCGTCGTCGTTGTCGGAGTCCGAGGAGGACCAGTAGCCGTCGTTGCGACGGGGCTGCGGCATCGGTGGTGCGGAAGCGGGTGGGAACGGGTTGCGGGTTTCGGGGACGGTGGCGTATGCTGCTGGACGATAGGGGGCGGGGACGGGTTCGTGTTGCCTTCGGCGTTGGGACTGCGAGATCTGGTTTCTGAAGACGTTTGCCTCTGGTCTTCCCGCGCCGTCGGGGGCTGCTGCCCCGCCAGTAGTAGGCGCGTACTGTTCCTCATCAGGCCTCCCAGGTGCGCGTAGGGGTTCGACGCCTTCGTGGCGCGACACCTCGCGATCCAATGCGGCCGAGTCCGGCGCTGCGGGCTCCGTGGCCCATGTCCGGATCGGGTATGCCCGGCCTTTCCTCCATGGCTCGCTGAGAGGCCCGAAGTACTGTCTGTAACTGCACCACGCGACGACCGCGCCCAGGACGCTGCCGAACAAGACGTCGAACGGATGATGCCTTGCGTCCATGATGCGGGATATGGCGATTAGGGCGGCACCGAGGGCGGGAATGAGTACAACAAAGGTCTTCCACACTTCGCCGCGATTATCGAGGACGTGGAGTTTCCCGGCTAGGTAGAGAGAGAGGTAGAAGAGACCGGCCCAGGCACCTATATGGTTCCCTCTGTCAGTAGTTGCAGAGTTGTAGAGCTCGCAGTAGAGCTTACTGCTGCTATGACCTGATGGGAAGCTCCGAAATCCATCCTTCAGAATTGCATGATTTACTTGGCTGCAGATCGTACTGTTCGATAAGCCGAAAACAGGCGGGTCCTCACTGCCTGGCCGTGGCTGGCACCGATCGATGAGGTCAGGCCTTGGCTTCCCTGTGGCATTCTTGAGCGCCCCGGTGATGACGAACGCGGCGCCTGACGAGAGTAACAGGCCCAAGATGCCACAATTGAGCTCCCATAGCCGGTCTTTCATGCGAAATATGGCCGGTCTGGCCCTCGCGCCGCCATTGGGGGATGTCTCTCGTGAGACACGCCCGTCTATGAGCAGGGCGTAGATTGCGATGACGACGGCAGGGCACAGAACGGCGACGAAGCCCAGCAGCGCTATGGAGACTCGCTCGTGCACGGCATAGGGGTACTGGAGGGTGTAATTGCGTAAGGAGAAGTGCTGGTGAAAGGGTTCGACTGCGTCAAGGGCGTAGAAGGCAATTATAAGAGCACTGAACGTATTTGTTAGTAAAGACTGTATACTGGTAGCTCGAACGTGGAGGAATCACACTATGATCACATAGTCGAGTATGTATCTGGACGTCAATTAGTAGGTATTCTAGATCATAGGCACGATGGCAGTTCCCACGATAAGATGACCCTTTTTGGAAGCCTCTTCTTGGAGAAAGGCAGCTTTTGCGGGACATATCTATCCATTTCTGCGTTGCTTGAGCTGAAGTGCAGAGTGCCTCCAGCTTCCGTCAGCAAGCAAACCTTCCAGATTAGGTACTGTCTCAGTCGGTGATGACTAAGCAGCCGAAGGAGCAAACTGGAGATTACTAATAATATTCTGGTGCAGTGACCTTCTTTTGTATCGGCGATCTACTGACTTTCAATCAGATGTTCATGTCAAGGAGCATGGACGTTTGATCTCTGCTACTTCGAATTACAATCCGACCTGAAGAGAAAAAAACCAAGACTACATCCTGTCGGAGTCCATCATTCCAAAAACCTTCCCAAGACGCCAGCCGGCATGCAGAACTTCAAATATCCTGATCAGGTATCAAAATCACCATGGCGCCGCAGATATCAACATTGGAGGTGTTTTTGCAGCACTTCTCCTAGAACTCCAGCTCTGTCCCACGCCAGTCACCTCCAAGTCTACCCTCACAGCGAAACATTAGATTGGACGAAAGCAGCAGCAGCCCAAGCATCAAGCCCGTAGGAAAGGTGCGCTCCGTCGACAATGGGGTCCCCGTAGCAGATCAAGTCTGTTTCGAAGCAAAGAGTATCGACCTTTGCAGCAGAGAAGTTGGGCAGCGGCTGGCCTCTGTCTGGATCACCGAAGAGAACCTAGTATAGGATGAGCTTCATTCCAGATTTTGGTAGGGGTGTTGTTATGCTTACCACCACGGCTACTCTGGATGCCACCGAGGGCGAAATCTGTGCTGCACCAAGATGGACCACCTGCGCTCCTTGGCTATACTGGCAGTTAGCGATAGTCTAGCCAGGGCATTGGATAGCCACATGAGCACGAGACATACCTGTATCCGGACAGTACGATCTGAGTCTGTGGGCACTGACTCGCAGCTTGTGCAGCTAATGAAGCCAGCTTCGCTCCCCCTGCTACGTCGCCCCCTGACAGATATCCCCATATATTGGCGGGGTAGTCAACCCCTTGCACGGCGACGTTGTTGTCGCCAACCAAAGCACTGAGGGCGTTAAAGAAGGGTGGCCCTACCAGAGCCCCAACGTTACCACCCTCGACTAGAAGTGCCATAAGTTAGCGGACGACGAACAGGATGTTCCCACAAGCAAGCCCTACCAGTGCCTCGGGCGAAGATCACGGTGATTGGTTTGCATTGACCCAGTTCATTCCGGGTGTCGGGAAAGTCTTGCCGTTTGGCGATTTCGTTGCTCAACGAGGCCACGGCGTCGAAGCTACGAGCCTGTTTATCATTGGTAGGAATCGCAGTAGCCAAAAGGCCAAAGAAGGCGAGGGAGAGGAGTGAACCCTTCATCTTGGCGGAAGACTGTATGGTAGTCGATGGGTCTGGGCCTGGTAATGGTGGCGAAAGCTTGTCGAGGAGCTAAGGGGTGCGCGAGCTGTCCTGATATCCACATCAGAGGCCGAGGCACCTCTTATAGAGGTTCTTGATCGTCTGCCAAACATGGCTACCACAAGGGCACCCTTTGCCCCGCAATCTGTTCCTCTTCGATTGAGACTATTTGCTGCAAGCAGGGAGGTTGTAAGTTGATGAGATCCTTGTATTTCAATAGACTTCACGGAGCAGTCCCCATTGCTGGATTGGCAAGAAAGAAGGGTCACATTCGACCCGAGCAGAAGTACACACAAGACCCATGAGAGCTCCGAAATTCTATATGGGCTACCTATCACAGGTCCCCACAGCATGCCCTACATGCTTGAGCACACTTTGGCTCCTTAGAGTCGGCGCTGGAACCAGCTCTTGGCCGCGTTGCCGTTGCCGAATGAGATGTTTGAGAAAGCATTGCCCCTTGCACCGGCGGGTGTTTGGAAAGCATGTCGTTAGTGCAGATCTCCCCGCATAACCAATGCGAGTTGACAGTGGACGGTCCGGCTATCACTCTAATCACGGTTAGATCCTGGCCATGAGCGGAACGTCAACTCAAAAGAAAGATGGTATGTCCCCTGCGAATCTGGGCCCCTGACTACCTGAGATTGAGGCAAGTTCGGTGCTTAAGGTATGGCGGTCGTTCTGCAAGCCGATAAAGTTGAAGAATCAATCCCGATGACACTGTTCGACGGGCGGTCATTTCTTCGCCATTTCGCAAAGTGTTGTCCCCTGTCCGTGGCGATGGCAAACAGATGGCGTAAACGCTCTTCGTGTAACGTTAAGCACTGAAGCAGGGACCTCAACGAGTCGGTTACCCTATGAGCAACTAACTACTAGCCCGCTTGCAATCTAGATCGTCAACACTGCCAATCTGAACTTGAATCGATTCGCATGTAAACGATCTCTTGCAGATGTACTGTACAAGGTATGCCGCATGACGAAGTAGCCTGTCATCTTATCCCAGACTGACCGTTGTCCACCATCCTTATAGCGCAGGGTTGACCAAGGTATACATCACCTAAGCTATCAGACAGCAGGAACACCTGGGCAGTCTTAAAGCCCTGAGGCTGCTGGAGAGAATGGTAAGCTCATATAAGAATGGCTATTGTTGCCAGAACTTCAAGTGTAGAGCAAAGCCTTCTATCTGGGGAAATGACCCACGATCAAGAAAATAACGAGAGCTGAAATATAACGAGAACCTACCTTACCTTAGTCATCCTCATAACGTTACTGTACGGGACCTACCGTAAATATCCTTGGCTAGCATCAAAGACCGAGGACCGCATTAGCGATTAGCGCCTACAATCACAAGAGTAACTTACACGGGTCATCTATGAATCAAGCCTCGGCAGGTCAGGAAGCTGGTGATCAGGATCAGTCATTATTCTTCACGTGGCTTGCAACAACCTCCTTCCAGCTGTTCCAGCTGTTCCACTTCATCTACGAGTACTGCAGGATATCGGCTTAGTCTTGTTCCTACACGCATCCTCAACTTCACACGAACTACCTACAGTACATACTTTGCCAAAGCTCAGGCCACACTACTGAAGCAGATTGTCCTATCAGACACGTGCTCGGACTTCGTATCGTCAGTTCGGCAGTGCAGGGAGGGCCTCTGAAGGGAAATGCAAGGTAAGCGTTCTGGACCTCACGCTCAGAGCTAGAAGCTCACCACCGTCCATGGCAGTGCCTCTTACGATTGCTGCGCCTGCAGCAGCAGCAGGCCTTGCTTACCTCAACGCAAAAACGTCCCTTAGCGATGACTTGTCCCTCCTCGGTGCCCTCACCAAGGGCACCATAAAGTGCCGGATAAAAGAACGCAAAGATCGTGTCAACCTGTTCTATACCCTCGAGGACCATGCGCACACCCGGAGTATTGCGAACCACCCGTTCATCGTCTACGAAGGTCGGGAATGGACGTACAAAGAGGTCTACGATGTCGTCCTCAAATACGGGACGTGGTTGAAGACTACCTATAATGTTGCGCCGAAGGAGATCGTAGCAATGGACTTTATGAATTCACCCCACTTTTGCTTCATATGGCTTGCTCTCTGGAGCATCGGTGCTCATCCGGCTTTCATCAATTACAACCTAACCGACAAGCCGCTGTTGCATTGCGTGCGGACTTCAACAGCTCGGCTGCTTCTAGTGGACAACGAAGTTCGATCTTCGTTCGGCAAAGAGGTGCTGGATGAACTGGCTTCGACGAGCTTCCGCGATGGCAAAGGGCCCGTCGAGGTTGTGTTTTTCACTCCAGAAACCGAGTCACAGATCCTCGGGATGGAGGGTGTTCGAGAACCGGATTTATCAAGATCAGGTGCTATGGGTCACATGATGGCCAACCTCATCTACACCAGCGGCACGACTGGACTGCCCAAACCTGCGATAGTGAGTTGGAACAAGGGTCTTCTTGGCGGATCGTTTGTGAGCGGGTGGATGGGTTTCAAGCGGAAAGATCGGTTTTACACGGTATGCCACATCGGCTGTGACTCTTCTGAACGTTACTGATGTTTGCGTGTAGTGTATGCCATTGTACCACTCGTCAGCCGCAGTCCTTGGCTTTTGCACCGTCCTGTCAACAGGCAGCACCATCGTGATCGGTCACAAATTCTCCACCAAAACCTTCTGGAAGGAAGTTCGGGAATACAACGCCACCATCATCCAGTACGTCGGCGAAACCTGCCGATATCTCCTCGCCGCGCCTCCTCAGCTCGACCCCGTCACGGGCGAGAACCTCGACAAGAAACACAAGGTCCGCATCGCATTCGGCAACGGCCTGCGCGCGGACATCTGGAACCGCTTCAAGGACCGCTTCGGCATCGAAACCATCGCCGAATTCTACGCCGCCACCGAAGGCACCTCCGGCAGCTGGAACCTCTCCTCCAACGACTTCGCCCGCGGCGCCATCGGCCGCAACGGCACCCTCGCCAGCGCCCTCCTCGGCCGCCAGATCGCCATCGTCCAGCTCGACTGGGAGACCGAAGAAGCCTGGCGCGACCCCACGACCGGCTTCTGCCACAAGGTCCCGCGCGGCGATCCCGGCGAACTCCTCTACCGCGTCGACCCCGCCGACGTCGCCGCCAAGTTCCAAGGCTACTTCAACAACCCCAGAGCCACCTCCGGCAAGATCATGCGCGACGTCCTCGCCAAAGGCGACGCCTGGTTCCGAACCGGCGACGTCGTGCGCTGGGACCCCCAGGGCCGCTGGTACTTCAACGACCGCATCGGCGACACCTTCCGCTGGAAGTCGGAGAACGTCTCGACCAGCGAGGTCTCCGAGGCCCTCGGCGCGCACCCGCACGTCCTCGAGGCCAACGTCTACGGCGTCGAGTTGCCCCACCACGACGGCCGCGCCGGCTGCGCCGCTGTCGTGTTGGCCTCGGGCGCCGACGACGTCTCGCCCGCCTTGCTCGACGGCGTCGCGGTCCACGTCACAAAGTCGTTGCCGAACTTCGCCGTCCCGCTGTTTCTGAGGGTCACGAGCGAGATGCCGGCTACGGGAAACAATAAGCAGCAGAAGCATCAGTTGCGTCTGCAGGGGGTGGAGCCGGGGAAGGTGGGTGGGGATCGTCTGTTCTGGTTGAAGGGCGGGACGTATGTGCCGTTTGGGGAGAAGCAGTGGGAGGAGTTGAAGGGTGGGAGGGTGCGGTTGTGAGTGTGAGTGTGGGTTTCGCGGTCCTTCGTGGCTTGTTGTGATCTGTAGGTTGGGTTGGCTTTCGGGGGTATATATCTAGACTTTACTATCGGAAGCGATTCAATGAGCTTCTTAGTCTCGACCTAAGGTAATCAATCACTCCATGCAGTTGTAGATCCCTTCCTGCCTGTCAAGTAGCAAGACTGTCGTGTCTCCTGTCATATGAGAAATAGTATGCAATGGATGGAAAGATTGCAATGAAATTCAATAGAGCATTCGCATGGTATCTAAAGCAAGGCACATGCAACATGAAGCAGAATCTACTAAACCAGGGCATATTTCCGCCCCTTCACGCACTCCACATCACTCACAATCAAGCACGAGCAGCCACCATCCTCTTCAGCCTCGGTGACCGACGCACCGCCCTCACAGCCCGCACCTCCACAGCTCCACGTCTCCCACTCGTCCGTCTCCCCACCGTACCATTGCCAGGATCGACCTTCCTCCACCTAGCGAACGCGTTCTGTATCGCGCCCATACCCCAATCGTCTTCCTCGTCTCCAGCATCCGGCATCTCCAGATCCGGAAGCTCCAGACGCGGAGGCTCCGCCGAAATCCTACCCGCTCCCCCGTCCTCATCACCGGCGCCATGTTCGACAGCGAACGCAGCCTCTTGGGCATCGAGAAACGCGGCATCGGCGTCAGCGACCCCGGCCTCGTGGCCAGCCGCTTCCTCCATGAACGCGACTTCATTCAGCTCGTCCAGCAACAGATCCCCCACCTCACCCAACTCCGCGTACCCTCCTCGTTCCATCCACTGCCGCAACGCGCGGAGCAAGTTCGCCGGCAGCTCGGACATGTGCAAGCCGTCGTTCAGCAGGTTGAGCGCCTCGTCGTGCCAGTGCGTTTCCTTGTAGCGCGGCGGGTCGTCGTCCTGGTCGAAGTCGTAGAGGTGGAAGTTGTCGGCGTCGTGGTGCTCGCGCAGGCGCGGGTGGACGGGCCGGCGCAGGTTCCGGTTCTGCGGGTTGGTGTTCCAGTTGGCGAGGATGTCGTAGTAGTAGTGGTCCTGCTCGGCGGCGTAGTCGAGCAGGCGGCGCTGCTCCCGGAGCGCCTTGCGCCGCGCCGGGGCGGGGAACTCGTGCTGTCGTTCCAGCAGGCTGTAGTCGTCGAGGAGGTGCTCCTGGATCAACGCGAACGCGTCCTCCTGCTCTTTTTCCGGGTCGAAGCCGACGTTGAAGTTGTCCTCCTCGGTGTCGAGTTCCAGCTTGCTGCTGAGACGACCCGGGTCTTCCCTGCACATGGGACATGGGAAGGAAAATTTGTTCTGGCCCAGTACGTCCCATGCTTGGAAGGCGCAAGTAGCGTGGATCCAGTGCTGACCGCAGGATTGTAACATGACAGTATCGCCCTGGCCGAAATCGGCGGAGATGTCCTTCTCGTCGTCGTCATGCTTGCCACACATGACGGCGCAGTTCTTGTCTCGCATCGCGGAAAGTGCAATCGGCTGCACGTCCAGGGCGCGTTCTACGCGAGGGTCCCGGAAGAGGTTGGCGACGTTGGCCACGTGCTCCGCATACTCCTGATTTAAGCCGTCCTCGAACACCAAGTAGAGCTGCTTCCACGGCCGCCGAAAGCCGTGTTGCCGCAGCTGGCGGATCCACCACCCTTCTCTTTCGCATTCATGAATGCAGCGGATTTCGTGGAGTGGATTTTGTCGCAGCCCGTCATCCAATTGATCTCGGTCAAATCGTTTTTCTAGAAGGACATCTTCCACATGCGTGCCACAGAGAGCGTCTTCGAAAATGCTCTCAGCAATCATAAGTTCTCCCAGGATCTCGCAATCGGCTTCCATCAGCGGGACCGGGTCGTTTCCCCATTGTGCCGCCAATGCCGCAGACTGCTGATCGTAAAGCTTCCGAAAAGGTTGCATGACGGGAGCCTGTTTGGTTTCTCCTTCGATGAGGGCAAGGTAATGCGTTGCCATCTCCAATCTAAGATTTGCGGCGGCATCGTTATGCACCATGGCGAGTTGGCCCCTGCGCACAGTCTGGTAGTGGCATACGGATAACCATTGCTTGAACCATTTATAGGTTTCCATCCATACTGAGTAGTCTTCGAGGTTGCTCCCATCGGCCGCGGGCACGCGGTCAAGCCATTCCTGATCTTCACACAAGAATCGAAAGATGCGAATTGTTGCCGACCTAACGGCATGATGGTTCTCAAATTCTTCTTCTAATCCCCCCGTCGTTCGAAGCCGGTTCAAGACACGCTGAATCGCGACTTGATCATCTGTTCTGGCACTCATTATGTGAATGGGACCGGCATCCGGACAATGGGCGAAGTCACCGCTTTAATGCTCGTTGCACTCACGGTGCAGACATAAGATCATTAGAAATGCGCAAAGTCCATTGAACATGACCGATACCCAGTCTTGACAAAGAATGCATGATTTTCTCGAACCACGTCCCCGAGGGCTTTGTTCTCTTACTGTAAGCGACATTCCAGTCGCTTTGACATCAGAACGCAAAGCCGAGTTCTACCGCTTTCAGATTAACAGTCCGGAAACATTCATGTACAGAGAAAATACGTTCGTATATATAGTTTCTTACTAGGAGGTCCCCAACCGACTCTTTTTCCACGTGGTCCATATTCTCTTCATCTCCTTGATCGCGCCCATGATCAACGGAACACCAACAGGCCCTAATAGAGGTAGGTAGACTGCGACCTTGTGCTCGTCGGGGAAGTAAACTTGCCCGACCATGCTCTTCTCAAAGAAGCCCCGCTCAGCTTCAGCTTCGGCAGTTCTAGCATTTTCCAGTGCGTTGTGAAAACGGCCCTCCCGAAGATCTGTACATGTTTGTTGGAGGTGCAAGATCGTCTTGTCCACCGATGCTGCGACAGTCTCGGGGATGGAAATCGAGGGAAGGGCAAGCGTAAGGCGCGCTAACGACCCCAGCGTCGACGATGCGGATAGCAGGAGAGAAGCAGCGCGTACACGTGTGAGTGTTAGCAATCTGAGCGGTAAGGACGAAGGAGACTGGGGCGTCCCAAGGAGCGACAAGAGCTGGTGGGAGAAGTTGGCTAAGACAGGGCGGATGGCTTCTTTAGAGAGGGTTTGTGGTGTTGATGTATTTCCGGAGCCAAGACCTGGCTGATTCAAGATCACTACGCCTCCCCATTGAGGTATAATCCAACTACTCGCGCCGTTATCTTTGACCACAAGTGGCGTTCTGTCCTCGGAAGGCACAAACAGCACGAAGTTGACAGTCGGCCCGCTCCCAATGCTCGGACTTAGCGGCCACTCTGCAGCGTTGATAAAACCGCTCAGATCCTCGTTACGCAAGGTCCATGCACCGCGCTCTGGATCGTATTGTGGCTCCTGCACAGAAGGTGAAAAGGAGGCATAGAGCTGAACCTGGGTGTCGACGGTGAAGTTGCTGATTGACGAAAACGAATCTAACAGGGGCGCGAGGTATTCCTCAATCGCGGCGCCAATGTCCCAGGAGGATGGTATCGCATTGGGAGTGAAGAGGGAGAAGGTGAGATGGTAAGTAGGCGCGTACTTCAGAGACCTTGTTGTTCGGCGGGCAAGGTTGGCCGCTAGTTCAGCGGGTACTGATTTGATCAGCTTTGATCGTGGTTCTCGCGTGTTCGGTGGCACAGGCTGCGAGCTTAGCGGTACCTGCCCGGCCGGTAGCGATGTATGATGATTGGTGGCGAAATTGCTCGTGGCCAGGATGTAGGCGATCGTTGCTTGCTCTTCCGTGAACATCTCTTGCAACTCATGGGCAATGAATTTAGCAAGTGGCGAGGAGGTTGAGGATGTAGACGGTATCTGATTCTGACTGTAGAAGATATCAACCGCCGGTGAGTAGGAGTGAAACTCGGCCACTGGTGTTGTTGCCGTATCCCGATACTGAAGCTTCACGGTCAAAGCTACGTCCTCCCCCGTTTCATGCACCGTATTCATTGGCACTGGGTTCAAAGACGGACCAGCACCTGCTGTACTCGCATTGGTCGATTGTAATGATTGTGTCAACCGCAACCGTAAATGATGCGCGGAGAACTCATTCAAATCGTCCAGGGCATGTTGCGTCATCCGTATCAAATGCTGTGCCTCGGATTCCTGAAGATATGGAGCTTCTATGCATATCTGTAAAGGAAATACCGGACGACATGCCTGCAATAAGCAGGGTCAGCGCCCGCTGAGTATGAAGAATTGGCCAACCTTGGAGTACCTTTCCATCCGCCCACTCCAACATGCCTTGCAAGGGCAGACGAGCGCGGTATATAGAAGTCGTCCTCCACCATATCGGCAGGCCTAAAAAGACCACTACCGCCCAGAAAGACAGAATAACGAGAGTTCGAACGCGGATACTCTCCGGGAGCTCGGGGGGTGGGCTTTTCTTTGCAGGAACGACCACATCCGGCGAGACTGTTTCCACCGCCTCCTCCGAAGACATCGCCACGACTCTCGAAGATATGACAAATGTGCAGCAGAGGAGACGGCAAAATTGTGAGCTCGCAAGCCTCAGGTACCTAACTTACAGCGGATCCTACAAAGTTGGCTCCAGCACTCACGCAACTTTTTTTTTGAAACTTCTTCAAAATCAAGCTCAAACAACAGCATTTTGATGTTAAAATCACAACTAAA
>JAABUJ010002438.1_pt1 | contig 23056 bp, 11 predicted proteins | sample 5559131 | NCBI WGS metagenome assembly JAABUJ01 (sample SAMN10711875, study PRJNA513366) | rock metagenome | isolation source: Antarctica rocks | place: Antarctica: Victoria Land, Mt New Zealand nord | collected 2016-01-07
ACCAAAGACTAAGGCTAAGGAAAGAACTCAACATTGTGAGGATATGACCTTCTATTTATATGCCAGCAGGGCCGGGTAAGTGAAGGTGCATTGGTGCGTTCCTCACGCTAAGTGTTAGTGAGGGTGCAAAGTGAAATGAAGCGCAAGATAAGTGAAATGAAGCAACATGTTAACAGTAAGGAAACCTCCATGGCAATTTGTCTAAGTCCTTCCAACTTACCCACCTGTGATCCTGACACAATTAGTTAAAGCTGCTTAAATCTTTAATTAAAGTTTTATAAAGAGATAACTTATTTTCTGTTTCTTTATATAACTTGAGAGCTGATCTTTCAACATGTTAAAATATATTATAAAAGCTTAAATTAATTAAATAAATTTCTATATAACTTTTAAGTATTTCTGTACTATACTAAGTCTGCAGTTCACTGAGTTCTCAATGAGATTAAGTAGAAATTTTAAAAAAAATATTTATGACTTATTATTTAGAAGTTTACTCTCATTAATGTAATAAAATCATGCATCTCAAGATTCTTCTGCTAAGAACTGCATAACAAAGAGAATTTTATTGTAGTTATTAAAGAAGTTTTTAGAGATTAAACAGAATGCTGTTACAGCACTATATATAAACTTAATATGTTTATAAATGAATTTCTCATTATATATAAACAAGTTCTTCAGTCATTGTGTTCATTTTGCTGAAAGTGTATACACAACTTTGAATGCATATTACTTTGTTGAATTTAAAGAGCTGATAAAAACATAAAAAGATTCTGTATGTAATTTTTTTTTAAATAAGACTTAAAGATCTTTATCTCTTAAAAGTTTGTTGATCTCATTATGCATATTAAATGTTTATAGTTCACAATTAATTTCTGTAAATCATTGTCTTTTCTTATCATTAATCTGTCTAATTTTAGTCAGACAGATCTATTCATTTAAATATTAATTTTTCTTCTTTACAATTTAAATAGCAGCCTGAATCTCTGCAGATTTCTGTTCTTCAGAAATCACTTAAATTTCAATATAATTAAAAAATAACTCTGTCTCATTTTGCTGACTTTTAGTCTACATATTACAATGTAATGAATTGTCATTCTTTAAAAAGATAAAGTTGTTAAAATTGTGAATTTATGAGTCTCTTATCTATAAGAGACTGATGAGTAAGATATGTAACAATGTAAGACACTATGTCATGACAGCTATTTGATGAAGTTTTAATGTTAAGATTTTGTATTGATAAAAATTAATAACTAAGAAACTTAAAAGATTTATATGTAAAGACTGTCTATATAGTACTTTGCTTATCAATTGTTGCATAAGAAATTTAATTATGATTTAATATGAGTATATAGTGATATTATGATAAGCTTTAACATCAATGACATTGCTTATGATGACAGCACTGCTAAGTGATCACTTTAGATAGTCATTAATACTTATAAGTATAGATATATCTTTTATGTAAACTCTTTTAATGCAAATAGTAAAAAACTGTTCTTAAATGTCTCAGTATGATGTTCTGAGTTTTGTTGCAAGCTTGAAAGAAGCTGATAATTTAAGAAATACATCAATATAAATTAATTATTCTTGCATCTTCTAGTACTTTCAGATTCAGTGCTTAATCTTTACTTCATTACTCTTTTACAGAGCTTTAATTGCAGAAAATGTGTACACTTAAAGCTCTATAAATTGTGAATGAGTTATTTCACTAAAATCTCTTGTTACTTACTATTGAAAGATCACACAGTTCTATCTTAGAGCTGACTTTAAAGAAGTATGATACTGCTTTATTGATCTTACAACACTTTATAAACATATTAAGTCATAATAATTTCAAAGTCAATATTCAATCTCACTTTAAATTCAGGTCTAGCCTGCTTCTCTAGATGTGCAGCACACTTTTCTTCAGTTTAAATAGAACTCTTTAACTCAATTTTAAATCTTAATAAAAGTTTTATCAAAACTTACTTTCATCTTTCATTACATTATATCTATAAGATAACTCTCTTACTCAGATGTCAGTCTGCATGAAGAACAGCTTACTCAGCAGCATTTAAAGATATTCTCAGAGACTATAAAAGCTGATTGAAAATGCAGTGATACTTAATTTATACAGCAGTCTACAAAGTGTTTTAAAGAAAATCTTTATAATAAGAAAGCATAAACATCAAAAATTCAATCTTAACTTTTATACATTGAATAACAAATTGATATTGAAGTTGATAGCAAGAAGAAATCTGAGAAAGTACATGATATAACAATGCTGCTAAGAGAGTTAACAGTTAAGCAAGACAACATGATGCTGAAGTGCAGACAAAATTATGTGAAAAAGTTAATTGTGTGCAGAGTTGAGAATGATATGATTAAAACAGTCAGAGATGATCTAGATACACTATTAGAACTGAATATGCTTAAGAAAGTGTGTAAAAAAGAGCTTAACTTAGACTCAATCTCAGTAATGATGAATCAGAAAAGATTGAATAGAGTTAATGAGTGAATAAAGCTGATACATTTATGTAAACATTGCAAGTCACTTCATCTAATGACTGACACAATCTTCTACAAAGACCTTAAACAAGACCTCAGAGTTTTAAGAATGTACAGTTAAGGTCTGAGGATAACTGCTGATACTAAGAAGAAGTCAGAGCGGCAAATGCAAGTTAAAGAAGCCTTTTCACTTTTTATGACAAATCCATGTATCTAGATGTGTTTTCCATAGCCTGACAGGCTGCATAAGGTAAGAATGATAAACTTGCAGTGGGATTGTTCATGTAACTCTAGCAACGATATTAGGTTATATGCAGTGAAGGTGATATAGCCCTAGTATGTTGAGTTGGGAACTTCAGGACAAGAATCTCACCCCTGTACCTTGAAGAGCACTTCCTCATAACACCACTAAGGCTGCAAGCTAGTCAAAGCATCAGGACACAGTCAGTGATCTTTGACAGATCGCACATACCTTAGCAGTGACAAGACATTGCTCTCAGACTTCTGCCAAAACCTTTGCCTTACAACCGGCAAGTCCTTCAGCTGCAAGATGTCTTGAAGATTAAGAATTGAAGAGAACCTGGCTTCTGTGTGCTTCTCAAGCAACCTGCTGTAGATAAAAAGTGGACATACACACAATCCTGTTCCCTGAGCACCATGTGTTTCTGTAGGGTGCCATGTCCTTTGATTCTGGCCACTCACAGTGACTGGATCCCCAGACTCAGCTTCAAGATATTTCCTTCTGTCTCTGTGTCAATGTGCTTTCAGCAGAGCTGCACATGTCATATTCTGACCTCAGTAGCTTAACAACATTACAAACAACCAGCTTGCTGACATCGCGATGCAGAATGACACGGTGAACAATCGAAAAGGCGCCTCGCCCAGCACCGACACAAATTCTACCGATTCCGTATCACTCATTTCACCTGGGTCTACATTGGCCAGTGTGACCAGCTTTTCTGAAGTCTCTGTCTTTTGGGGCCTGAGCTCAGAGCAACAGTTTTACTTCGATTATCAGCGGCAGTCGATTGGAAGCGACCATTATTTTCTGGAATACAACACCACAGAGTTCGTCCGCTCAGTGATGGCCAGTGCGGCACTCACATTCAAACCGCTCTTTCACGCGGTCGTGAGCTTTGCGGCCTTCCATTACAGCGTCCACCATGCCACTGGCAATCTTTTCGACTCCTTGGAATCTTACATGCAATCTGTTTCCCTTCTTTGCACAGTCTTGCAATCTAACCAACCGTATACGGATGCAATGATCCTCACTATTTTACAGCTGGGTACTCTGGACGTGAGCAGAATATAGCCACTACTGGATATTCGAACTTGAATGCTAATAGTCAGCAGGAATACTTCGGAGACTGGAACGGCCTTGTGAATCTTCAAAAGACCGCCTATCAAATGATCAGTGAGCTGTACACGCCCGAGACCATCATGCAATCCGAGATGGGGCGGAAGATATCATTATGGTATCTGCGAGTTGATTTTTTTACTTGCGTTACCCTCGGCGCTCACACGTGGATCGGAATGGAATGGTTCAACGTGTACGACCAATATTATATGAGCTGCTTAGGGGCAGATCCCGACAACATTGATTTGCAGATTGAGGGCCTCTTTGGCAAGGTCCGATTATACGGCCTAACAACGCAGAAATTACGCAAAGGAGAAGTATCCCTTGCGAAATTCATAGAGCAGGGACAGTGGATAGGTGGTAAAATTCGTTGCTGTTATCTTCGAATTAAGTCCTACCATCCGCCTAATGGTCCGGATCCTCCGCAATGCTGGTCCATTTCGCTCCGTTATCTCATACTGAATCTTCTGGCGGTGGAGATGTCAATCACCCCGACTCCGGACCACCCACGTTGCCTTAAGATGGCGCGGGAGCAGCATGAAATACTCGAAGCCCTCGAATTGTCGCCGCAGGTTCCAGCGGAGGCGCTTTTGCCTTTACAGACAAGTTTACTCGTTGCCTGCTCAGTTCTCCCGCATGAAGAAAGCCATATATCCTGGTGTCAAGATAAACTCGCTCGTTTAGAGTGTCTCGGGTATGTTTTCCTGCCAGGTCTATCCGGCTGATGATGTGACGCTGATCAGCGCCCAGCTATATGTGTTTGCAGAACTTCCGCGATAAGATGGTCAAACATTGGTCTCTTCCATCGCCAGATTATGGGTGGCCGTCCGACAGGGCGTGCCCACCCATTATCAGACTACTTCGCTCGATTCAAAAACTGCCCACTTGAGGGTGCAAGCGCTTGAAGCCTCGACGTTGTTCCAGGGCAATTTGAAGAAGCAATGTGCGGGGATTGAGAGGCCAGTGTTTGAGTTTCTTGGGCAATGACACCGTATAGAGGCACAGTGCTTCACGTCTTCGTTGGGTTAAGCTCCCTGGTACTATCAGTTTTCCGTTCAAGACAGTATCTACTACGATGGAACAACAGAAGAAAGGCTGTATTATGTGTGTAGCAAAAGGACTTCCTTTCTGTATCTGTGTCTTCTCGTTATCTCCTACTACCATTGATGTTACCTATACCTAAGCATTCAGCTTGCCTCCCCCCATTTCATCCCATGCCCATGCTTACGCCCCCCTGCATCTCAATCTACTTCTTCTCCTCCAAGTTATCCCAATTCCGCAACGCTATGCCGGACTGTCGGTACGGTACTGTGCCTTACGGCGTCCGGACCGCGGGCATGGAGGACGATAGGTGGGCGCACATTGGAGGCGTGGGTAGCTGGTTGTTGTGGTCCCCGGGGTGTGGACTAGTTGTGGTGGAGGGGATGGAGGTTGGTAATGGGGGAGTAAGGGAGCGGAGGGAGAGCGACAGAGAGAGGGGGAGAGGCGCTCGGCCAGGGTGGCTTGACGAACCTGTGACCCTTCGTTAGATTTGCGGCTTGTGAGGTGAGGGAGGGAAGGAAGTTTCCAGTGGTACAGACGTTTATGATTCTTTGGTTGTAGACGGTCTGAAAGGAGGTTGTGGGTTGCATGATCATTGCCGGGGGAAGAGTCTCGTCCCCCCCACGGGAACATGTTTGAATAGTGTCGAATCCCTGCAAAGCGGGTTTCGCTAAAACCTCTTCACTCAGGTAGGTGTTAGCGCACCGTTGTACCTACTTGAAGAACTGAATCTTACCTACATTATGTTATTAATAACTGCCACTCTATAGCAGCAGATCCTCACATCTTCCGTTGCGGGTTTTGGAACACATTGTTTGTTAACGTCCAGTATCAGGTATGCTTTGCCTTTGTCATGGTCTATATTCGACGGCGTATAGATGTAGTCATCTTCCCAGCTAAACTTTCGTTGGTGGAAACGCTCCATGAAAGCATTTACAAGAGTCAGCGGCCGTGCACAAGGCTCCCCAGGAATTTGCTCGACTTGGAATCGGAAGCAAAAGCGGGAGGCATTGCCTTTGTAGAAATTTGGCTGCTGAGAGTTGAGTTCCATCTCTGCACTGAAACGTGATATACGGAATAGAGTAGAATGTAATGGCCGGTTCGGGGAGCGAGGTGACTGGAAGACAAATGCAGGTACTTTCGGGTACACATTCGGCCGCCGCCGAAGCGGTGAAGGTTGATGCGAGATCTCCTCTTGCCATTCCATCATAACATTATTTCCACCTGCCAACGAAGTTCAAGGAGCCCCTTTTTTATTATCAGCCCAGTGTACAAAGTAAGGTAGTTCGCGTTAGGCAACAGGCAAAAATGTGCGACGACCAATTCTTCCGATTCGAGGGCTGTGGCTGCGATCGAGCGGTTGAGATCACTTGGTGTGCGGCTGCCAGAGCAGGAGGACAATGCTGTCCTGCCCCGCAACGTGGACGAGCGCAACAGCAGGGAGAGACAAAGCCAGGCCTGTGCCCTGTGTGCGCTGGCTCTTCGCCTGCGTCATCCAATTAGAAAATAGACCCATACAAGCTTTTCAATGAAAGATTGGAAGGTTACCTACGGAGTAGATCTATCTATGAAGTCAAAGGGAAGACTCTATTAATGTTTTATTAGGGCTCTTATATCGCGCAACGTTGGCAGAACCCATAGCAGTGGAGGCGCCACGCTCTTTTCCATGTGGCTGCTGGCTTTCTGTGGAGATTCAAGGAGGAGACTTGCTATTGAACGGGCAGAACATAAGGCACACACTGTGGTGGTTGAGCATCTTCGCTCCTTGTCAAGTCCTTCTGAGCTACGCCGTGATTTGGCTGATGGGCATTGAGTTGGAGAGAATCAATCATGAAGGTTTCATAATTAACTTGTTCAGAGTATAGAGTACATAAAGCTTTCATGTGTCCACCAAATTCCTCTCACTGTTCTCTTCAGTTTTCCAACCAAATTATCCAAAGGTCCCTACATAAAAATCTCCCAAGATGATCAAGCTGATACCTGAGCCATCAGAATATGTGGCTTAAGGCATTGTGGAACAGATTTGGTGAAAGAAATACATTCTGTTGCAATGTTAGTTCATGTAGAAAATATGAAAGACATACAGATGTACACTTTTAAGACTACTCAATGATGCTGTCTGTGTCACTGCTAAAAAAGTTTTGATTCCTGTCTGCTCTGGCCACTTTTCAGATTCATTCAGGGTGATTGTTTTTGAAGACAGCATGCTAGTATCAGGTTTCATCAGCTTCATCATGATCAGATCAAGAGCTTGTAAATTCTTCTGTTTCATCTTCTTATTTAGAGTTCTTTTGTTGATCATACTATTGTCTATGTTTACTATCATGTTCAATGTCAGCTATGTATCATGTGTTCTTTGAGCTCCCTGACATTATCAATCTTGATCTTGCCTTTTGCTGATAGAAGAACATTGCTGCAGTGCAAGTCCTCATGATACAGTCACAGTTCCTCATGAAGATAGTGTAGGCCCTCTAGAATCTATGACAAAAAGATTAAAATGTGATGCTTAATGTTTAGTCAACAATCATCTATCTCTTTGCATACTGCTGCAATCTTGCACACCTCAAGGTCTCCTTTAAGACAGTAATGAATGTTTCTCAGAATGATATTCATGCACTCATAGATCATGTATATGATGTTGTCATCAAGAAAGGTTCTCTCAAGGTTGACAACATAGCTGAAGGTGATCAAAATGATATCATTGATCTGATGTCAATCTTTCACTTTTCTCTCTTTAATTGCAACTAAGAAGAAGTCCTTGTGAGCTATGATTGCAGATCCTGCTTGATCAAGCATCATAAACTTGTGATAAGTTCATCAGAGACTGCATTTGTCTGATGGCTTTGCCTTCTTTGCTGAGGCCACAGGTATTGAAGAAGCTTTGGTGGATGTGTTTCTAGGGTTGACTGAGAAGTGTTGATGCGGATCCTTTCGCAAATGGTTTGGTGGAATTCGCGGTATTTCTTGAGATGTTGGTTCTGTTGGTAGTCAGGCCTATTTGGGCATGGTGTTGAGGCTCTGGCTTGTGCACCTCTAGCCTAATTGGGCATAGTGCCAACCTCCTGAAAAGGTTTTCGTACCTGCCTTTAGATAGAGACACGGTAACCTAAGGTCAATATCATCACGAGTTATTAGACTCAAGCACAACGCTATAAGCCTGCATCTCCAACAGGTTCTACACTACCCCCACCCTCATACTCAGCTCTGCCACGTTTGACACTGCTTGTCTGTATCTGTGTGAGACGCCTGTCAAGGTTCGCCATGGCTGAAAGTTTCTTGTTGAGAAATACCAATGGGGCAAATGGATGGTCACCTGTTATCTGTGATGCACATCCATTTTAAGGCACCCCAGGCTCCTTTTCCTCACCTCACAAGCCATATATGGCTCTCAAACCTCTCAGCCCAAGTATTTCTTCTTATATTCTATTGGCACCATGAGGCAATTGATATTCAAAGCCACATCTAATAACTATTGTTGAGTTCAATAAAAGCCTCTGTTATGAACTTACATAATCTGAATGTACGCCACTCACAATTGATTAGACCTGCAGAAGTCACTGCACTTAACTATCATATTGCATTATGAGAAAGTATGACCTCAAACATTGAGAAGCTTTCAAGCCAGCTACAACTCAATCAAAATTGTCTGTCACCAACTTGAAGTCAACAAATTGAAGAGCTTACTCAGAAGAATGATTATCTTCATTAAAAGCTCACTCATCATCAGGAAACTCACTGTGCAATGATTACATTACATGTCAAAACTGTACAAGCATATAAAGTTCTTCAAGAGAGTTTGCAGAAGCTATCTCAACAAGTAACAGAGTCAGAGAGATGTCTACTAGAGTACTGAGAACTTGATCTTGATGATGAGAGTGTGAAGATGACAGTTATTTAGAGATTGTATGTCTATCTAAGTTTTTACAATATCTACATCAATACAAGTTGTATAAATTTCTGTTTTTCTCTTCAAAGCTTCTGAAGTTCCTGAAGATGTTGATCAGTTCCATACTCAGTACAAGATGTACAATTCTTTCATTGTATTTTGTGAAAGTTGCATGTAATTTCTGCACCATCAATTCTGACCTTGCAATGAATTGAGTAAATACTTGACATGCTGCTCTTGCAATATGCAGCCACCATTTAATTAATAATATACTCTGTCATCAAAGTTCTGTTGCACCAGAAGTTAACCCCATTAATTATCTTCAGTGTTCATGATATTTCAGATGTTATGAATTGCCTGCAATGTGTCATTAAGACAAGACTGATTAATGCTATATATTGAGATCATTCTTGCTGTGAAGCTGTTGAACAATTTTGAGATGATGAAGTGCACATGCTTGTGAAGATTGCTGAAAGCCTAGAAGATGAAAAGATTAAAGAGATGTAATATCATTACTTACTCATCTCTTATTAAGTGTCTCTATTTATGTCTTAGTCATCATTTTCTATATATACTCTACATAGTGTAAACAAATAAAGACAACTTTCTACAGACTGATTTACATCTAATAGCATTAAAGATTTAAGACACACTTTTAAGCAGCTCTGAAGCTTAAGCTTTGATTTGAGCTGATTTAATTTATATTCTGATTGTAAAAGTCTCAATGCAGTAATGCATAAATTATGTATTCATTCTCTCTTTAATGCTCATCACTACTTCAGTGTTGAGATTACAGAATAAAGAAATGAATTTTTATGCTATATTGTATAAAGAAAAGTTCTATTTCTCTTATATTGTGACATATTTGACAGCAATTTAAACTGAATCAGAATTAATTTATTAATTAATATCTTCAATTATTTACAATCTCTCAGTATAAAGCTCAACTCTATTTCTATAATGATGAATGAATTTACTATTATTAATTAGTCATCAATGTCAAAAATGACTTCTTAAGCTAATTATAAGACAATGACAAGTTAAATTGCATTTCTTTAAACTTAATTAAGAAATATTCATGCTGATTAATTAGTTCTTATGTCTGAGATCACATCTTTATTTAGTGCAGCTTCAGAAACTTAAGAAATATTTAATGTAATAATGTCTTTTTCTGCAATGATGTTCAAGAATTCTCTGAAGATGAAGACACTGTCTATTTATAAGAATAGTTGAAAAGTGAATGCTACAGAGATGTAAGTTCTTAAAATGAAAGCTTATTTTCAATTTTACAAAATGTTGATGAATTAACTTCTAAATGATGAAGTAAAGATTATTGTTACAGTCAGTTATTTAAAAGATACTGTCAAAGTATAATGACTTTAAAAAGAAGAATGACTTTAAGCTGAAAAAGACTTATTAAACATTAGATCTCAAAATATAAATAACTTCTTTCTAGCATTTCTACTGATCTTTGAAAACATTAATGAAATGAAACATCAATGTTGCTGTTATGAGACATTGAAATAAACAAAATTGATTTAATAATATAAAGTAAAGTTTATAAAGATTGTATAACTTCTTTAGTTTATATCAGTCAAATATGAACAGAAATGACAGTTCACTCAAAATTTAAAGTAAAAGATTTAATCTAAACTCTGAAAGTATTCAAAGATCAAAGTAACTACTTTTAATGAGTTAATTTGATGAGCTAATTAAATTGAACAAAGTCTTTAAGAAATACATAATAAAAGTTATCTTAATGTCTTCAGCAGCTCAAATTTAAATTATAATAACTCATTAATTAATTCTTAAGATCAGTCTTAAAGTCATGAAAGATCAACTACATTTAAATTAAATAAGTTGAATATGAAAATTTATTGAATCTAATGTAAAAAGAAAAAAGCATACTTTCATTATAAAAAGTTCTTACATATAGTTAAAGACTGCTGAGACAACAAGAACACTGATAAGAATAAAGATAAGAATAAAGATAAGAATAAAAATAAGAATAAGAGAAAAAGTAAAGATAAGAAGAAGTTGAAGATTGTTGAAGTTAATTTGAATGATTTGAAAAATTAAAGTTGTTCATAAATATAGAAGTATTCATAAACAAGTTAACAGAAGTTTCTATTCAACTCAATAATGATTTGAGTAAAGTATTCACATTAAATAATTTAAAATTCTTATTATTAAATATAATCTTCAGTCAAATCAATACTCTCAATTCAAATACATATATTCTTGCAGGCTGCATTCAAGACAGACTGAACAAGATAAATGTGAAGATATTAATTGATTTAGATGCAGATCAAATATATATCTTCTTAATAGTTATTAATTAAATGTTGATTAATAATCAATATGAAATCAAATTACTTAAGATATTCTTGTTAAACAGATAGATCATTTAATTAATTACAAAGCTGATCTTTCATCTCAAGATAAATAGCTTTTGACAATGATTAAAAGCATAAATTATAAATCTTTAAAAACATAATCTCATTCTGAAGTTAATCTGACTGAAAGTCACTAATTCTCAGATTGATTAAGCTATGAACTGTATAATAATTTAAGATTGACAATAAAAACATCATTACTTGTTTCTGAAAAAGCAGCAATGAGCTGTAAACAGATTAACATTAAATGTAATTGAAGAGTGCACAGTTATAAAGACACTTTAAAATTGCAGAACTGTCAGACATTTATTAGTGATTTAATAGAACTTAAAGAAGTCAGAAGCTAACAAATTTCTCTGTTATCTGAGTTACTTATCTATTTAAGTCATCTTGTTACAGCAAACACTGCCACTCACCTCACTGTTATCTTACATTTACAATGACTTCAGATGAACTGACTAAGTCAATTTCTGACATTGACACTCAATATTTCTTAGTTCTAGCTAATTTAAATAGTAATTCATCAGTCTCTCTTTGCAAAATCACTCAAATCTATGATCTACCTTGATCTATCCTACAAGCTCAATGAAAAGAAAGACAATCAGTAAAGATCTTTTACATTACTTAATAGTGACTGTCAGTGCACAAGAAGAATGTCCTGATTCAGTAAATTGATACTATGACAGTCTGAGAATGACCTTCATGAATTGCTCAGCTGAAATTCATGATCAAACAGCTTATGAAGACTAAGAATAATCAGAAATCTCTAAAACACAACTGATATCTAAGTTTTCTGTGTCAACATTCAGAATTTAAGACTCAATATAGTTGCAACCTCAATCAGAATCAAAAGAATGCTGAAAACATCAAATTCAGAAATGATTTGATCTATACAACTTCACTTGAATTCAGCATGATATCTTGAAGTTAAATATATACAATATAAATAAAAAGAAATTCACTATGAGCATTGCTGACAGCTTCAAAGTCTTAATACAACATACAGAAAGACAAGCTTTCAGTGTTTAAGCTAATAATCAGAACTGAGTGTTTCTTATTGAGTATATATGTTTTAATGACAATGTTCTTTCTCTCTACTTCATCTTCAAGGACAAGAACATACAGCAGGCCTGGCTAGACTCTATTAAGAATGATAAGACTGTTTTATCAGTCAGTGAAAATGACTAAATCATCAATGAACTAAGGCTTCAATGACTAGAGATCTTTGATCTACACACTAAAGCATAAACTTAAGAAACTCATTGACTCTTAATACTGAACAATTATGAAAGTTATGTATTTAGCAACTTTATTCAGTACTGCTGTAATCACAGCATCATTGCTTTGTGTCTTTCTTCTTATTCAACTCATTTGTTACAGTCACTGAATGTTGAAGTCTTCAACTCATTGATTAAGACCTATAAGAAACTGATGCATGAGCATTTTCATTATGATGCTGTCAATATCAGTAAGATGAACTTTCTGCATTATTATCAGAAGACTAAATCAACAGCTATCACAACTAGAAATGTTCTTAGTGCATAATGAGCTGCTGAACTTATTCTGTATGATTCTTCTGTTATTACTTTGAATCTTTCTTGATCAATAACTTCTCTCTTTACATTTCTTACAAATTTCAATGATGTTCAGATCAACATCATCATCACACCTCATACAGCAATCTGAATCAATCAGTTTGTGAATGAGGTTCTTGCTGATATGACTTCATCATTACATTTACATATCTTAAATCTAAAGGACACAGCTCTAACAGCTGTGACAGATAGAGCAGTCTTACAACAGATTAATTAGAAACTTTTTGAGAAACAGCAGCAGCAATGAAAGAAACAGTCACAAAAGACTGTTGAAGATACCTGAGTTCTCACAGTCAATGAGAATAGAGTCATGATGCAGAAAGAAGAGAATAGAGTGAAGAAATTGACTATTAAATCAGTTAAATATCATGCATTAAGAGATAAAGTCAGATTTGTGAAGCTGATTTGAAAGAAAATGGTCATGAACTATTCAGTTTTCATGTAATTAGTCTAGTGATGTGAATATTTCAATAATTCTAGCTGTTTCAACATTGCAAAATAAGTAACAGTGAGGTGACCTGACAGGGAGAGTTGTCTGAGTAACAGGGAAATTCATTAAACTGTTAATTATTATGAATAAATAATTATGAGCTGTTATTAAAGAGTTTCAATCTATATTTAAATTGACTTTATCAGACAAACTATTATCTAAATAAGTATTTAAACATAGTATTAACATCAGCAACATTAAGTTTGTCAACATAAATGCTTATTCTCTGTCACAGCTACAGCTGAACAAACAGGCTAAACAGATAACAGAATTAATGAATAAAGATTTAATTTGTAAATTTATAAGTTTATGAAGCTTTCTGATTCTGTTTGTTAAAAAGAAGAAGAGTACATAATGAATGTATATTGATTATAAAGTGTTAAACAACATTACTGTTAAAAATAAATATTCACTTCTCTAAATTCAGAAATGTCTAGATTAAATTGACAAAGCCTAATATTTAATTAAGCTTAATCTCACTTTAGACTATTATCAAGTTTATGTAATCAAAAATAATATAAAAAAGACTGTTTTCAACACTCATTACAGCAAATATAAGTTTACAGCTATGCTCTTTGAGCTATGTAATGCCTTGATGACATTTCAGTTAATGATGAACTCTATATTATGAAACTTATTCAACAAATTCTGTCTAATATATCTCAACAATATATTAATCTTTTTCAACTCAATTTCAGATCATCAAAAACACTTACAGATCATTCTTAATATCTTAAAGAAACATAAGCTATATGCTAAGTCTAGTAAGTGCATTGTTGAGATGAAAATTCTTAAGTTTTGTAAATATATTATGAGATAAGACACACTACAACTGATCTCTATTAAGATATCAATCATTAAGAATTGATCTGTCTTAAAGACAGCACATTATATACAGCAGTTTCTTAAACTGACTTTGTATTACTGATAGTTTGTATAAGGATTTGCATGAATTGCAGCATTGCTATTGAATTTGTTTAAGAAGAATAACATTGAGTTGCATATAAAGAAGAATTGACTCATTGTCTGAAATGCATTATGTAACAGTGTCTTTCAACAACTTAAGAATGCACTTATATTTAAATTAATATTTATTTAAGTAATTATACACAAATCATTTACTATCAAAATAAACATTTTCAAATAAGCAATTGACTGTGTTCTGATGCAGAATGAAATGAATGAGAAATATCATTCAGTTATCTATGATGATTAAAAGTTACAAGATGCAGAGCTTAATTATTCTGTTTATAAAAAGAAGTTATTGATCATTAAGCATGCACTTTGAACTTGACAGTACTATATTGAAAATGATTATACTACAATTATCATTATGAATTACAAAGATCTACAATATTTAAAGAATACACTGCACTCATTTAAATGATTAGCTCAATGAATTGATGAATTTCAGCAATATAATCTTGACATTCAATATTGATCTGAAGCTCAAGCTGTTGTATTAAATTTAATTAATTGTTAACTCAATTTTATAGAGAAAGACTCAGCAAATAGAGTGTTCTTAAATGCTTTGTAAGAGCTAGACAATGTGAAATAGAAGAAAGCAATGATACTGTATCTGAAAGATGATACAGAATCTGAAAAGTTACTGCTTTGCAAGCATGTATGCAAAAATGATGTGATGAATCAATTTTAGCTGCATTATAATTTGAAATTAAATGATCTGTATTTAATTTAAAAGTAAAATGACAGCAAAGTATCATTTCTACAGTTTCAGTATTATGCAGACTTTTTAAAACATATATACATTAAATATGAGCATCTAAAAGTGTCAGAACTGCTAAAAGTCATTTGACTTCAAACTTAATGATATAAACTATTGTAAAATATTAAATTGTTTATAAAGCATTGTTTTAATTGTTAAGTTGCTCAACAATCTTGAAAACATTAAGAGATTAAAGAACATTCATATTTAGCTTATAAGAATTTATTACTGTTTAAAAGATGAGAAATCAATATGATAAACATATTATCTTAAATGTCTTGAGAAAACTGCTGAATTATAATGACAATTAACTATGTTACAGACTGATCTGTGACTAAAGCTGTTCTGAATGCAATGAAAACAATAGTTGCAGATTTTCTGTGTAATAAAATCTTTATAAATTATAGTTTATTAAGAGAGTTACTATTTAATAACAGTACAAACTTTCTCAGCTGTGTTGTGATTTACTATTTGAAAAAGCTTGAGACTCAGCATAGAATAATGACTCTTTATCATCTCTGCATAAATGAAAAGATAGAAAATCTAAATAAAATATTGAACTTTATGTTTACAAAATATCTTATGAATAAATCAACTCAATTATGAGATAAATACTTACTGCAAATATTTTTTATGACTTAAATCTGAGTTTATAATACAACTAAACAGAGCTCATTCTATTTACTGTATAAGATAAATTTACAATTATCAGACAACTTAAACAATCTCTGATTGCTGAGAGAAATTGACTTTAAAGATCAGTTAAAATGAGTCTGACAGATACAGATAATTTGAGCAATTATTAACAAAATTCTTTTATGAAAGACTATTAAATCAAAAATGATTTATAATGAATCAGTATGATTAAGCATTACAAAGAAAGAAGACTGAGTGCTTATACAAAATGAAGAGTCTCAGAAGTTTAAAGCTAAATGGTTTGAGTCTTATAAGATATTGAAAACTCATTCATTAGAAATTTATGCATTAAAAATGTTTACAGAGTGTATTTTATGAAATTCAATTCATAATAATCAGCTTATGAAAGCACATATCTTTGATGTCAATGAATTTTGAACTAATTCAGAGCTGCAAAGCAGTCTGAAACAAGCTAAACTATCTGTGCAGTAATTAAGCTCTAAAATTAACAAGATTCTTAAACAGAAAGAGTCACTGTTGTCTTTTTATGAAGAATTCTTAATTATATCTTAAATTAAATGAGATTATAGACAAAAGAAAGAAGATCTTTCTTAGAAGACAATTTATAAGATATAAAAATGTTATGAATGAATAAATTTATCTATATTCTCATTACAAAACATTTTGAAAATATATTGAAGTGTTGCTTCTTCTGAACTGATCTTGACTGAAGTAAATAATATAATGAATGCATTACAGAAGACTATTAAAAGCTGAAGAAATGCTGATGACTTGACTTCAACATTTATGATAGAAGAAAGACATAACTGAAAGAAAGTGAAAGTTCTGATATCACATAATATTAAGAAAAAACTGAATGATTAAAAACAATTCAGTAAAGATTTACAACAATAACATAATGAGTTGAAGTTGAAGCAAACAAGAAATAAATCTAAAAAGAAAGATCAAAAAGCCTTAAACTTCAGTAATGATTAATAGTGATTTGATGATGATCTGTAAAAGAAATATAAACTTATATAATCTATATGAAAGACTTAAGAAAAAGGTTCTTATAGATTAGAAGATGATAGTATTAGAAGCAAAGCAATTTCATTAATTATTTATTTATTAAAAAAAAAAGTTATGAGCTGAGCACAGACTGTATTCAAGGCAAAATTACTGTTCACTGCAATGATGCAACAACAAATAAAAATGCAACTGATGCAGACAGAACAGCAACACAAGTAAAGTAATAAATACATTGATGTTAAGTTTTTCAGCTCAACAATAAAGAATCTTAACAGCTATCTTTAACTTATCTACAGTGCTTGAAACATTCTCTGTTGATGAGTAATTGTAGTTGACAGAAAGTATAATGTTATTAATGATGATGATGAGAGCAGTAAATAAAGCAATAACATAATGACAATGAGAAGTTGCTGAATTAGCAGACAAAGAGAATTTGAACTTTATATAATTTAAAATAATAAGCAGTCATCATATTAGTATAAATTCATATTTATAAAAGCTGCATTAAATATTCTGTGCATCTCAATGACAGTTTGTACATGAACTGCAAAGAAGATGATGATCATTGAATTTAATCTAAATACATATTGTAAATAACTTATCTTTATGCATACAGTTGTTGCAGACAGTCAGCTCACATTTCTTATAAATATAAGTAATAATGACTTTATAATATGTCTAATGAGCATAAAAACAATCTGAATTCATATTAATGCATAAAATTAATTATCAAATTATTAACAACATCTTAAGCTTAGCTTCAAGTCAATTCTTTAATGACAGATCAGTCAGAGCATTAAGTAATGAGAAGTTAAGCTGATTAATAGTTAATTCATTAAAGAGAGAAAAAAAAGCAACATTAAAAATAGAATGCTTAATCAATTCTATGTATTGTTAATCTTTAAATTAAAATTGAAACAACAACATATCAAGAGAAGAGTTTTGCAAGCTTTTCTTAAGATAAGAATAATTAATAGTTTTATAAACATAATTAGAAGTAAACTTCTTCTAATTTAAGTTATTGTTATCTGTATCTGACAATAAAGTGACAGCAGCACAATGTGAAACACAGATCTTAAGAAATGATTTATGAAACATTAATGATACATTGTAAACATATTATGAAAGTTTACATGATGATAGAGTGAATAAAAAATTGATAAGTTGATGAAGTAATGATTAAAAGTTGAAGTGTGATCAAAAATTAAAGAAAGAAGAAGAGAATTTCTTTTGAAAAATTGTAATTAATGATATAGATAAACAGTGTAAACAGTGAATAATTCATCTTATTGTTATAACAACAATAATCTGCACTTCTAGCTGCTTTTGAATGACAATAGTGATGTGAAGTAAGATAATACAATGTGAATGTGAACTGCAGACAGAAATTTTACAGAATGTTAAGCAAATCTCTGCATTTACATCAGTGAACTGTTGTGACTATGCAGTAGAAAAGAACATGATATTATTGCTTACTCATCTCTTATTAAGTGCTTTTATTTATGTCTTAGTCATCATTTTCTATATATACTCTACATAGTGTAAATGAATAGAGACAACTTTCTATGAACTGATTTACAGAGATATAGAATGAGAATGATGCAGCTCAATATACATCTTGAATAGCTTCTGTCATGATAGATAATGAATGCTGTTACTCTGCATGAGTTTCTTTATGCTCACAATAGAATTGATATTGTAGCTAAAGCTTGACACTAAGTCACTATGATATCTAGTGTGAGTTTTGTGCGACTCAAGACCAGCACAAGTGTAATTAACTAATCATTGTATGCTATAGATAGATAGATAGATTTTATTATGCTCAGAGACACTAAGTCTAAAGAGCACTAGTACTATTCTACATAGCCTGAGCTTCTTTAATGAATGTCATAAACTTCTGAAAGCTCATACTATATCATTGTATATCATATCTAGATACTTATGCAGCCAACAAGTTCTGATATTACATGTTACTTATGGGTCAGACTGTGAATCAGTTCATAGAAAGTTGTTTTTATTCATTTATGCTATGTAAAGTATATATAGAAAATGATGACTAAGATGTAAATAGAGACACTTAGTAAAAGATAAGTAAGCAATGATATTACATTCTTCTTTACTGCATAGTCACAACAGTTCACTGATGTGAGTGCAGAGATTTGCTTGACATTTTATAAAATTTCTGTCTGTAATTTACATTCACATTGTTTTATCTCACTTCACATTGCTATTGTCATTCAAAAGCAGCTAGAAGTACAGATCATTGTTGTTATGATAATAAGATAAATTATTCACTGTTTACACTGTCTATCTATATCATTGATTATAATTTCTTAAAAAAAATTCTCTTCTTCTTTCTTTAATTTTTGATCACACTCTGACTTTTAATCATTACTTCATCAGCTTATCAATTTTTTATTTACTTTATCATCATGTGAACTTCTGTAATATGTTTACAGTGTATTGCTAATGTTTTATAAATCATCTCTTAAAATTTATGTTTCACATTGTGCTGCTGCTGCTTCATCATCAGATGCAGATGACAACAATTCAAACTGAAAGAAGTCTACTTTTAATTATGTTTACAAGACTACTAATCATTTTTATCTTAAGAAAAGCTTGCAAAACTCTTTTCTTAATATGTTGTTGTCTTAATTTCAGTTTAAAGATTAACAATACATAAAGCTGATTAAGCATTCTATTTCTAATATTGCTTTCTCTTTTCTTTCTAATGAATTAACTAATAATCAGCTCAGCTTCTCATTACTTAATGTTCTGATCAATCTATTGTTGAAGAATTGACTCAGAGCTGAGCTTAAGATGTTGTTAATAATTTAGTAGTTAATTCTGCACATCAATATAAATCTAGATCATTTTTATGCTCATTAAACATATTGTGAAGCTGCTGTTACTCATGTTCATAAGAAATGTGAGTCAGTTGTCTGTGACAACTATGTGTATAAAGACAGATCATTTACAATATGCATTTAAACTGAGTTTAATAATCATTATCTTCTCTGCAGTTCATGTACAAACTGTCATTGAGATGCACAGAGTATTTAGTGCAGCTTTTGTAAATATAAATCTATATTAATATAATGACTACTTATTGTTCTAGATTATGCAGAGTTCAAATTCTCTTCATTTACTAATTTAATAACTTCTTATCATCATTGTGTTACTGTTCTATTCACTATTCTTATCATCATCATCAGTGATGTTATGCTCTCTGTTAACTACAATTACTCATCAACAGAGAATGTTTCAAGCACTGTAAATGAGTTAAAGACAGCTGCTAAGATTCTTTGTTGTTGAGCTGAAAAATTTAATATTAATGTGTTTGTTGCTCTGCTTATGTCATTACTCTATCTGCATCAGTTGCATTTCTGCTCACTGTTGCATCATTGTAATGAACAGTAATTTTGTCTTGAATACAGTTTGTGCTCAGCTCATGACTTTTTTTTTTTTTTAATAGATAGATAATTAATGAAATTGCTTTGCTTCTGATACTATTATCTTCTAGTCTACAAGAATCTTTTTCTTAAGTCTTTTATGTAGATTATATGAGTTCATATTTCTTTCACAGATCATCATCAGACTGCTGTTAATCATTATTGAAGTTAAGACTTTTTGATCTTTCTTTTCAGATTTACTTCTTGTTTACTTTAACTTCAACTCATCATGTCATTGTTGCAAGTCTTTATCAAATCATTTTTAATCATTCAGTTTTTTCTTAATATTATGTAATGCTGAGACTTTCACTCTCTCTTAGTTATGTCTCTCTTCTGTTATAAATGTTAAAGTCAAGTCATCAGCATTTCTTTGACTTTCAATAATTCTCTATAATGCATTCATTACATTATTCACTTCAGTCAAGATCAGTTTGAAAGAAGCAACACTTTAATGTGCTTTTGAAATGTTCTGTAATGAGAATACAGATGAATTTACTCATTTATAACATTTTTATATCTTATAAATTGTCTTCTGAAAGAGATCTTCTTTCTTCTTTACTAAGAGCTTATATAGTCCTTTCTTTTGTCTGCAATCTCATTTGACTCAAGATATGATCAAGAGTTCTTTATAAAAAGACAATGATGACTCTTTCTGTTTGAGAATCTCATCAACTTTAAGATTTAATCACTGCACAGATAATTTAGCTCATTTCAGACTGTTTTGCAGCTCTGAACTAGCTCAAAATTCATTGACATCAAAGATATGTGCTTTTACAAGCTAATTATCATAAATTAAATTTTGTAGAACATGTTCTGTAAACATTTCTAATGCATAAGTTTTTAATGAATGAGTTTTCAATATCTTATAAGACTTAAATCATTTAGCTTTAAACTTCTGAGACTCTTCATTTCATATAAATACTCAATCTTCTTTCTTTGTAATGCTTAACTGCACTGTTTCATCACAAATTATTTTTGATTTGATAATCTTTTATAAAAGAATTTCATTAATGATTGCTTGAACTGTCTGTACCTATCTGATTCATTTTAACTGATCTTCAAAGTCAGTTTCTCTCAGCAGTCAGAAATTGTTCAAGTTGTTTAATAGTTGTAAATTTATCTTATACAGTAAATAGAATGAGCTCTGTTTAGTTGTACTATGAGCTTGAATTTAAGTCACAAAAAGTGCTTATGATAAGTATTTGTTTCATAATTGAGTTGATTTACTCATAAAATATTTTGTAAGCATGAAACTTAATGTTTCATTTAGATTTTCTATCTTTTCATTTGTGCAGAGATAATAGAGAGTCATTGTTCTATATTGAGTTTTGAGCTTTTTTAAATAGTAAGTCACAACACAGCTGAGAAAGTTTATACTGTTATTGAATAGTAATTCTCTTGATGAATCATAATTTGTAAAGATTTTGTTACACAGAAAATCTGCAACTGTTGCTTTCATTGCATTCAGAACAGCTTTAGTCACAGATCAGTCTGTAATATAGTTAATTGTCATTATAATTCAGCAGTTTTCTCAAGACATTTAAGATAATATGTTTATCATATTGATTTCTTATCTTTTAAACAGTAATAAATTCTTACAAGTTAAATATAAATATTCTTTGATCTCTTAATGTTTTTAAGGTCATTGAGCAACTTAACAGTTGAGATAATGCTTTATAAATGATTTAATATTCTACAATAATTTATATCATTAAGCTTAAAGTCAAATGACTTTTAGCGGTCTCAGCACTTCTAGATGCTTATATTTGATATATATATGTTTTAAAAAGTCTGCACAGTACTGAAACTGTAGAAATGATGCTTTGCTGTTGTCTTACTTTTGAATCAAATATGAATCATTTGATTTCAAATTGTAATGCAGTCAAAATTGATTCATCACATCATTTTTACACACATACTTGCAAAGCAATGACTTTTCAGATTCTGTATCATCTTTTAAATACAGTATCATTGCTTTCTTCTATTTCACATTGTCTAGTTTTCACAGAGCATTTAAGAACACTTTATTTGCTGAGTCTTTCTCTATGAAATTGAGTTAATAACTAATTGAATCTGATACAACAGCCTGAGCTTCAGGTCAATATTGAATGTCAAGATTATATTGCTGAAATTTGTTAATTTATTGAGCTAGTCATTTAAATGAATGTGATGTATTCTTTAAATATTGTAGATCTTCATAATTCATAATAATAGTTGTAATATGATCATTTTCAATATAGTACTGCTGAGTTTGAAGTGCATGCTTAATGATCAATAACTTCTTTTTATAAACAAAATAATTGAGCTTTGCATCTTGTAACTTCTGATCATCATAAATAACTGAATGATGTTTCTCATCTATTTCATTCTGCATCAGAACACAGTCAATTGCCTATTTGAAAGTGTCTGTTTTGATAGTAAATGATTTGTATACAGTTACTTAAATAAGTATTGATTCAGATATGAATGCATTTTTAAGCTGTTGAAAGACACTGTTACATAATGTATTTCAGACAATAAATTAATTCTTCTTTATATACAACTCAATGTTGTTCTTCTTAAGCAAATCTGATAATGATGCTGTGATCTATGCAAATCCTTATACAAACTGTTAATAATACAAAGTCAGTTCAAGAAACTGCTGTACATAATGTGCTGTCTTTGAGACAGATTAATTCTTAATGACTAATATCTTGACAGAGATCAGTCATAATGTGTCTTATCTCATAATATGTTTACAAAACTTAAGAATTTTCATCTCAACAGTGCACTTACTAGACTTAACATATAGCTTATGTTTCTTTAAGATATTAAGAACAGTCTGTAAGTGTTTCTGATGATCTGAAATTGAGTTGAAAAAGATCAGTATGTTGTTGAGATATATTAGACAGAATTTGTTGAGTAAGTTCTGTAATATAGAGTTCATCATTAACTGAAATGTTGTTGAGACATTGTATAGCT